>JABAHQ010003648.1_pt3 | contig 12778 bp, 12 predicted proteins | sample 7062091 | NCBI WGS metagenome assembly JABAHQ01 (sample SAMN14534359, study PRJNA622989) | marine sediment metagenome | biome: marine biome [ENVO:00000428]; feature: marine pelagic biome [ENVO:01000023]; material: deep marine sediment [ENVO:00002113] | place: India: Gulf of Kutch | collected...
GTTGTAACCGGGAAAGGCGACGGCGTTGGTGACACCGTCCGTATCCATGGCGATATCGCTGACTTTTTGCAGGAACGCATCGGTACGCGCCACCGAAGCCCCCTCCGGCAGTATTACCGCCGCGCGCAGATACATCTTGTCCTGAATGGGAATAAACCCGGCGGGCACGACCTGAAACATCCAGCCGGTGCCGGCCAGCAGCAATACATAGACGACAAATACCGCACCGCGGCGGTTGAGTGAACGAGACACCGCACTCTGGTATCGCTCTGAGCTACTATTGAAAAAGCGGTTGAAGGGCCGGAACAACCAGCCGAACAACCGGTCGATCAGGCGCGTCATACCGTCCCGCGGCGCGTCATGGGACTTGAGCAGAATCGCCGCGAGCGCCGGCGACAGGGTCAGTGAATTAATAGTGGATATCACCGTGGAAATGGCGATGGTTACCGCAAACTGGCGGTAAAACTGACCGGTTACACCACTGAGAAACGCCATCGGAACGAACACTGCACACAGTACCAAACCGATGGCGATAATCGGCCCGGACACTTCCCTCATCGCCTGATGGGCGGCGGCCAGCGGCGACAGCCCCTCCTCGATATTGCGTTCGACGTTTTCCACCACCACGATGGCGTCGTCCACGACGATACCGATGGCCAGTACCAACCCGAACAGGGTCAGGCTGTTGATCGAATAACCCAGCACATAGAGTGCGGCGAATGTCCCCACGACAGACACCGGTACCGCCAATAACGGAATTATCGAGGCGCGCCAGGTCTGCAGGAACAGGGTGACCACCAACACCACCAGCAGAATCGCCTCCAGCAGCGTTTTGATCACCGCATCGATGGAATCACTGACAAACACGGTGGTGTCGTAGACGGTGCGAAACTCCACGCCCTCGGGAAACTGCGTGGACAGTCGCTCCATCGTGGCTACGACTTCTTCGCGGATTTCCAGCGCGTTGGCGCCGGGGGCCTCGAAAATGCCGATCGCCACCGCTTCCTTGCCATCGAGTCGAGCGCGCAGGCTGTAGTCCCCCGCGCCCAGTTCCAGGCGCGCCACGTCAGACAGGCGCAGGATTTCCCCGTCCTCGCCGCTTTTCAGTACGATATTGCCGAACTCCTCGGTGGTGCGCAGCCGCCCCTGGGCATTGATCAGCGTCAGGTAATCGCTGTCCGGCATGGGCTGGGCACCGAGCTGACCCGCCGAGACCTGCACGTTCTGCTCGCGAATCGCCGCCACCACATCGCTGGCGGTCAGGCCCCGGGCCGCGATCCTGTCCGGGTCCAGCCAGGCGCGCATGGCGTAGTTGCCGCCGCCGAACAGGTTGGCATCGCCGACGCCGGGTATACGGGCCAGTTGATCCCGGATATGCAGGCGGGCGTAGTTGCGCAGATACAGCGTGTCGTAGCGACCGTCCGGCGAAGTCAGATGCACCACCATCAGGAAGGTGGGTGACTGTTTCTGGGTGGTGACCCCCTGTCGGCGCACGGCTTCCGGCAACCGTGCCAGGGTCTGGCTGACCCGGTTCTGTACCCGCACCGTGGCATCGTCCGGGTCGGTACCCGGACGGAAGGTCACGGTCATCTGCAACACCCCGTTGGAGCCGGCCACGGACTTGTAGTACATCATGTCCTCGACGCCGCTGATCGCTTCCTCCAGCGGCGTTGCCACGGTTTCGGCGATTACCTTGGGATTGGCGCCGGGATAGGTCGTGCGCACCACCACTGACGGCGGCACCACGTCCGGGTATTCGCTTACCGGCAGATTGGGCATCGACACCAGGCCGACGGCGAAAATGATGATGGACAGCACCGAGGCAAAAATCGGCCGGTCCAGGAAAAAGCGGGAGAAATTCATGGCGATAAGCTCCTGCTCGGCGGCCCGAAGGCCGCCTGTTGGAAAAGTCCTGTGGTTGGGAAAGCCGCTGGGTGCGGTGCCGGGTTAAAACACGCGGGATGCGATGGCGCTCTCGCCGGCTGATGACTCCCGTTCCCGCATGGCGACCTGCTGCGGCTTGACCTGCATACCGGCGCCGAAAATTTTCTGCGTGCCGCTGACCACCACCCGGTCGCCGGGGCTGAGCCCTTCGCGAATCACCAGCAGGTCGTTGACTTCGCGCCCGGTGCGAACCTGGCGGCGGGCTACGGTGTTGTCCTTATCCACCAGGAACACATAGCGTCGGTCCTGATTGGTCAGCACGGCCTGGCGCCTTACCAGTATGGCCTGCTCCAGCCGGGTGACCGGCATCTCCACGCGGGCGAACTGGCCCGGACGCAACCGGCCTTCGGGGTTATCCAGCACGGCCCGGTACTGCAAGGTGCCGGTGTCGGCATCCAGTCGGTTGCCGATATAATCCAGCACGCCGCGGCGCGGAAACCCCTCGTCGCCGCTCAGGCCGATGCGCAGTGTGGTCCCCCCTTTGCCGCCGTTCAGCAGCGGCTGACTGCTGAGCGCCGCCGATTCATTGCTGTCGAAGTACACGTGAAGCGGGTCGATGGACACCACAGTCGTCAGCAGTGTCTGATCGGCGCGGGCCAGATTGCCCTTGGTGATCTGGGCGCGCCCGGCGCGGCCGCTGACCGGTGCGGTGACACGAGTGTATTCCAGGTCCAGTTCCGCGGTATCGAGCGCCGCTTCGGCGGCATCGACCCGCGCCCGGGCGTTGGCCAGCGCCGCCTGGCGCTGGTCATATTCCTCCTGGGAAATGGCCCGGTTTTGCAGCAGGCGCCCGGCTCTGAGGGCTTCCTTCTCGGCCAGGTCTTTCTGGCTCCGGGCCTGGAACACCTCGGCCCGCGCCGCCCTGACCCGGGCTTCGTACGGGCGCGGGTCGATCTGGAACAACAGGTCGCCGGCTTCAACCAGCTCCCCCTCGGCAAAGGCCACTTCCTGGATATAACCGGTTACCCGGGGGCGCAGCTGTACGCTTTCGGGTGCTTCCAGCCGGCCGGTAAAGGTCTCGCGCACCGTCACCGCCTCGGCCAACACCGGCGCCACATCCACTTCCGGTGGTTCCGAGTTCTGCCCGGTGGTGTTCCCGGCGCCGCATCCCGCCAGGAACGCGCTTGCTGCTAAAAATGCGCCCAGGAAGTACGCCGGTTTGATAGCTTTTGGGGTGTCCCCACTGACACGTTTCATGCTGGCTCGCTCCTGAAAAATACCGCTGTAACGATTAACCGGGGGTTTTCTCCCGCCATTTATGGAACAATCGCCTGAACGGGGCGCGATTCGACACAGGCCCTGCCCCGCTGATGCCTGTCTCTGCCGGTAAGACGATGGCTCCGGCGATGTTGTGACAACTATACGGCGGGGCAGCGGCAAGCCGGTATCGAATTACTGCAGGGTGATTGCCTGATTCTGCAAGCAGGGCCAAGTCACAGTTTGCGGACGGGCTGGCGATACGACTTGCAAATGTTGCAGATGGGCTACAAGCTCATGAAACCGGGTGGAGAATTGCACCCAGCGGCGAGTCGTAAAATAGGCGATTGCATATTTCTGCAACAGGGTTGCCTGATTCTGCAAACATCGCCAATTTGGCCTGTCGAGCAGTTACTGCCTAAAGCTATACTGAGCTGCCATAGCGGCCCCACCCGAGGGAGGAAGATATGCCCGTGGTCGAGTTCCCCCCAACAGACGATTCCGCCAGTTTGCAACAACAGATGGTCAGGGTTGTCAGTGCCCAGGCGCGTGAGTCCGGGGCCCATGCCACAGCTATTCAGGGTCTGTCGTTACAGCGGTGCGATGAACCCAAAATCTGCGAGCCCTGTATCTATATTCCGGCGCTGGCTTTTGTGGTTCAGGGTTCCAAGCTGGTGCAACTCGGCGACCAGGACGAACTGTACGGCCCACTGACCTATGCGGCCTGCAGTGTACATCTGCCGGTCAGCGGCCGGTTTGTGGAGGCCAGCGACGAGCGGCCTTTTCTGGCGCTGAAACTGGAACTGAACGCCGATGAGGTTGCCGATCTGCTGCTGGAGGCCGGCGAACAACACACACCCTGGGCCGATGGCCACAATTGTTCGGAAGTCAGTTGTGGCCTGGGTAAGGCGCGCATGGATGAGGACATGCAGGTCGCCGTGCTGCGGTTGCTCTCGCTGCTGGAAACCCCGGCCGACATACCGGTACTGGCACCCCTGGCCCGCCGGGAAATTCTCTACCGGGCATTGAACAGCGAGCTGGGTTACCGTATCCGCAAGTTCGCGGCCACCGATTCCCAGGCCCACCGGATTTCCCAGGTCATCGCCACTTTGCAGGTGCGTTATACCCAGCCGCTGCGTATCGGGGAGCTGGCCACGGAGGCCAACATGAGCGAATCCTCGCTCTACCACACCTTCAAGAAAGTGACCCGCATGTCGCCCCTGCAGTTTCAGAAAAAACTGCGCCTGCAGGAAGCCCGCCGCCTGATGCTCGCCGAGGGCCTGGACGCAGCGTCGGCCAGTTTCCGGGTGGGTTATGAAAGCCCTTCCCAGTTCAGCCGCGAATACAGCCGCATGTACGGCGCACCACCGCGGGAGGATGTGACCAAACTGCGTGGGGCGTCGGCGCCACTGGAATTGTGACCGGTCCGCGAGATATCGAGACCGTTATACCATTACCCGATCCAGGGACCGTCGCAGACGCTGCGCCATGGCGTCCGGGCCGGAAGCCGCCAGTGAGGTGTTGAACACTTCGAACGCATAAAACGGATCGGCGCCGGTTTGAGCGATCGCGCTCAGCAGCCCGGCGACATCGGCCACACCCTCTCCCGGCACCGCACGGTCACTCATGGCGAAGGGGATGTAGTCTTCCGCTGCCGGTGTCGCCACATCGGGTGAATCGCATAACTGCACGTAGAGAATGCGCTCCGGCGGTATCTGTTGCAGTGCCTCCAAGCCCGGCCTGTCGGGCTGGTGGTGCCAGTGCAGGCAATCGATAACCAGCCCGGCATTGTCGGCGCCGCTGTCGCGTACCAGATGCCAGGCGGTGGCCAGATCCGGTACGGCGGTGCCGGGGATAAATTCCAGGGCGACTTTGAGACCGCGCCCGGCGGCGATATCGCAGGCCACGGCGAACCCCGCCACGGCCTGGTACCAGTCAATGTCCGGGGCGATCGTGGCCGCCATCAACAGGTCGGCATCCAGCGATTCGGCCAGGTCTGCGGTCTCCGCGGCTTCCCGGGCGGCGGGCGTCGCGCCATCGGACCAGCCCACGATGGCTTCCATCACGCGGACATTCAACGCATGCGTGGCGAGCCGCTGCTGCAGTTGCGGTATGCCGATCACCCCGGCCCATGCCGGATTGAGCGCGAGGGCGCGAAAGTCACTGGTTTCACAGGCCCGTAACAGCTCCTCCAGCTGGCGCTCGTCCATCTCCGCTGAGCGGGACGCCAGCGTGGCAAGGCAAATACCGGTGTTGTCGGGGGAAAATCGAGAGTTGGTCATGGTCGCACTACGCCTCATCGTCTCCGGGATCAAACCTGGGCCCATTATGCCTTCAATACCCCCGCCTGTGCCTCAAGCAATTCAATCCTCTGTGAATAAATGCGTGAATAGACTCTCGGTGAAATACAGATACCGGCGACACCGCGGTTTTCGCCTGGGAGAGCAGGGCCGCTAGAGAACGGGTGTATCTTTCGGTAATTGGCCGGCCAGATACCGCAGTTTCTCCGGATTGCGGACCACGTAGATGGCGTGGATACGGTTATCGCCAATGTCGAGCGTAATGACCTGGGGCAATCCATCCTTTNNTAATGACCTGGGGCAATCCATCCTTTTCCACCGTCAACCACCCGGGCAAACCGTTGACAATGACTTGCTTAAACCATTGTTGTGCACCGGATAATGCTTCTTTCCGCGCCAGCCCTGCGAAAAAACGGCAGATCTTGTCGGCGCCGTAAATGGGGCGCAGAGCGGCAATGCGTTTGCCACCGCCGTCGGTATGCAGAATGGCCTCGTCGGTTAACAATGCCCTGAGTGTTTCGATATCGCCATTGCGGGATGCGGTAAAAAAGCGCTCCGCCAGCTGTTCATGCTCGCGCTGTGACACGCGGTACCGGGGGCGGGCCGCCTGCACCTGCCGGCGGGCGCGGCGCGCCAATTGCCGGCAGGCGGCCTCGTTGCGCTCGAGGCTGGCCGCCACTTCATCGAACGCCAGTCCGAACACGTCATGCAGCAGAAAGGCGGCCCGCTCCAGGGGGGACAGTCTTTCCAACGCCAGCATCAATGCGAAGGAGACATCGCTGGCCAGCTCTTCCGTCGTCTCCGGCTGTTGCGTTGTTGCCACCAGCGGTTCCGGTAGCCAGGGGCCGATATACGTCTCGCGCTTGCTGTGGGCGGACTCCAGACGATCCAGACACAACCGGCTGGTGACGGTGGTCAGGTAGGCCCGTACATCCCTGACCGAAGACCGGTCCGTCTCGCGCCAGCGCAGGTACGTATCCTGCACCACATCCTCGGCTTCGGCCACCGAGCCGAGCATGCGATAGGCCACGCCGGTCAGGTAGTTGCGCCAGGACTCGAATTGCGCTATCTCTCGATCAGTCATCATGTGCTCTGACATTGCGGCCCACGTCCAGCACTACCGTGGCATCCACCTCGAACAGCATGCCATCCAGTGCCAGACTCGGTACCGGCACCAGGGTCTGGGCAGGCAAGGCCTCGCCGAAGGTGGCTTTCACCTGTTGCGTCATGACGTCCAGCATCGTGGGTTGGTAGTCGACGACATACGTCGTGATTTTTGTTACCTGGTGCGGCGCTGCGTCCAACTCGCGCAGCACAGCCCTTAGGTTACTATAGGCTTGGGCAACCTGCGCACCGAAAGTGTCAGCAAGCTCTCCCTCGGCGTTTTCACCACCCTGCCCGGCAATAAAGGCCATGCGCCCTACTCCACTGGCGACCACTGCGTGGCTGTAGCCGTTGGGAGCAGGATCATAGAGCGCCGGTGGATTGACGATCCTTGTCTCGGGACTTTCAGCGCGGGCGGCGTTCAGATCAGCATTCATTGCGACCACTCCTACCAGAGATAGCTGTTTAATAACATTATTCATCGTTCCCGATACCTTGTGTGTCGCCCGGATCTGTCTCGTTGGGGTGAACAACCTGAAACCCGACACTGATCCGGTTCCAGATGTTAATAGCGCCGATCAGCAGTGTCAGGTTGACGAATTCTTCTTCGGTAAATTGTGTCAGACCCTGCCGGTAGTCGGCCTCGGGGGCACCGGTTTCCGACACTCGTGTCAGGGTTTCGGTCCAGGCCAGCGCTGCGCGTTCCCGGGGGGTATACAGTGTCGACTCACGCCAGGCGGATAACAGGTAAAGACGCGCTTCGCTCTCACCCGCCGCCCGCGCATCACTGGTGTGCATATGCAGACAAAACGCGCACTGGTTGATCTGGGAGGCCCGGGTTTTGACCAGCTCGATCAGGCTGTACTCGAGCCCGCATTCGCGGGTAAACGCTTCCAGCCGTCTCATTGCTGTTATCGCCTCGGGTGCGGCGGTATAAGGGTTCAGCCGTGGTTCCATGATCTTGCTCCCTGGTTGTGAGTGTCGGAATACAAGACGACGCAGCGGCGACTGATGTGACATGATGGTGAAAAACTTTTCCACCTCGCCGACAAACTGGTTACGGTCATCGTTTCCGCGGGGGATGGCGCCCTGCTTTCCGGAGGCGAGCTGGCTAATCAAACTGCAGTTGCAGTATAGTTTTCCCGTATTTGAACCGGGAAGCGAGGTGCGGCTAAACCATCGGCACCTCGTTTTGCCAGAACGAGAAGGACAAAACCAATGGCGCTTATCACCTCGTCGATCCTTAGGGATTTTGTCGTGCTCGATGCCGATAAAACAGCAACGCTGGAGCCGGCCGATGCCATCCTGTACCAGCGACTGGAAGCCGATTACGCGGGCTTCCATCAGTGTGAGCTGGTTTCCTGTCATGAATTTGATAAGGACTGGACCAACTGGGAAATTCACCCCAACGGCGACGAGATCGTCATTCTGTTGTCGGGCAAGCTGACATTTTTACTGGAAAAACCGAACGCAACCGAGTCTGTAACCCTGGAAAACGCGGGCGACTTCGTTGTCGTTGCGAAAAATGTCTGGCATACCGCGCGAACCGATGTCCCGACCCGAGCGCTGTTCGTCACGCCCGGCGAGAACACGGCGCATCGCGATATTTGATGCGACTGGCACGCAGTGCTGCCTTGAGATCACAGACGCGTCGCCGGATACGGCATCAACATTGTAGGCCGTTACCTGCTTATCAACCGCCTCAGGCATCGAGCCATTCCCACACCGGCCGTACTTCGATACTGCCGATACGCGCCGGGGGAATCCGGGCCGCTTTGTCCAGCGCTTCATTGAGATCCCGCGCCTCCAGCAAATAGAAGCCGGACAGCTGTTCCCCGGGTCCAGCGAAAGGACCATCCGTGATGCTCACCCGGCCGTTACGCATCCGGATGGTGGTGGCGGTATCCACCGACTGCAGCGCCTGCGCGGCGATTAGGTGTCCGCTCTGATCGAGCATGGCGGCGTAGGCCCGGCACTCGCGTTGGTCCATGTCCGCTATTTGCGTTTCGTCAGCGTAGATGAGACAGAGGTATTTCATAAGCTGTCTTCCCCGCAGCCGCCGGATGGGCTGTTATCTATTAGTCGCGGGGCACTGCGGGTTTTCGACAGCGGGGGATGTTTTCCGGGCTAGTTATCAGCGGGCGATGCCGCCGTCAGCTCCGCGAGACGTTTTTCCAGAAAACGCCGCTCCGGTTCCTGTCTGGCCAGGGACAAAGCCCGGCGATAGGCGGTTTCGGCCTCGGCCCTGCGGTTTAACTGCCGGCACAGATCGGCGTAGGTGGCGTGGGCCAGATGGTAGTCGCGCAACGCCTGCTCCTCTAGCAGTTGTTCGACCAGTTCCAATGCCGCCTGCGGCCCGTCGCGCATGCCCACCGCCACTGCCCGGTTCAGGGCCACCACCGGTGTTGGCCACAGCTGCATCAGCACGTCGTAGAGACCGACGATTTGCCGCCAGTCGGTCGCTTGCGGTGACGCTGCCTCGGCATGTACAGCGGCGATGGCCGCCTGCAGACAATAGGGGCCAAAGCACCGGGTTCGCAAAGCTCGCTCCACCAGGTCTGAACCTCGGGCAATTAACGCCGCATCCCACCGGCTGCGGTCCTGATCCGCCAGCAGCACCAGGTCGCCGTCGCTGTCGGTCCTGGCCTCGCGCCGGGATTCCAGCAACAGCATCAGCGCCTGCAGGCCCATGGTCTCGGGTTCCGGCTGCAGCGTCAGCAGCAGTTCCCCCAGGCGAATGGCTTCAGTCGACAACTGTGGATGAATCACTGTGTCGCCGGACGAGGGCGAATAGCCCTCGTTGTACAACAGGTATATCACCTGCAGTACGGCTTCCAGCCGCTCCGGAAGCTGCGCCCCCTCGGGGACTTCGTAGGGAATCGCAGCATCGCGGATTTTCGTTTTTGCCCTGACGATACGTTGGGCCACTGTGGGTGTGGGCACCAGAAACGCCCGGGCAATGGCCTCGGTGGTCATGCCACAGACCTCCCGCAGCGTCAGTGCCACTCGACTGTTCGTGGCCAGCGCCGGATGGCAACAGGTAAAGATCAGCCGCAACTGGTCGTCCTCGATATCCTCATCGTCGGCTATTGGATCCTGCTCCGCGGCGGCATAGAGACGCTCGGCGATTGCGCTCTGGGCGGCGTCGAAGCGGCTGCGCTGGCGCAGTGTGTCGATGGCTTTGAAGCGCCCGGTGGATACCAGCCAGGCACGGGGATTGTCCGGTATTCCCTGCTGCGGCCACTGTTCCAGCGCTGCGGTGAAGGCACTGTGCAACGCTTCCTCCGCCAGGGTGAAATCGCCCAGCAGGCGGATCAGGGTGGCGAGAATGCGACGGGACTCCCGACGATAGATCCCATCCATCGATGCGCGAATGTCGGGATATTGTGTGTCCATACCCTTTGCTGAACCTGTTGTCCCGAAACCAGGAAACACCCGGTATTGCCGTAGAGTGTATCGACTTAGTAGGGTGTTGAAAAACGAGGTGTTTTCAACACCCTGTTAGTCGTTTGCGCGGGTCGCAATTCGACATCCGCCCCCTCTTATCACCCGCACCGCGCACGCACGCGCTTCACTCCTCCCATTTGCGGAACAGGTGAGGATTGCGTCGTATAAACTTCTGAATCCAGCGTTCGATAAAAGAGTGTTGTTTGCGCACCATGTACCACCAGCCAAACGCACTGATAATACAGGCGCCCAGCGTATCCACGATCAGATCCCACATGGTATCGGTAAGACCGGACGGGTCACCACGCATGGTCTTTTGCATATCCATGCCCAGGAGCTGGTCCATGGCAAATTCGAAAATCTCCCACAATGCCCCCATGGCGATAGCGAACAGGCAGGCGAACAATGCCACAAAGCGCGGTCGCATATGCAAGGCCGCGCGCTCGTTCTCGTTGAGGACATATACCAGTAAAAAGCCCAGAATCCCCAGCAGCAACCCCGAGGTGGTGTGGAGCATAATATCCCACCACCACAGCCGCTCGTAGTAACTCTGCACTTCGCCCAGATACAGGGTGGCGAACACGAAGACCACCGCCAGAATCTGGAACTCCGAGGGAATCTGCAATTGAAAGCGCGGGCCCAGCACCAGCGGAATCAGGATCACGGACATGATGGCGCTGATCAGAAACACGGTCATCCACGAGCCGTTATAGATCGCCACGCCCAGCTCGCCGATCATGGCGACATGAATCAGCACCACCAGCCCCCAGTGTATCCTGCGCGCCATATCCACGGAATGAATGCCGGTAGGACGGACGCTCGCTCGCCGTTGTTGGGTCATGCCCGGGCCCCTAGGCTGTTTTTGCTTTAATCTATATTAACAGTGGCATGTTGTGGTTTCACGATCGTTGGCCAGGAATACGGCCCGTCGATTTGCCTTTCTCACGTAGCGGAAACAAGCGGCGGAACAGCCAGTGCGAGGGCAGGTAGACCACAACAATAAAGCCGGTTATCAACAGGGCCAGATACACGGGCCGGGGCAGGGTCAGGTCCATCCCCGGCGGGCCGTAGACCCAATTGACATTGGCCTCCGGGCCCGTGAGCCAATAACTGAGCGGTACCACTACCATGCATAACAGCGCCTGGGCCGGCAGAGCCCTGCGGTCATAGCCCAGTTTGTACAACAACAGCAACAATACAGGTGGGAGGGCCAGGTGAAAGACGCCGGACAGTAGCCTGATATACCACACCAGGTCATCGGTGAACATATAGGCCGCGATCTGGGTCAGGTTGCCGCCGGACAGGAAATCGACCAGCCAGGACAGTTCCAGTAGCAACACGCTGAGGGCCATCATACTGGCAAGCAGGCGCTGCTCCAGCCACAGGGCCGGCACCAGAGCGATCAGGGCAATATCGGAAAACCACAGAAAGTTGCCGGGGCCGAGATGGTGCCAGTAAACAGGCAGAATAGTCGCGACCATCAGCGTATAACTGATTTTAACCCAGAGCGGAATGCGTTGATATATCACACAGCCAGTATCCCGGCACCGTTAGACCAAGTCAAATGGGCGGGTTCGCCGCGCGTTATCGGCTCTCGCTGTTAACGGCCTTCGGTTCGGCAGAGCCTCTCGTTTTCCCTGCATCTACGATACCGGCCACGGCTTGATGCTGGGATAACCAGACCTTGCCGGTGAGCTGGTCGAGGAAATGGGTCTTTTTCAATGTATCCATGACCGGCCCTTTCACCTCGGACAGGTGGAAGCAGATGTCGCTTTCGCGCAGGCGCTGGTTGACCGATTCCAGGGTTTCCAGCGCGCTCAGGTCGATTTCATTGACGGCGGGGCACATCAGGATGACGTGTTTCACCTGCGGCCGTTGTGCCAGCAATTCGTAGAGACGGTCCTCGATATAGCTGGCGTTGGCGAAGTACAGACTTTCATCCACACGCAGTGACAGAATGTGATCGTGCGTTACCACCGGATGTCGTTCGATATTGCGAAAGTGTTCGGTACCCGGCACTTCCCCCACCACTGCCATGTGCGGCTTCGATGTTTTGTACAGATGCAGTGCCAGGGAGGCCAGTACGCCGCAGGCGACACCGGTTTCCACGCCCAGCAAAAGCGTGACCGCGAGCGTGGTGGCCACGGCGGCGAATTCCGATTTGCCGTACTGCCAGGTGCGCTTGAGGATGGCGAGATCTACCAGCGATAACACCGCGACGATGATGGTGGCAGCCAGCGTGGCCTTGGGCAGGTAGGCCAGATAGGGTGTCAGCACCAATGCGGTCACAGCGATGCCGAGCGCGGTAAACATTCCCGCCGCCGGGGTTTCGGCACCGGCGTCGAAGTTGACGACGGAGCGGGCAAAGCCGCCGGTAACCGGATACCCGCCGCTGACCGAGGCGGCGATGTTGGCCGCCCCCAGCCCGATCAGTTCCTGATCGGGTTCAATTTTCTGCCGGCGTTTGGCCGCCAGGGTCTGACCCACGGAAACCGACTCCACGAAGCCGATGATGGAAATGAACACCGCCGACATCAGCAGTTCTTTCCACGCCGGGTGAGCCAGCGCGGGCAGCGTCAACGCGGGCAGCCCGGTGGGCACATCGCCGACTAACGCGACACCTTGCTCGCCCAGATTGAGGTGCCAGGCGATCAGGCTGGTGGCGATCACACCGATCACAGGCCCGGTTTTCGACAGCATGCTCGCGGTGTAGTCCTTTAACCCCAGCCGCATCAGCAGGGGCTTGAACCCGGTTCTTACCCAGAATAAAAACACCAGCACCGGCA
>JABAHQ010001258.1_pt1 | contig 12774 bp, 14 predicted proteins | sample 7062091 | NCBI WGS metagenome assembly JABAHQ01 (sample SAMN14534359, study PRJNA622989) | marine sediment metagenome | biome: marine biome [ENVO:00000428]; feature: marine pelagic biome [ENVO:01000023]; material: deep marine sediment [ENVO:00002113] | place: India: Gulf of Kutch | collected...
TGGCCATGATGCTCGTGACGTTCTGATCCATGCCCGCTTCCCCGCAGTCCATCACCATCCTCGGTGCCACCGGCTCCATCGGGCAGAACACGCTCGACGTGATCGCCCGACACCCCGAGCGCTACCGCGTCTTTGCGCTCACCGCCGCGCGCCAGGACGAGATCCTGTTCGAGCAATGCCACCGCTTCGAGCCGCGTTTTGCGGTGCTGGTCGATCCCGCCGCGGCGGACCGCCTGCGCGAGCGCGTGCGTGAGGCGGGCCTGGCCGTCGAGGTGCTCGATGGCGCACAGGCCCTGTGTGAGGTGAGCGAGGCGCCCGAGGTCGATGCGGTGATGGCCGCCATCGTCGGCGCCGCCGGCCTGGCGCCCAGCCTCGCGGCGGCGCGCGCCGGCAAGAAGCTGCTCCTGGCCAACAAGGAAGCCCTGGTGGTCGGCGGCGATCTGTTCATGCACGCGGTGCGCAGCGGCGGCGCCACGCTGCTGCCCATCGACAGCGAGCATTCGGCGGTGTTCCAGTCGCTGCCGGAAGACCCGGCGAGCTGGGAGCGTCGTGTCGACAAGATCGTGCTGACCGCCTCGGGCGGCCCGTTCCGCACCCGCGACCCCGCCACACTGGCAGGGGTGACGCCCGAGCAGGCCTGTGCCCACCCCAACTGGGTCATGGGGCGCAAGATCTCGGTGGACTCCGCGACCATGATGAACAAGGCGCTGGAGGTCATCGAGGCGCGCTACCTCTTCGGTCTGCCGCCCGAGCGCATCGAGGTGGTCATCCACCCGCAAAGCGTCATCCATTCCATGGTGCAGTACCGCGACGGCTCCGTCGTCGCCCAGCTGGGCACGCCCGATATGCGCGTGCCCATTGCCTATGGGCTGGCCTGGCCCGAGCGCATCGCCTCCGGCGCCAGTCCGCTGGATTTCGCCACGCTCGGCTCGCTCAGTTTCGAAACCGCCGACGACCAGCGCTTCCCCGGCCTGCCGCTGGCCTGGTCGGCGCTGCGCGGGCCCGCCGGCACCACGGCGGTGCTCAACGCCGCCAACGAGGAAGCCGTCGCCGCCTTTCTCGACCGGCGGCTGCGTTTCGACCACATTCACGCCGTCAACGAGGCAACTTTGCAGCGCGTAAGCCCATCCAAGCCACAATCGCTGGACGACCTGCTGGCCCTCGACGACGAGGCCCGCCGCTGCGCACGGCAGCAGGTCGGCCGCCTGCAACCCTGATCCTTCGCGCCGGCTGGCCCAGGCCCCGGTGCAGCGAGTCGCCCATGCTCACCGTCATCGCCTTCATCGTCGCCCTGGGCCTGCTGATCGCGGTCCACGAATACGGCCACTACCGCGTGGCCGTGGCCTGCGGTGTCAAGGTGCTGCGGTTCTCGGTCGGCTTCGGCAAACCTGTCCTGAGTTGGCGCCGCGCCGGCAGCCCCACCGAGTTCGTGGTCGGTGCGCTGCCCCTGGGGGGCTACGTGCGGATGCTCGACGAGCGCGAGGCGCCGGTCGATCCCGCCGAGCGCCACCTGGCCTTCAACACCCAGCCGCTGCGCTCGCGCGCGGCCATCGTGGCCGCCGGCCCGGTGGCCAACCTGCTGCTGGCCGCCTTCATCTATGCGGCGATCAACTGGGTGGGGGTGGAGGAGCCACAGCCCGTGCTGTCGGCGCCAGCCGCCGGCACCCTGNNGCGCGCCGGCCTGCACGGCGGCGAATGGGTGTTGCGCGCCAGCGAGGCGAACGGGGATGGCGACGGCGACGGAGCGGGGGAAAGCGTGGTCTCGTTCGAAGACCTGCGCTGGCGCCTCACCCAGGCCGCGCTCGATGGCCACGACCTTACGCTGTGGGTCGCCGCGGCGCCCGAGGCGCCCGCGCGAGCCGTGACGCTGCCGCTGGCCGGGCTGGACGTGCGCGAGGCCGACGCCTCCCTGTTCCGGCGCATCGGCATCACCGCCCCGCACACCGCGCCGCGCGTGGGCCAGGTGTTCGACGGCGGGGCGGCGCAGGCGGCCGGCCTGCTCGATGGCGACCTGGTGCGCCGCATCGACGGGCGGCCCGTGCGCGACGGCCAGGAACTGCGGCGCCTGATCCGCGAGTCGGTGGGCCCGGCGGGTCAGCCCCGCGCGCAGCGCTGGGAAATCGACCGCGCCGGCCAGGCCATGAGCCTGACCGTGACGCCTCGCCCCCAGCAACAAGGCGGCGAATGGATCGCTCGGGTCGAGGCCTACGTGGGCGACGCCCCGGCCATGCTGACCGTGAGGCACGGGCCCATCGACGGCCTGGTGCGTGGCGTGGTGAAGACCTGGGAGGTGTCCTGGCTCACCCTGAAGATGATGGGGCGCATGCTGATCGGCGAGGCCTCCCTGAGCAACCTCAGCGGCCCCCTGACCATCGCGGACTACGCCGGCAAGTCGGCCAGCCTCGGCCTGAGCTCGTACCTGACCTTCCTGGCCCTCATCAGCGTCAGCCTGGGCGTGCTCAACCTGCTGCCGCTGCCCGTCCTCGATGGCGGGCACCTCATGTATTATCTTTGGGAGGCGCTTACCGGCCGCGGCGTGTCAGACGCGTGGATGGAGCGCTTGCAGCGTGGTGGTGTCGTGGTGCTCATGGCGCTCATGTCCGTTGCCCTGTTCAACGATGTCGTCCGCCTCGCCGGCTGAACATTTCCTTCGCATGAATCAACACAAAAGAGGTCTTCGCGGCCTGAGTCTGTCTGCGCTCGCGATGGCCCTGCTAGCCGCCTTGCCGGCGTGGGCGGTCGATCCCTTCACCCTGCGCGACATCCGGGTCGAGGGCTTGCAGCGCGTCGAGCCCGGCACCGTTTTCGCTTCGCTGCCGTTTCGCATCGGCGAGCAGTACAACGACGACAAGGGCAGCGCCGCCATCCGCGCGCTGTTCGGTCTGGGTCTGTTCAGCGACGTGCGCCTGCAGATCAACAACGATGTGCTGGTCGTCATCGTGGAGGAGCGGCCCACTGTCGCCGGCCTGAGCTTCTCCGGCATCCGCGAGTTCAACGACGAGGTGCTGCGCGGCGCACTGCGCGACATTGGCCTGACCGAAGGCCGTCCCTTCGACAAGGCCCTGGCCGACCGCGCCGAGCAGGAACTCAAGCGCCAGTACATCAACCGCAGCTACTACGCCGCCGAGGTGGTGACCACCGTCACCCCCTCCGAGCGAAACCGCGTCGACCTGAACTTCAGCGTGACCGAAGGCGAGATCGCCAAGATCACCGAGATCCGCATCGTCGGCAACCAGGCGTTCTCCGAATCGACGCTGCGCAACCTGTTCGACCTGGACACCGGCAACTGGCTGAGCTGGTACACCAAGAGCGACCGCTACTCGCGCGCCAAGCTCAACGCCGACATCGAAACCCTGCGGTCCTACTACCTGAGCCGTGGCTTCATCGACTTTCGCGTCGACTCCACGCAAGTCGCGATCTCGCCCGACAAGCAGAGCATGTCGGTCACCCTCAACGTCACCGAAGGCGACCGCTACGTCGTGTCCTCGGTGGCGCTGCAGGGCGATTACCTCGGCCGCGAGGACGAGTTCAAGTCGCTCGTGACGCTGAAGCCCGGCGAGGCCTACAACGTCGAGGACGTCACCAACACCACCAAGGCCTTCACCGAATACTTCGGCAACTTCGGCTACGCGTTTGCCCAGGTCGAGGCCACGCCCGACATCGACCGCGTGAACAAGCGCGTGTCCTTCACCCTGCGCGCATCGCCACAGCGGCGCGTGTACGTGCGCCGCATCCACGTCGAGGGCAACAACCGCACGCGCGACGAGATCATTCGCCGCGAATTCCGCCAGTTCGAGGCCGCCTGGTACGACAGCGACCGGATCCGGCTTTCGCGCGACCGCGTGGACCGCCTGGGCTTCTTCACGTCGGTCGAGCTCAACACCGAGCCCGTGCCCGGCTCGCCCGACCAGGTGGACCTCACCGTCACCGTGACCGAGAAGCCCACCGGCAACCTCACGCTGGGCGCCGGCTACTCGCAGGAAGAAAAGCTCTCGATCATCGCGGGCATCCGCCAGGAGAACGTCTTCGGCACCGGCAACTACCTGGGCCTGGACATCAACACCAGCAAATTCAATCGGCAGCTGGTGCTCAGCACGGTCGATCCGTACTTCACCAAGGACGGTGTCTCGCGCGCCTTCGACGGCTACTACCGCACCACGCGGCCGTACGACAACCAGGACGGCGACTACCGTCTGGTCACCAAGGGGCTGAGCGTGCGCTTCGGCGTGCCGTTCACCGAGGTCGACACGGTCTTCTTCGGCGCGGGGGTGGAGCAGACCACCATCGAGCCCGGCAATTTCCTGCCGCAGGCCTACGAGGACTACGCCCAGGAGTTCGGCCGCACCAGCAACACCATCCCGCTTACGCTGGGCTGGACGCGCGACAACCGCGACAGTGCGCTGGTGCCCACCAAGGGTCGCCTGATGCGCGTCAACGGGGAACTCAGCGCCTGGGGCGACGCGCGCTACGCCAAGACCAACCTCCAGTTCCAGCAGTACTTCCCGCTGACGCGCCAGTACACCCTGGCCTTCAACGCAGAACTGGGTTACGGCAAGGGCCTCAACGGTCGCCCGTACCCCGTGTTCAAGAACTTCTTCGGCGGCGGCCTGGGTTCCGTTCGCGGCTTCGAGGGCGGCACCCTGGGCCCGACCTCGCCCGTCATCAACTCGCCGACCGGTGCCCTCATCAACATTGGCGGCAACCGCAGCCTGGCCTTGAACACGGAATTCATCATGCCGTTCCCGGGTGCTGGCAATGACCGCACCTTGCGCATGTTCGGCTTCTTCGATGTCGGCAACGTGTTCGGCGAGAACGACACCCGCGAAAATGCCCGCGACCTGCGCGCTTCCGTGGGCATTGGCGTGAGCTGGCTCTCGCCAATTGGCCCATTGCGTATTGCATTCGCTAACCCCGTTCGCAAGTTCGAGGGCGATAGAATCCAGAGATTCCAGTTTCAGATCGGAACGTCCTTTTGATGAATACCCCAATTCGCCTGCTTGCACGGCATTTCGCCCTGGCGGTGTCGCTTGCGCTGGCCATGGTTGGCGGCGCTGCGGCGCAGGACGCCAAGGCCGGCGCCAAGGTCGGTGCCGTGAATGTCGAGCGCATCCTGCGCGACTCCAGCACGGCCAAGGCCGTCTCGGCCAAGCTCGAGCAGGATTTCTCCAAGCGAGAGCGCGACCTGCGCGCCGCGGCCGATCAATTGCGCCAGGCGGTCGAGAAGTTCGAACGCGAATCGCCCACGTTGCCCGAGAGCCAGCGCGCGCCGCGCCAGCGCCAGCTGGTTGACCAGGAGCGCGACCTGCAGCGCCGCCAGCGCGACTTCCAGGAAGAGCTCAACCTGCGCCGCAATGAGGCCCTGCAACAGGTGGTCGAAAAGCTCAACCGCGTGATCCGCACGATCGCCGAGGCCGAGAAGTACGACCTGATCGTGCAGGAAGCCTATTACGTGAGCCCCCGCGTGGACATCACCGACCGCGTGATGTCCCAGCTCGATAGCGCCAAATAGGTCCCTGCCGTGGCAGCACCGCTGGGCGCCATCGTCGATGCCCTCGGTGGCAGGCTGTTGGGTGACCCGGCATTTTCCGTGCGGCGGCTAGCGCCGCTCGGCAGTGCCCGTACCGATGAGCTGGCTTTCGTGGCCAGCGCGCGCTACGCCAGCCAGATTGCCGCTTCCCAGGCCGGCGCGCTCATCGTGCCGCCAGCGCTCGAGGCCACCACCGCCGACCGGGCGGGGCGCATCGTCACCGACGACCCCTACCTCTACTTCGCGCGCCTGACCCAGTGGTGGCGCGAGCGGCACGAGCCGGCGCGCGCGCCGCGCATCGATCCACTGGCCAGCGTGCATGCCGAGGCGCAACTCGGACCCAACGTGGATGTCGGCCCGTTCGCTGTGATCGAGGCGGGCGCCCGCATCGGCGCGGGCGCGCGCATCGGTGCGCATGCGGTGGTGGGGCGCGACGCAAGGGTGGGCGAGGGCAGTGTGCTGCACCCGCGCGCCACGCTGAGCGAGCGATGCTCCATCGGCGATCGCTGCATCCTGCACAGCGGCGTGGTGATCGGCGCCGACGGCTTCGGCTTCGCGCCGCACCAGGGCCAATGGATCAAGATCGAGCAGCTCGGCGCGGTGCGCATCGGCCACGACGTGGAGATCGGTGCCAACACCTGCATCGACCGCGGCGCGCTCGACGACACCGTCATCGAGGACGGTGTCAAGCTCGACAACCTCATCCAGATCGGCCACAACGTGCGCGTCGGCGCGCACACGGCCATGGCCGGCTGCGTGGGCGTGGCCGGCAGCGCCGACATCGGCGCGCATTGCACCATCGGCGGCGGCGCCGTGGTGCTGGGCCATCTCAAGCTGGCCGACGGCGTCAACATTTCGGCCGCTTCGGTGGTCACGCGCTCCATCCTGCAGCCGGGGCACTACACCGGCATGTTCCCCATCGACGACAATGCCGCCTGGGAAAAGAACGCTGCTTCGCTAAAGCAGCTCAACCGCCTGCGCGAGCGGCTCAAGGCCGTGGAACAAGCGATCGCGCGGGCCCAGACCAGAACGGACGACGCCTGATGGACATCCACCAGATCCTCAAACTGCTGCCCCACCGCTACCCCATCCTGCTCGTGGATCGTGTGATCTCGATCGAGAAGGGCCAGCGCATCCAGGCGCTCAAGAACGTCACCATCAACGAACCCTTCTTCACCGGGCATTTTCCGCACCGCCCCGTGATGCCGGGCGTGCTGATGCTCGAAGCCATGGCGCAGACCGCCGCACTGCTCACCTTCGACACCCTGGGCGTGGCGCCCGACGACAAGACGGTCTACTACTTCGCCGGCATCGATGGCGCGCGTTTCAAGCGCCCGGTGGAGCCGGGTGACCAGTTGCTGATGGACGTGACGCTGGAGCGCGCCAAGGCCGGCATCTACAAGTTCAAGGGCATCACCCGCGTGGGCAACGACGTGGCCTGCGAGGCCGAGCTGATGTGCACCATGCGCACCATCGCGTGACGCCAGGGGCGCGCGCATGAGCCTGATTCACCCCACGGCCCTCATCGATCCCTCGGCCTCGCTCGACAGCTCGGTCGAAGTCGGCCCCTACACGGTCATCGGCCCGCACGTGAAGATCGGCGCCGGCACCACGGTCGGCGCTCACTGCGTGATCGAAGGCCACACCACCATCGGCCGCGACAACCGCATCTTCCAGTTCAATTCGCTGGGCGCGATTCCGCAGGACAAGAAATACGCGGGCGAGCCCTGCGAGCTGGTGATCGGCGACCGCAACACCATCCGCGAGTTCTGCACCGTGAGCCGCGGCACCNNTGGGCGACGACAACTGGATCATGGCCTACGTGCACCTCGCGCACGACTGCGCGGTGGGCAACAAGACCATCTTCGCCAACAACACACAGCTCGCAGGGCACGTGGAGGTGGGCGACTGGGTCATCTTCGGTGGCTTCACCGTGGTGCACCAGTTCGTGCGCATCGGTCCCCACGCCATGACGGCCATGTGTTCGCTGCTGTTCGCCGACGTGCCGCCCTTCGTGATGACCCAGGGCCAGCCGGCCGGTGCGCGATCCATGAACTTCGAGGGCCTGCGCCGGCGCGGCTACTCGACCGAGCGCATCGCCGCCGTGAAGGCCATGCACAAGGCCTTGTACCGCGACGACCTCACGCTCGAGCAGGCCACCGCGCGCATCAGCGCCCTGCGCACCGAACGGCCCGAGGCGGCCGAGGACGTGGACCTGATGCTGGGCTTCCTGCGCGGCACCTCGGCGCAGCGCGGCATCGTTCGCTGAGCACGGAGGCCCGGTGAGTTCGTCGCCACGTTTCGCGCTGGTGGCCGGAGAGGCTTCGGGCGATCTGCTCGCGGGCCTGCTCCTGGGCGGCCTGCGACAGCGCTGGCCCGAGCTCACCAGCGTGGGCATCGGCGGGCCGCAGATGGCGGCGCAGGGCTTCGAGGCCTGGTGGCCCAGCGACAAACTGGCCGTGCGCGGTTACGTCGAAGTGCTGCGCCACTACCGCGAGATCGTGGGCATCCGCACCCAGTTGCGCCAGCGCCTGCTGCAAGGCGAGCGGCCCGACGTCTTCATCGGCGTGGACGCGCCCGATTTCAACCTCGAACTCGAGGCGAACCTCAAGGCCGCCGGCGTGCGCACGGCGCATTTCGTGTGCCCTTCCATCTGGGCCTGGCGGCCAGAGCGCGTGCGCAAGATCCAGGCGAGCGCCGACCACGTGCTGTGCATCTTTCCCTTCGAGCCCGCCTTGCTGGCCGAGCACGGCATCGCGGCCACCTACGTCGGACACCCGGTGGCCAATGTGGTGCCCCTCGAGCCCGACCGGCTGGCCGCGCGCCGCCAGCTCGGCCTCCCCGAGGACGCGCCGGTCGTGGCCATCCTGCCGGGCAGTCGAGGCTCCGAGGTCGACTACCTTGCCCGACGCTTCTTCGAGGCTGTGCGGCTGATGCGCCAGACCCGCCCCGGTTTGTGCTTCGTGCTGCCCGCGGTGCCTGCACAGCGCGAGCGCATCGAGCGCGTGGCGCGCGAGGCCGGCGTGGCCGAGCACGTGCGCATCGTGCCCGGCCAGTCGCACGCGGTGCTGGCGGCCTGCGACGTGACCCTGATCGCCAGCGGCACCGCCACGCTGGAAGCGGCGCTGTTCAAGCGGCCCATGGTCATCGCCTACAACATGAACTGGATCTCCTGGCAGATCATGCGGCGCCAGCGCCTGCAGCCCTGGGTGGGCCTGCCCAACATCCTGTGCGGCGACTTCGTCGTGCCCGAGCTGTTGCAGGACGAGGCCTCGCCGCCGCGCCTGGCGCAGGCCGTGCTCGACTGGCTCGACGACCCCGAGCGCGTGCGGGCCTTGCAGGCGCGTTTTGTCCAACTGCACCACGAGCTGCGCCGCGACACCGCGGCGCTGGCCACCGATGCGATCGAAACGCTTCTTGCTCGCTGAACAGGCCACGCTGGTCTGGGACACGCCCGGCCTGCACGCCGGGGTGGACGAGGCCGGCCGCGGCCCGCTCGCGGGCCCGGTGGTGGCCGCGGCCGTCATCCTCGACGAGCTCCAGCCCATCAAGGGCCTGGCCGATTNNTTCCAAGCAGCTCACCGCCTTGCAACGGGCGCGGCTCTACGACGAAATCCGTGCCAAGGCCCTGTGCTGCAGCGTGGCCGAAGCGTCGGTGGAAGAAATCGACACGCTCAACATCCTGCAGGCCACCATGCTCGCCATGCGCCGCGCGGTGCTGGGCCTGCGCCTGAAACCCGTCAAGGTGCTGGTGGACGGCAACCGCCTGCCGCCGCTGGACGTGCTGGCAGAGGCCATCGTGCAGGGTGATGCCAAGGTGCAGGCCATTTCAGCCGCGTCCATCCTGGCGAAGGTCACGCGCGACCGCCTGCTCGACGAGCTGCACCTGCGGCACCCGCAGTACGGTTTCAACCAGCACAAGGGCTACGGCACCGCGCAGCACCTGGACGCTCTGCGCACGCACGGCCCGCTGCCGGTGGTGCATCGACGCTCCTTCGCGCCGGTGGCGCAGGCTTTCGCGACGCGCATGAGCTCGGCAGGACTGTCCGAAGAGGCCCTTGCAGCAGCGACGCGCGCGGGGGCGGCCCAATGACGGTCGAACCGCAGGACATCCAGTCGCGCGACAACCCGCTCGTGAAGGAACTGCGCGCCCTGGCCCAGGACAACACGGCCTACCGCCAGCGCGGTCGGGTCTGGCTCGATGGCGATCACCTCTGCCGCGCCTTGCTCGCTCGCGGACAGCGCCCTGCCATCGCGGTGTTCGGCGCCACCGGCTGGGCGCAGGCCGACGCCGAACTGGCCCGCGCCGCGCCGCGCGTGGTGCGCCTGCCCGACGCCATCATGGCCAGCGTGAGCGGGCTGGAGTCGCCACCCGCCATGGGCTTCGTCGTCGATCTGCACGAGGCGCCCGATCTTCAGCCCGAGGCGCCCACCGTGGTGCTCGATCGCCTGCAGGACGCGGGCAACGTCGGCTCCGTCCTGCGCAGCGCGGCGGCCTTCGGCTTCACGCAGGTGGCCGCGCTCAAGGGCACGGCGGCGCTGTGGTCGCCCAAGGTGCTGCGCGCCGGCATGGGCGCACACTTCGGTCTGCGTCTGGTCGAGGGACTCGCGCTCGACGACCTGAGCGCCCTGCGGGTGCCGCTGCTGGTCACCAGTTCGCACCAGGGCGAGTGGCTGCACCGCGCCACCTTGCCCTGGCCCTGCGCCTGGGTGCTCGGCCACGAAGGGCAGGGCGTCAGCCAGGCCTTGATGCAGCGCGCGCAGGCCTTCGTGCGCATCGCGCAGCCTGGTGGGGAAGAGTCGCTCAATGTGGGGGCTGCGGCAGCCATTTGCCTGCATGCGAGCGCGGCTGCAAGGCTATAATTCCGCGGTTTATCTGCAATCGGCGCCTTGCCTCGCGCGCCGCGGCTCCACACCCCAGGAAGTCCGTCCATCCAACGCCCTTCGCGGCTGGTGGGTGGATGCGAAGCCTGCGCGGCACCTGCCGCCCGCGCGCGACGGCCAGCCCACCCCCTTTTCTGGAGATTCCCGTGCTGCCCGTCCACCCGAAAGCCCTTCTCGCGCTCGCTGATGGAACGGTCTTTGAAGGCATCTCCATCGGCGCCACCGGCCAGACCTCGGGCGAAGTGGTGTTCAACACCGCGATCACCGGCTATCAAGAGATCCTGACGGACCCGAGCTACTGCCGCCAGATCGTCACGCTGNNATCGGCAACACCGGCGTCAACGCCGAGGACGTGGAAGCCACGCGCATCCACGCCGCTGGCCTGATCATCAAGAACCTGCCGCTGCTGGCCTCCAACTTCCGCAGCGAGGCCACGCTCAGCGACTACCTGCGCCGCGAGAACACCGTGGCCATCGCCGACCTGGACACCCGCGCGCTCACGCGCCGCCTGCGCACCCACGGCGCACAGAACGGCTGCATCCTCGCGCTCGAGGCCGGCCAGGCCATCACCGACGCCCACCGCAAGGTCGCCATCGATGCCGCCAAGGCCGCGCCCAACATGGCGGGGCTGGACCTGGCCAAGGTCGTGTCGGTCGACAAGCCCTACGCCTGGACCGAGACCGAGTGGACGCTCGGTCAGGGCTATGGCCAGCTCGGCGAAGCCGCCTTCCACGTCGTCGCCTACGACTTCGGCGTCAAGCACAACATCCTGCGCATGCTGGCCTCGCGCGGCTGCCGCGTCACCGTGGTACCGGCGCAGACGCCCGCGGCCGAGGTCTTCCAGTTGCAACCCGACGGTGTGTTCCTCTCCAACGGCCCCGGCGACCCGGAGCCCTGCGACTACGCCATCGCCGCCGCGCGCGAGATCATCGACGCGGGCCTGCCCACCTTCGGCATCTGCCTGGGCCACCAGATCATGGCCCTGGCCAGTGGCGCCAAGACCTTCAAGATGAAGTTCGGCCACCACGGCGCGAACCACCCGGTGAAGGACCTCGACGACGGCCGCGTGTCCATCACCAGTCAGAACCATGGCTTCGCAGTGGACGAGAAGACCTTGCCTGCGAACCTGCGCCCCACCCACGTGAGCCTGTTCGACGGCACGCTGCAGGGCCTGGCCCGCACCGACCAGCCGGCCTTCTGCTTCCAGGGCCACCCGGAAGCCTCGCCCGGCCCGCACGACATCGGCTACCTGTTCGACCGCTTCGTCGCGCTCATGAAGGAACGTGCGGCCGTCGCCGCCTGACAGGGCCTGAATGAAGCTCTTCAGCTTTCCCGCCGCCGCCATCGAGAAGGCCATTGCCAAGCGCCAGCTCACGCTGCCATCGCCGCACAAGGAGTGGTTCGCGCAGCGCTGGGCGCAGAAGCCCTACCGCAAGGCCTTCCTCGACAACAAGGCGGTGCCGCTGGTGACGCTGCTGGCCAAGTGCAAGACCTGGGACGACGAGACCTTCAACAGCGAAATGGCCGCGTGGGACGTGCGTTTCCACGAGGCAGAGGCCGAGGTGCTGCGTCCCCTCATCCAGGGCGATGGCCTGCTGCAACTGATGCAGAAAGCCGTGCCCGCCGAGCGCGCCCAGGCCCTGCTCGACAAATTGAATCAACGCGTGGACTGATCCGCGCCGACACAAGATGCCCAAGAGAACAGATATCCAGACCGTCCTGATCATCGGCGCCGGCCCCATCGTCATCGGCCAGGCCTGCGAGTTCGACTACTCCGGCGCCCAGGCCTGCAAGGCCCTGCGCGAGGAGGGCTACCGCGTGGTGCTGGTCAACAGCAACCCCGCCACCATCATGACGGACCCGGACATGGCCGACGCGACCTACATCGAACCCATCACCTGGCAGACGGTCGAGAAGATCATCGCCAAGGAACGCCCGCAGACGGCCGGCGGCTTCGCCATCCTGCCCACCATGGGCGGCCAGACCGCGCTCAACTGCGCGCTCGACCTCTGGCGCCACGGTGTGCTCGACAAGTACGGTGTCGAACTGATCGGCGCCACGCCCGAGGCCATCGACAAGGCCGAGGACCGCCTGAAGTTCAAGGATGCGATGACGCGCATCGGCCTGGGCTCGGCGCGCTCGGGCATCGCACACACGCTGGACGAAGCCTGGGCCGTGCAGAAGACGGTGGGGTTCCCGGTGGTGATCCGCCCGAGCTTCACGCTCGGCGGCACCGGCGGCGGCATCGCCTACAACCCGGAAGAGTTCGAGATCATCTGCAAGCGCGGCATCGAGGCCTCGCCCACCAACGAGCTGCTGATCGAAGAGTCGCTGCTCGGCTGGAAAGAGTACGAGATGGAGGT
>JABAHQ010000560.1_pt1 | contig 12771 bp, 9 predicted proteins | sample 7062091 | NCBI WGS metagenome assembly JABAHQ01 (sample SAMN14534359, study PRJNA622989) | marine sediment metagenome | biome: marine biome [ENVO:00000428]; feature: marine pelagic biome [ENVO:01000023]; material: deep marine sediment [ENVO:00002113] | place: India: Gulf of Kutch | collected...
TCGATGGTGTCGTTGGCCCCGTGGGGGGTGTGGCAGTATACACAGACCTGCTCGTAGTTGTTGAAGTTGCCCTCCATGAAGGAACCGTTCGGCAGATCGAACGGAAAGGCGAGGTTGTGGCGGGTGTTGACGATGCTGTCTACGTTCGAGTAGCGGGTGTTGGAATCCCATTCAGCCGCGCAAACCGCCCCGGCGCCAGCGACCGCGGCCATCCCTCCCAGAACCGATAAGAGGATGCGAGCTTGATCCACGACACCTCCTTACCTTGGTCGGCGGCTAGTGGCTTGCGCGAATCAGCCCCCGTTGTATCTGCAGCCACCCATCGTACGGGGTTATGCGGAAATAAGCATATCAAATGAATGGTATCGCCGCACCCTGGAGACAGACTCGGTCTTGGTCCAAATCAACATCCCGCGGTGGAGGGGACAGGCGGCCGGCCGGCGAGCACCGCCTGGAGCGAGCCGGGGCCCGCACGGTGGCGGGCACAAAAGCGGTCAATGGATCACTTGTCGTGACAGGTCAGGCACAGGCCCGAGTCGCTGTTGCTGACCCGCAGGAACGACGGGACCAGCGGGCCGGTCTGCCCGCCGCTGGTGGTCACCCCGTGGGGATCGTGGCAGGAGGCGCACTCCACCTCGTAGCCGTCGCCGGTATCGTAGAAGCGCAGCTCGTTGCTGTCGGCCCGCCCGTCACCGTCGCCGTCGAAGAATCTCAGATTGCCGCTGACGCCGCCGGGAGTGTTGAAGTCGTAGACAGCGCCGTTGGGCAGCCCGACACCCACCGGATGGTCGTCGGTAAGATCGGTGCCGATCGCAAAGACATCGAACGGAATACTGGGCACGAGCCCGCCGCTGCTGTGGCAGTACAGGCAGGAGTCGCTGCCCGCCGCCCCGTCGAGGTTGCGGTGGGTGCCGGCGGCGCTCGGCCAGGTATCGAGGAAGGCGTCGCTCTGGCTCGTCTTCTGCGCGGCGCTGTAGTTCCCGGAACCGGGCATGTTCACCACCGAGTCGATGGCCACCGTGCCGTCGTGGCAGGAAAGGCATGTCAGCGAGCTCACGCCGGGCTGGGTCGGCGTCTGACCCGACTGCAGCGGCATGTCGTAAACAGTGTAGCTGTTGCCCGCATTGGTGCGGTTCCACAACGGCGCGTCGATGGTATCGTTCGCCCCGTGGGGCGTATGACAGTACACGCAGACCTGCGCGTAGTCGTTGCGGCTCGGATCCATGAGGTCGGCGTTGGCGCCGAGGTACGACATGGTCAGGTTGTGACGGGTATTGACGATGCTGTCGACGTTCGAGGCCTTGGTGTTGGGATCCCATCCCTCGGCCAGTATTTTCCCCGCGCCGACGATTGCTACCGCTGCCCCCAGAACCAACGACAGACTACGCATACGATGCATCCCACTTCCGCGCTGTTGACGACGCGCGCTGCGGTTCCACCCGTACCGCAGTGCCCCGAGCCTTCTGGGGCGATGACTATACCAAACGCTCGGGTATTTCCGCAGCTATAATTTTCGCGACACGGAATCAGTCTTATTCCAGATTCACATGTTGCTTTGACGCCGCGGGCAGCAGCGCGCTGAGCGGACCATCGTTGTACCGAGCCTATCCGGGGCCTGCCTTGTTGGCGCGCGTGGCGTCCGGCCGCACGGGCTCGCCATGAAGCGCGGGGCCCGCCACCGGGCGGCTGAAGAGCACCTGTCCTCCCTTCTTCGGTACCGCCTCCCTGTCCGCTCGCCCCTCCCGCTCTCGTCAGGAATAAAGCCTTTCGACGGCCTGGCAGCGCCGTAATCCTTGATTCCCTCTGGGCGCATGGACGAGCCGGACCGCCCTGCACGCGGCCGCCGGCGGGTAGCCCGATGCTCTCCGGTTGCACGGGCCCCGTGGCGGCATACAGTAACTGTGAGGACTGCCCGCATCGCCCGCAGACGCCGTAATGGAGGTTCCGCCACGGCAATGAAGGGATACGGCCCGCCAGACCCCATGGAGTACCCGCGCTTCAGCGGCATCTCCACCTTCATGCGCCTGGCCCATGTGCGCGAGCTGCACGGCGTGGACTTCGCTGTGATCGGGGCCCCATTCGATACCGGGGCGACCTACCGGGTGGGCGCGCGCTTCGGCCCGCAGGCGATCCGCGCCGCCTCAACCCTCCTGCGCCCCTACCACACGTCGCTCGATCTCGCCCTGTTCGAGCGCCTCTCGGGCGTGGACTACGGGGACTTCTCCGTGGTCCCCGGCTACCTGCCCGACACCTGCACCAAGATCGAAGAGCAGATGCGGCCCGTGCTTAATGCGGGCACCGTACCGCTCGTCCTGGGCGGCGATCACTCCATTTCCCTGCCCGAGCTGCGCGCCGTGGCGGATCGATTCGGGCCGGTCGGACTGATCCAATTCGACGCCCACGGCGATGTGTGGGAACCGTACTTCGGCGACAAGGATACCCACGGCACGCCCTTTCGCCGCGCGGTCGAGGAAGGCCTGTTGGACGTATCGCGATCGAGCCAAATCGGCCTGCGTGGCCCGCTGCACGAGAAGGCCGATCTCGACATCTCGCGCCAGCTCGGCTTTCAGGTGTTCACCGCCGACGAGATGCGCCGCGTCGGTCTCGACGCCGTGAGCGCTGCAGCGCGGGAACGGGCCGGCGCAGGGCCGTGCTTTCTCACCTTCGACATCGACTTCGTCGATCCGGCCTATGCGCCGGCCACGGGCACGCCGGAGATCGGCGGCTTTTCGGGGTGGGAGTCGCAGCAGCTGCTGCGCGGCCTGCAGGGGGTCCGCTTTGTTGGCTTCGATCTGGTGGAGATCTGCCCGCCCTATGACGACCCGGGCGCCACCACGGCGTTACTGGCCGCCAACATCGTGTACGAGCTCGTCGCCTTGCTGGCCGTGTCGCGTCGCTAGCATCGGGATCGCCGGGGCAGGCGTCGAGTTCGGGTTTGCAGGCGCCGCTCCTGAGCGAGAGTCGTAGCCGTAGCTAGGACTTGAGTGACAAATTCGGCGGGATCGGATCTGGACAGCCGAAGACCGGCCCAAAGGGCGAGGCCCAGGGACGGGCCGAGCAACAGCAAGCCTGCGGGCGCGAAGACAAGCCCGAACCGTGATAGGGCGGCGGCGTAAACCGGGTATCGCCGCCCGATTGCCCTGCATCATGCCCTGTTCGTTTTCCGCTTCCGTGCGTTGCGCCATGGCCGTCGGCCGCCTGGTGAGATATGCGGGCTAGGCCCTCCAGCAAGAGCTCGCACGAGCGCATCGCGTCGACGTCGTAGCGCAGGATGCGGTGATTGTTGGTGTCGGCGATCAGCAAAGTGTGCCTATCCAACGCGGCCAGGCCGCCGGGCTCGTTGAGGTGCGCACGCGCCCTTCGTCCAAGTCGATCACCTTGAGCTTGTGGTTGTATGTATCGGCCAGCCACACCCTGCGCCCGGTGAGCCCCACGCCCAGTGGGTGCTGCAGGCGCGCCGAGGCAAGCGGACCATCCCGGTCGCCGAAGTCGAAGAGGCCGCGGCCGATCAAGGTCTCGACCCGATCCTCGGTGAGATGCACCCGGCGGATGGCGGACCCCTCGGGATCGGCGATGTACAGCCATTCCCCGGACACGGCTATCTTGGCGGGGAAGGCCAGCGGGTGGTCCTTGAGGTGTTCCTTCTCCAGGGCGATCGGCAGGGGTGTGCGATTCAACCGGGGGCCGTGCTCGGCCACGAGCCGCCCGATCACGCGGTCAAGCTCCTGGTAGTGCCCTTCGCCGTAAAAGGCCTGGACGATGCGCCCCCCTGGATCGATAACGACCAGGGTCGGCCATGCGGGAACATTGTAGGCGTTCCAGATTTCCTGCCCGCTGTCCTGGACGATGGGCTCGCGCCGGTCGTAGCGCACAACGATTTTTCGCAGGGTCTCGACGTTCTTTTCGTTTTCGAATTTGGGCGAGTGCACGCCGATCACGGCGAGCGCTCGGCCGTAGTTGCGCTCCAGCCGCTTGAGGTCGGGGATGATGTGGATACAGTTGATACAGCCGTAGGTCCAGAAATCCAGCAAGACTACCTTCCCCTTGAGGTCTTCGAGGGACAGCGGCCGAGAGACATTGAGCCAGCTCAGCCCTTGCGGGAACTCCGGGGCCACCACCCCGGTGCGGACCAGCGCGGCGCCCTCCCGGGCCGTGATGCCGAGAAGCAGCGCGCATCCGACGGCCACCAACGCCGGAACGCCCGACACTACTCCGGCGGCGCCGGTCTTTTCCCCGCACCCTCGAGTCTCCATCACCTCTCCCGCCGTCCCAGGAATGATTGCGACCTGCCTTCACACTAGTAGGCCCGGGCATTTTCGCCACTCCATTGCCCGCGGCCGGGCGACTCCGTCCGTGGTTTGACAAAGCATCCTGCCGGCGAGCCAAGCCTTGCACAGCCGGCGTCCGGCACCAACGCACGCCGGCTATACTTTCGGCATGCGGGCCGCGGGCAATACCCACGATCGGAGTACAGGCCGCATCGGGAGATGGTGCGGCGGGCTGCTTTTTCGGCCCACCGCAAGCGACTCCGGGGCGGGCGCTCGAGAGGAACGGAGCTCGGCGTGGTCACCCCGGGGCGCCAATCGGGGAGGCGCGGATCGCGGGAAGCTGCAGTGCGCTGCCGGTTCGCGGCCGCGGCCTTCCCGGTCCGCGGGCCGATGGTGAAGGCGCTCGCACGCGTCCGGGCCCTGGGCGTGGGCCTGATGGCTGGCGCCGTGCTGGCCGCCTGCGCCACCTCGCCCACCGGCCGCCGTCAGCTCGAGCTGTTCAGCGCTGCGGAGATGGCCCGCATGGGGGATGCGGCCTACCGGCAGGTCCAGGAGAAGACCCCGCCGGCCCGCGATCCCCGGATCATCCGCTACGTGGATTGCGTGGCGCGCAACCTGCTCGCCGTTACCCCGCTCCCCGTGGGCGCCGACCGCTGGCGGGTGAGCATCTTCCAGCGCGACGACAGCGCCAACGCGTTCGCTTTGCCGGGCGGCAACATCGGGATCTATACCGGCATCTTCCGCGCCGCCCGAAGCCAGCACCAGCTGGCCGCGGTCATCGCCCACGAGATCGCCCACGTACAGGCCGAGCACCACAATGCCCGCCTCTCGACCCAGTACGCCACCGACACCGCGCTGCAGGTGATCGCGGCCGTGGCCGGCGATCCCGGCAGCCCGGACAACCAGCGCGTGATGTCCCTGCTTGGCCTGGGCGCCCAGGTCGGGCTCATCCTGCCCTTCAGCCGAGCCCAGGAGACCGAGGCCGACGTGCTGGGGCTGCGCTACATGGCTCGGGCGGGCTTTGATCCGCGGGAGACTGTCGCCCTATGGCGCAACATGGCGACCCTGGGGGGGGCGAAACCGCCGGAGTTTCTGTCCACCCATCCCGCGGGCCAAAGCCGCATCGAGGAGCTGAGCCGGCAGATGCCTCAGGCCGTGCGCATCTACCAGCAGGCCCAGGCGCAGAGGCGACGGCCCCGGTGCCGCCTGGAGTAGCGTTTGCTGTCCGGACAGCGGCGTCCAGGCTCCGAACGGTGGCGCGACCCGTCCATACGGCCGGGGACCGCCGGGTGCGTGAACGCCGCCGCACGCCGCCTGCGTTGCGCTCCCAAAATACAACCCGACAGTTGCATAAATAGCGCCGTCAAGTCGAGCGAAATACCGATAGTCGCGATATTTGGCTCAGGTAGGGCACTTGCGGCTGGATCGCACCGCCGGTGCGATCGAGGACAGGGGGTCTTGCGAAGCGGCGCTTGCCCGCAGCGAGCGTAAGCCGCGCAAGGCCACTGTCCTCGATCGATTTATGCAACGATTCGGAAAATTCTCCGTGTTCTCTGTGGTTCCACCTTTTCCGGTCGACTGCCTACTGTCCGCCGGCTGGCTCTGGGGTCGGCAGGGTCGCCGGATCACCGCGACGCCGGCGGAAAAGCATCACCATTACGGCGGCCGCGCCCCCTGCCAAATGGGCTAGGGGCACCGCGGGCCAGGTTGTACCCGTGAAGATGGCCGAAGACTGGATCAATTCGAACCCGATCTTGGCGGCGGCACCGAGCATGACCAAGAGGAACATGGCATTATTGGACTTTCGCCATGCGTCGATCAGGTAGACGAACAAGAGCGTGTTCAATACCCCCGAGAACCCGCAATAAAGATCGAGATCGGGAACACACAACCATATTCCGGCACTCACCGCCATCATCCCGGCCAGCAAGGCCGCGTACAGCCCGGAGGGACCGAGCCGGCGCTCGGTCAGCCACCCCAGGATTGCCAAGGCCGCCAGGTTCCAGGCCAGGTGCGCCGTATCGCCATGCACCCAGTGGCCGGTCATCAATCGCCATAGCTCGCCGCGTATGACGGCCTGCCGGTCAAACACCCAACCTTCCGGAGCAGGACCGCCAACTACGTACAAGGCCCCGGAGAAAAGCAGCAGCAAAAAGGTATGCCATGGCAGCCGAGGGCTGCCATGGCGTTCAAGACGACCGACTAACGCGATCATACGCGTGCCTCTTGTTCGCGACGGCGCATCGCCGTCCAGAGCAACGGCAACAGCAACAGCAGGTAGCCCGCATCAAGCGCACCGCCACCGTGGCTCGGACGCGGGCTTTGATACATCGGCTGCGAAGTGTCGACACGACGACTCCGTGCGGGCCGCCGGCCACGGGTCTGTTGGGCCGCGCGCTCGGTTTGCAGACGATCCCGATTTTTTCGTTCGATGCCCCGGGCGTCGAAGACTTCCTCACGCACCACGACCATGGAGGTGTAATCGGTCACCAGACCGTATTCCACGCCAAGGTCCACCACCGCCTGCTTGATGTCCGGCTTCTCGCCGAAGTTGTCGATCTTCTCCATCAGGCCTTCGATGGCGGCAAACGCCCACAGCCGCTCGATCTCGGGGTTCTCGTGAGCGGTAGCGGGAAAATCGAAGCGCGTACGGTAGCTCACCGGTTGGCCTGATTTCTTCCCGCTCAAGGTCACCTCGGCCGGGCCCTCACCCCAGTAATGACCGAAGACAACCAGCTGCTGGCCACGGTACAGGCTGCCGATGTGCCGCGGTTCCAGGTCGGCGGTCTTGACGCCCTTGATCTCCAGCTTCGCACCATGCAATGCCTCGTGGGTCACCTTTGAGGACATGGTCAGTATCTGGCCCACGATGTCATCGCTGTTCGAGACGCTCACGGCGAAGCCGTGGGAGGCCTTGGTCATCGCCTCCAGCAGGGGCCGGTTGGCGCTGTTGCCCATGACCGCGGTGAACAGACGCACGTCCTTCTGCTCGAGCAGATCGATGAACTTTCGCTGCTGGGTCTCACCCACATTGGCCACGCCGTCGGTGACCAGAACAATGGCGCTGGTGCGATCGGCGTCGAGCGCACCCAGGCCTCTAGCGATGCCCGCAAACAAATTGGTGCCGTTGTTGGGCGAAATGGCGGATACGGCGTTGGCATAGTGCCTGACATTCTCGGGCGTGGCGTTGACATAGCCCGACGTCAGCTCGCGCGCCGTGTCGTTGAATAATACGATACGGAACCGGTCATCGGCGCGCATCTTGCCCAGGGCCCGTGTGACACCATCTGTCAGGGTGGCATACTTGCCCTGCATGGAGCCGGAGACATCCAGGACAAAGACCCAGTCCTTGCCGCGCGTGATCGGTTTCAGGTCGTCGCCCGGGGTGACCACCAGCATGAAGGTGCCGCGCTTCGCCGGGTCCGGTTTGTAGGCCACCAGGTCCACCGAGCCCGGCAGACCCTGCTTGTGGCGCCAGTACACGACCAGGTCTTTGTCCAGACGATAGGCCGGCAAGCCGCTATTGGCATTCGCCGGCGTTTCATCGCCCAGCGTAGTGCCGGCCGGATTGGCGCTCCCCATGGGCGCGGCAGGCCGGTTGCCGATGCGCACCTGCCATTCACCGTTGGCGCCCTGCACGATCCCGGCATTGGGCTCGTTGGGCACGCGCACGGCGTCGACCGGATAGGCCGGCCTGATCTCAAGGTCAAAGCTGAACTGCTCTTCGATTTTGTCGTTGGCGGTCCAAAAGGCGAGTCTGCGTTCATCCACACCGCCTTCCTCGAGCGGATACACGTAACGGCCGATCCCGGTATCGATGTGGGCCGGCTGCAGGTAGACCAGCCGTATCCGGGTGTCCTGGCCGGCGCGCACTGGTGAGACACGCACATCAAAGGTCTTGTAACTGTCCTTCTCGGTCAGGCCCGCGTCCCGTCCGGCGGCCTTCTCCTCTTCATAGAGCCTTTTTGCCTCCTGCCTTTCGAGCACCTCGCCGGTCACCGGCTTGCCGTCGATCCAGAGCGTGAATTCCGCGACGGAGCCCTTCTCGGGCACGGGAAACGAGTAGATCGCTTCCAGGTCGCGGGCGTGGGGGTTGTGGAACACCTGCTCGACCCGCGTGATGGCATAGCCGTCTTCAATGGTCACCTGCACGTGATGTTCCTTGATCGACAAGGGTGGCAGACTGCCGTCGCTGGGCGTCAACAGGCCCGCCGCCTGCGCCACCGACCCGCATAGCGACCCGACACCCACCACCAGGCCCGTCAACCACATCGAGAATTTGGCTTTCATGCTGATCTCCTTTTAATTGAACGGTGTTCAATAGCGCTTCTAAAAAGAAGGCGCCGGATTTGGACGATCCTCCGCCTGGTGACAAGCCTGGTTAAAGGAGGCAGATATCGCAACTATAATAATAAAAGTTGCAGGCAGTAGATCTTTTAGTATTATTTTTTTATACTTTTCGAGATTCGTCCCCATGCCCCAGAGCCAGAGCCTCATTGCGACGCTGAAGAAGAGCCTCAAGGCCCGGGGCCTGACCTACCGGGATGTGGCCGAGGGCCTGGGGCTAAGCGAGGCCAGCGTCAAGCGCCTGTTCGCCGAGCAGCGCTTTTCCTTGCAGCGCCTGGAGCAGGTCTGCCAGTTGGCAGGCATGGAGATCTCCGACCTGGTCAGACAAATGGAAAGCAGCCGGCAGGAGCTGGACGCCCTCACCGAGGCCCAGGAGCAGGAGCTGGTCTTGGACATCCGCCTTCTGCTGGTGGCGTTCTTGGTGGTCAACGGCTGGTCCTTCGATGACATCGTCCATCACTACCGGATCGGCGAAACCGAAGTCATCCGTTACCTGGCCCGCCTGGACCGCCTCAAGCTCATCGACCTGCTGCCCAACAACCGCATCAGGCTGCGCATTTCCGCCAACTTCGCCTGGCGGCGCAACGGGCCGATCCAGCAGTTCTTCACCGCCAACCTCCAGGAGGATTTCCTCAAGAGCCGATTCGATGAGCACAACGAGAGCTTCCAGTTTCTGTCGGGCATGTTCACCGGGGCCTGCGCCGACCAGGTCCGCCAGCGCCTGAGACAGCTTGCCCTGGAATTCCACCAGTACAATCAGCAGGATCGCGACAAATCCATCGACGAGCGCGAGGGCTACAGTCTGCTGCTGGCCTTTCGTCCCTGGCGACCCGATGTCTTCGAAAAGCTGCGCCGCTAGCTCACAGCACACGGCCTGCCTTGGCCCACTGCCATGCCCCCATGAACATGCTCACTCAGAATACGCACCTGCGGAGCCCATTGTCGTCGCGCGCCCATGACACACGCAAAGCCGGCGATCCCATGGCTGTCACGACATCAGTGCTCTGCCCGATACACCTTTCGCGTCAACGTTGGCGAGCGAGCGTGAGCGGCGCAGGGGGCCCTGGTTCTCGATCGATTTCTGCAGTGATCGGGGCTACCGTCTATTATCTGTCGGCTCTATGACCTGACGCCCCTGCCCGGCTCATGCGCGTTGGCGGTCCGAAGCGGCGTCGATGCCGTAGCGCCTCGCCGCCGCCTCCAGGATCAAGCGCAGCAGGCCGGGGTAGTCGTGCCCGGCCCAGCCGGCCATCATGGCCATCCTGCTGTCCCAGTACCAGGTGGGGTTTGGGTTGGCATCCAGCAATCTGAGCTGGCCGTCGGCGCCCGCTCGGAAGTCGAAACGCGCGTAATCGCGAAATCCCAGACGCTTGAACAGTCTCGTGCAGTCGCGAGCCAGTTGCGCGTGGGTGCCCTCTTCCAACTCGGCTCGCCGGTGGCGTAACTGCCTCCAATAGCGAGAGCCGGGATCGAACTTCCCGGCATAGGTGAACAGGTGCGGCAAATCCGCGTCCACGGCACTGTAGTCCAGCTCCGCCGGGGGCAGGACCATGAGGCCGGTTGCCGGATTGCCGATGACCCCCAGGGTATATTCCGCGCCTGTCAGAAACTCCTGAATCAGTGCCTGGGGCGATGTCACCCGCCCGGTGAGCCAACGCAGATAGGATTCGGCCTCATCGGCGTCTCGAACCACGCAGTCCTCGGTGATCCCGAAGCTTCCCGCTCCGATATTGGGCTTGATCAAGGCTGGATAGCTGCGCGGCAGCGCGAGCGGCCGGTCGGTGAGATCCACGAACGTCTGATCGGGCACCGCGATGCCAAGGCCCTCGGCCAGGGCCCGAATCAGCTCTTTGTCGGAGGAGACGTACATCGCCATCGGGGAAGAGCCGGTGTAGGGGATGGCAAGAAGCTCCAGCAGGGCAGGGATATGCGCCGCCAGCCCCCAATCGTTTCGATATCCGGTGTCGCAGAAGTTCAACACCAGGTCCGGCCGGGCCCCACGAAGGTCATCGAGCATCCGCTCATGGTCATCGAATATCGAGAAACGGTATCGCTCCAGCTGCGCCAGGGCGGACTCGAGTCGGCGGGCCGCCTCCAGCTCTTCCTCGCCCAGCCTGCCCTCTTGAGAAAAGGAATACGGGAGCCGGGGATCACCCAGCAGGACAGCAAGCTTCACGGGCGCAGTGCCGCCTGTCGCAGTCATCGCCGGATTCCCCCGAGATCCTCGCCGCCAAACGGCGTCCGCCTTCAAACATTGTCCCGCGGGATGGTCACGGCCCATTCTCGCGAGGCGACACGCCGCTCGCCCTCGAAGGCATCGAGGGTCGCGTGGATGTGAAAGTCGTGGACGTCGGACGTGAGAACGGTGTGAGTCTCGCTGCGCACGGACCACCCGCCTCGGCGTAGCCGCCATGTCGCCTTCACCTCGCCGCGAAACGAATCGTAGTCGCCGCGGCAGTAGCGGTACCATTCCGCAGTCCTGGTACCCATCTCCATGCCTGTTTCCTGGTAGCGCACCAATCCGTTGTCGATCAGTACCTCCAGCGTAGAGACGTCCTGGGCGAGATCGCGAATCACCGTCCAGCGGTGGTCTTGCGGCTCCAATACGGTGACCGGCGTGGTCGGTGCGGCCTCGGGCTCACCGAACGGACGCAGCTCGGCGTCGGAGCCGCGCGGGTCACGGCAAGGGAGAACGAGCCGACTCGCTCCCGTGTATACGGTCAGCGTCACCTTGGCCGGCGGCGGCCAGGCGAGGGGGAAATAGGACGTGGACAGCGCGACGCGGACGCGGTGCCCCTGCGGGAAGTGCTGTGCGATATCGTTGAGCTGGACGCACAGCCGGTAGCGCTCATGGGGCACCAGCCCCTTGGGCCGCTCGTGCCCGTCACGATGGGTGAGATTCAACAGCCCGTAGGTGATACGCGTCGCCTCGCCGTCCGGCGCCACATCGGACAGGCGCACCGCCACCATCGCCACCGGCTTGTTGACCGACAGCTCCAGCTCCACGGCGGGCGGACCGAGGATCTCCAGGGGCTCGTCCAGCGGCGCGGTATCGAAAACCAGCGCGCCACCGTCCTCCTGGCGCTGATCGTGGGGCAGATCGGGCGGCGCCGCGTAGGAGCACCATTTGCCCGCGAACAGCCCGACGCTCAGGGGCGACTGCAGCCTCAGCGTCTCCTCGGCGGCGCCGCCGCCCTCGGGCTCCAGACAGCCGCGAACCAGGGTATAGGCCCGCGGTCGAATGTGCGCCGAGGGCCACTCGGGCTCGGCGACCCAACGCCCCGGGCGGTGCTCGTAGATGGGGTGGGGCGGCATGCTGTCTTGCATCCACACCCGCAGCTGCGGATCGGCGCCCACGCCGCGGTCGATGCCCTTGAGCCAGTGGTCGAACCAGCGCACCGCCTCCTGCAGGAACCCGATCGCCGGTCCCGGCACGCCCGAATGGGGATAGGTGTGGCTCCAAGGCCCGATCAATCCCTTGCACGGGACCTCCAGGTTGGCCAACATGCGAAAGATGGCGTTGGAGTAGCCGTCGGCCCAGCCGCTGGCGAGCAGGACCGGCACCCGTATGGCCGAGTAGTCCTCGCAGATGGACCCGTGTCGCCAGTATTCGTCGCGAGCCTGGTGGCGCAGCCATTTTTCCAACCACAGCCCGCTGTTGCTGAGCCGCTGCAGCCACATCTCGCGCCACCTTTCGCCGGCGATCTCCGGGTCCGGCGGCAGGGAGTTGTAGGCGAACATCACCGAGGCCCAGGACAGGTTGTCCCCGAGCAGGCAGCCGCCCATGTAGTGGACGTCGTCGGCGTAACGGTCGTCGGTCGAGCACAGGCTGATGACGGCCTTCAGCTCCGGCGGGCGCCGCGCCGCGATCTGCAGGCCATTGAAACCGCTCCACGAGATGCCGATGATGCCCACCGAGCCGTCGCACCACGGCTGCTCAGCTAGCCAGCGCAGGATCTCCAGTCCGTCGTCCTGCTCGAGCTCGAGGTACTCATCCTCGAGCACGCCCTCCGAATCGCCGCTGCCCCGGATATCGACCCGGACGCAGCCATAGCCGTGTCCCGAGATATAGGGCATCATCCGGCTGTCGCTCTGGCGGGTGTGGTCGCGCCGCCGGTACGGCTCGTAGTTCAGCACCGCCGGCACGGGATCGTGC
>JABAHQ010012189.1_pt1 | contig 12770 bp, 16 predicted proteins | sample 7062091 | NCBI WGS metagenome assembly JABAHQ01 (sample SAMN14534359, study PRJNA622989) | marine sediment metagenome | biome: marine biome [ENVO:00000428]; feature: marine pelagic biome [ENVO:01000023]; material: deep marine sediment [ENVO:00002113] | place: India: Gulf of Kutch | collected...
AGCGAAGGTACGGCAATCGTGGAGAAGCCATGGCTCAAGGTCCATGTCATGCCTAAGTGGTCGAGGTTCTGGCTAATAAAGGGTATTGTATACAACATCTTTTCCATATGGATACTCATAAGGGCAGCCGGGAGCTATGACGTTGCATATGTTAGGTACTCGCCGAACCTCTCGCTCGGCGTAAGGCTTGCAAAGGGCAAAGTGCCGCTATGGCTCGAGATAAACGGTATCTCGCGCGACGAGGAGGTGCACGTAAAAAGACCCCTATGGCACTTCGGAAGGATATACGCCGGTCGATTGATGGAGGCCCTTGCCTACACCTCGGCGGATAAATGCATATGCGTAACACCGAAGATAGCCGAGTATGTAGTCGACAGCTTCGGTGTGGCCGCGGAAAAGACCATTGTGGTCGCAAACGGCGTGGACGTAGATAGCTACAGGCCGATGGACAAGGCAGCGTGCAGGGCCTCGCTCGGCGTTGAAGACGGGTTTGTATACATAGGCTTTATTGGCAACTTTATCGCCTGGCAGGGTGTTGACAACCTCATAAGGGCGCTCCCGGCCGTCTTTGAGCGACACCTAAATGCGCGCGCCCTACTCGTAGGCGACGGAGAGTGCTTTGAAGAGTACCACGCCCTCACAGAAAGCCTCGGAGTACTCGATAAGNNAGGCACCGGAGTGGATAAACTGCTTCGATATCGGCGTAGTCCTTAAAAGGCCGATTACCTCAGGCTACTCGCCGCTAAAGCTATACTCGTATTTGGCATGCGGCATACCCGTGCTCGCCACGGATACCGCCGGGTTCGAGCCGGTAAGAGAATCAAATTCCGGATACCTCGTCGCGTTTGACGATACTGAGGCGATAGTAGAAGCGCTCGATAAGCTAATATCCGACGAGGCTCTTAGGCGAGAACTTGGAGAAAACGCCCGAAGATGCGCCGTTGAAGACTTCTCCTGGGACGCGGCGGCGCGGAAAATCCTTGAAAGCAGCGGCGAGTCAACAGGCGAGTAGAATTATGTTGTTTGACGCATGTTTTTTTGATATAAGTGTAACTATGTGATTAAAATGGAATTTTCATTCCATCAGCCTGCAAGGAGTACTATGGAGAGAGCTTTATTTAAAGAGCGCGGCTTTACGCTCATAGAGATAATGGTCGTAGTCGTCATCCTCGGCATACTTGCCGCGATAATCGCTCCGAGAATAGTCGGCCGTACGGACGAAGCAAGGGTCACAGAGGCAATGGTGCAGATAAAGAACTTCGAGACCGCTCTTAAGATGTACAAGCTCGACAACGCTACCTATCCTACGACAGAGCAGGGGCTTGAGGCCCTAGTTGAGNNAACGTGCCGATGAATTGGCGCGAGGGCGGCTACCTTGAAAGCAGCAAGATTCCGCTTGACCCGTGGGGCAACCCCTATCTATACGTATCTCCGGGGCTTCACAATGACTATGACATCATCAGCTATGGCGCCGACGGCGTAAGGGGCGGTGAAGGTGCAAACTCAGACATCGAGAGCTGGAGTATAGAGTAGTCATGATTTTGGCGGCGGTCTCTTCGGGTAAATCCTTATATGCGCATCTATAACGAAAGCGGGCCAAGCGACGGGATGACGCTCATAGAGATAGTCCTCGTAGTCACGCTCCTTGGTATACTTAGCCTGCTTGTGGCGCCGAGGTTGCCGCTTACCTCCGATTACACCCTCTCATCGGACGCAAGGAGGCTGTCCGGGGCCATCCGCTTTATTGAACAATCCGCCACAACAAGCAAACTCTACCACAGGCTGACCTTCTTACCATCCGAGGAAGCAATAACTCTCGAGTTCTCGGAAGACGGTGTTTCGTTTGCCCCTGCCTCGAATAAAGAGAGCCTTGGAGAGGTGGCCGATGTGACACTTAGTGGCGGGACCGAACTCGTCGACGTAATCGTCTCCGGTATCGGCAGGGTAAGCGATGGCGAGGTGGCCGTCGTATTCAACCCGAGCTACGGTGCAGAGCCCTTCGTCGTCCATATAGCCAGGGGAGAGAAAACAATGACACTCGACTATAACCCCTTCTCAGGGAGGGTGAAGGTTATCGAAGGCCATGTTTGAAGCCTCGAAGAGACACTCATGCCCCGACGGCAGCGGCGGCTTTACGCTCCTTGAGGTACTTGTCGCCGTGGCCATAGTATCAGTGGTGCTTGTGACCATCATCGGCTCGATAAGCTACCATCTATCGGTGGTAGAAGACAGCAGGAAGATGACGATAGCCTCGATGATAGCAAGAGAAAAACTCGAGGAAGTAATGATAAGCGGTCCGCCAACGCCCCCGGCGGGGGTTGAGAGTACTGCTTACGACGACTTTGCCTGGCAGTACGTAAGGAGTAAGACGCAATTTCCAGGTGTGGCGAGGTCGAGCGTCGTTGTCTCCTGGGGCAGGGGAAGGACGCTTAGCGTGGGGCTCTATGAACGCGCCGAAAGCATGCCGGGAGGGGCGTAGACGATGGTCAGAGGTGAACGCGGCTTTACACTCCTCGAGGTGCTTGTAGCAGTGGCCATAACGGCAAGCGTTGCAGCCGCCCTCTACGGCGTATTCGTTCCGATGCTCAACACTCAGCAGAGGGTTGACCAGGAGGTCGAAAAACTTAGAGAGCTTCGTCGCTTCTTCGATATATTCTCAATGGAGATTAGAAGCGCCTACACCTCAGCGACAAACCCGATAACGATTTTTATAGGCGAGAAGTCGATAGTCGGTGGCGAGGCCGCAAGCTCGATAATAGAGCTTACGACGTTTACCTACCCGCTACTCGGCACCGGTAGACCGGGCTCGGACCTTAAGAGGGTGCGCTACCGGCTCACCCAGGACGAACCCGGAAGAAAGGTATTTTATAAGGAACAATGGAACCCATATACGTCGAGAGTGGCAGAGGCGACAAAGGCCGAGGTCGTCGAAGGCGTAGAGAGCTTTACGCTTGAGTATCATAACGGCCTTGAGTGGGCCGGGGCATGGGACAGCTCGATGGAAAACAGGCTGCCGGCTGCGGTGAGGGTTGTATTGATACTCGAAGACGACCCTGGCATTGAGTACTCGATGATAGCGAGACCGCAATTCAATAATTAATAAAAAAGATTAGGTAATGGCAGAAACCAGCCGAAAAGACAACGAAAAAGGCATTGCTCTTATAATAACGCTTCTTATAACGGCACTCCTTACAGCCGTTTGTATCGAGGTCATATACGCCTCCTATTTGAACACGTCTATGACCGAACTTTATAGCGACGGCCAGGAGGCCGCGCTTGCCGCCGAGGGTGGGGTAGAGCTTGCGTATGTGGCGATAACCGAATTAAAACTTAGGACCGGCCACGTATACTTTGAGGATAACGAACATACCGAGTTCGTATCCGACGGCGATGCTTCGCTTTCACTTGCTATTGAGGACGAGCTCGGCAAGGTCCCGATAAACATGATAGTAGGGCCAAATGGGATGAAAAATCAGTGGTATTATGGTATCTATGAGAGGTTGCTCGAATCACTCGAGCTTGACCCGGCGCTTGCCGAGACGCTCGCGGACTGGCTCGATACTGACGAGGTGCCGCGTCCGATGGGGGCTGAGACAAACGACTACTACTCCAGGCTCTCCGAGCCATACAAAAGCAAGGGGTCAAGGCTTGAGAGCATTGAAGAGCTTTTGCTCGTTAGCGGCTACACCTTGGATGTCTTTGTCAAGCTTAGGCCCTTTATTTCAATTAACAGCTTCGGACCGATAAACATAAATACCGCAAGCAAAGAGGTGCTCGCCTCGCTCTCAGTGGATATCGACGAGGCCCTGGCAGAGGCGGTCATAGAGAGAAGGAAAGAGGCGTACTTTGAATCCACCGGCCTCGTTGATGGACGTACCGGGCTTCGATAGCGCCCTTGCGGCCTCTGTTCAGCTTATGACCACCACTACGAGCGACACCTTCAGGGTCTTTTCAAGGGCCACCGTTGGCGAGGCGGTAAGGGAGGTCGAGGCAGTCTTGAAGGACAACGCGAGGATTTACTGGAGAGAGAGGTAATGGCCGATAAGACACTTATAGTAGAGCTGGATGAGTCGAGCGTCAAGTGCGCGGTCGTCAACTCCGCAAGCGAGGTCCCGGATGCCGTCATTGCCAGGGGGCTTGCTTTAGACGCTACAGTGGCGATTAAAGAGACCTTGGCAGAGCTTGGCGAGCTCGGCCACGATGAGTTTACTTACGTAATGGCCGCCCTTGGGCCGGGCTTGACCAGCTACAGAGTCGTGGACTTGCCCTTTGACGACATGAGGAAGGCCGAAGAGGTACTGCCCTTTGAACTTACCGATAAGCTGCCGTGGCCAATCGAGGAGATGGCAATCGGCGCTCATCCACTCTGCGAAGATAAAACCCTTGCAGTCTCGATATCAAAGAGACGCTTATCCGAGCTTATCGAGACACTCGCCGACTCTGGAGCTGACCCCGACTGGATAGGCGTATCATCGCCGATAAAAAAGCTGCTTGTGCAAAACGGTTCTGTGCCGGACGACGGCATGAGAACGGACTTCATAGACAGCCAAAGTGTAGTCTCGACTATCGGCGACAGACTCTGCTTTGTAAAGGACTATAAAGACGAGAACGGGCTCATGCTCGCTCTCGCCGCACTTGAAAAGCTCTACAAAGGCCCAGCTAAGAGGCTCATCACCCCAGAGGTAAGCAGACGCCTTGCCGATAAGGGCACACTCGACTTACTCGGCGGCGACGCAGGCGTACTGGAGGACTTCAAGGATTCCGAGAGCGGAATTGTTGCACTCATCAAGCAGCTTAAGAGGGGACTCAAGGGGACGATAAACTTCAGAAAGGGAGAGTTCGCCAACACCAGGGAAAAACAATCCCTTATAAGCGGGATTAAGCGCACCGCTGCTATAGCCGCCGTCCTCGTCGTCTTATGGGGCGTCTTTATCGGCGTAAGGGCGTACGCAACGAGTGAGCGGACCGAGGCGATTGATACCTATCTCAAGGCGGCCTACGCAAACCTCTTTCCGGGCGAGAAGGTCGTAGACCCGCTCTACCAGCTCGAGATAAAGCTAAAGGAGGTTAGAGAGCGCAAGGCCGCCATTGGCGGCGCAGTCTCGGTCCTCGAGGTTCTCAACGGCATTGCAAAGAGCCGCAGTAGCGCCCCGGAGGTCACAATCTACAGTCTCGCTTACAACGAGAGCGCTATCGTTGCAAAGGGCGAGGCAAGCTCGTTTGAGAGTGCCGAGGGCTTCAAGGCCGCTATAGAGGCGAACCGGCTCTTTTCGAATGTAAAACTCACCGATGTTACGAGCTCAAGCGAAGGAGGGGTGACCTTCGCGATAACCTGTAGCGCACAAGGAGGAGGGGCGTGAGCTTCGAGGAAGTAAAAGGCAGACTACTTGCCGACAACGCGCTTTATCTCAAGGTCTTTGGTGGCGTGCTCGTGCTCGTAGTCTTAGTGTTCGCAAGCACAATTTATCTTAATAGCCTTGAGTCGATATCCAAGTCAAAGGAGACGGAACTTACCGCGTTCTCAGAGCTTTCAAAGAGTTACCAGCGAGAAAGCTCGTCGATATTGCGCTTTGATAGAAAGCTAAGGCGCAGTGCCGGGAAGAGCCCTGGAGAGCTTATAGAGGAGGTCGCGCGTGATATTGGTCTCGGCGATTCCATATCGTCTTTCAGGCCAATCGGCGAGACCACGGAGAGCGGCTACACAAGCAGTAGTGTCGAGGTCAAACTAAAGGGTATCGGTATAAACGAGCTTGCCAATCTGGTCTACGAGATAGAGGGGCACTCAAGCCTTCTTGCGATAAAGTCGTTTGAGATGAAGGGGCGTTTTGATGCGCCTGAGAAGATAGACGCTACCATGAGAGTGGCACTTATAAGAAAAGGGTGAGCTTGGCGTTAAAAAAGTATCTTCTCGCGGCCTTGGCAGTGGCGGTGTCGTTGTCGGTCTTTATAGTCGCCTTTCTCGTGCTTTTGCCGTCAGAGGCGGTTGAGGATATGGTAGCCGAGGCACTCAAGGACTCGGCCGGGATAGAGATGCGTACCGGTAGCTTTGAAAAGAGATTTCCGGCAAGCATCGAGATGAGCGCGGTTGAATTGAGTACAACCGGTAGAGGTGTACGCAAGATAAACCTCGATAGTGTTAGCGGCAACTTAAATATCCTAAGCCTTATCTTAGGCTCACCGAGTTTTGCCCTTGAGATAAGCAAGGATGGTGGAGTGGGCACACTTGAGGCGAAGCTCTCTGGAGCGAGCACGAGCGTGGACTTCGACTTCGAGGGTATAAAGGCCTCGGGTATCTACGAATTAACAAAGGCGGGTATTGGCTCGGGGCGCTTTGATGGTGGCGGCGAGTTTGACTTCTCGAGGACCGGCGGCGTCTGCTTCGACGGATGGCTCAAGGTCAAAGGGGAAGATATCGACATAGACGGGCTCAGCTCTTCCATTCCATCTTTGATACTCGGCAAAGAGGTGGACGCGACCTCCTCGCTTACGGGCTCTGAATGCACCATCGAGGTCAAGACCCTCTGGATAGAGGGCAAGAGGGCGATTGCCAACATAAGCGGCACTATTGAGCTTGCCGAACCGCTTGAAAGAAGCGCCCTGGATTTAGTGCTCGAGCTTACGAGCAGGGACGGCGCGGAGGCCGACGGCAATGCCGCTCTAACTTTACTTGAGCCCTTTAGGAAGACGAAGAGCTATTACAAGGCAAAGATAAGCGGTACGATTGAGAGACCAAGCGTCTCGCGCTAATCTTACTATATTATAGAGAGCTTGAGTCATATTGAAGACGTTCGACTGATAAGAAGAGACATATAATGACAGCAAGCATTACAACGACAACCAGNNGCAGTAAAGGCAATCCAATATGCCGCGGCACTCGGCGTGGTGATACTCCTTGCGCTCATAGCGGGCGAGTTTGTCTCCATGAAGTACGGCTCAACCAATGCAACGGATATCGAGGCGCTTAAAAAGGTCGACCGCTCGGGCGAACGGCTCGGCCCGCTCGCCGATTACCGTAACGTGGTAGAGAGCGGGACATTCGCGCCAAAGGCCGCTTTCGAGCGCCTTGGCATTGCCACCAGGGCCGCCAAAAAGGCACCTGTAGGTGGGGCCACACTTGATACGATTACTCTCCTTGGCATCATCTCGGGCCCTGTTGGGTCGAGCTATGCGATAATCGAGGATAAGAAGACGAGGCGCCAGGAAGTCTTTAAAGAAGGAGAGCTTGTATTCAACGTCGGCACGATAGAGAGCATACAAAGCGAGAAGGTGTTTATAAACTCAAGGGGCAACGTATACGCGCTCGAGATCCCCGTTGACGGGAAGACGCTTTCTGAGGGCTACGGCGAGATGGAGAGTGCGTCCAAGGTACAAAACAGGCGCCTGCCTCGAATACGGCCTGGGATAAAGTCGCCGGCAAGAACCACAAAGCCGAGCATGGCTCCTCCTCCACCAAAATCTCAGACGCTTCTCTCAAAGAGGGTCGGAGAGAGAGAATGGATCGTCGACCAGAGAGCGCTCAGAGCCGAGCTCGATGACATGGGTAAGGTGTTGACAGATGCAAGGCTACTACCTTATAGTGAGGGGGATAAGGTCATAGGCTTCAGGATGAGCGAGGTAAAGCCAAACGGCGTCTACGACATGATAGGACTCAGAGACGGCGACGTCCTGCTCAGTATAAACGATTACCCGCTCGACAGCCCGGAGAAGGGCGTGCAGCTTTTGAACGTCTTGAAGGGTGAATCAAGCGTCGTCATCGATCTGCTGCGCAACAAAAGAAAGCTTCAGCTAAGCTACAAGATAAGGTAAAAAGCGTGATAAGGAAAAAATCGCATACCACACGAGCATCCGCGGTGATAATGAGAGTACTCTTCGCCGTCTTATCGGTGCTTGTTTTTTTCTCTCTCCAGGATTTGAGCTATGCCGATCCCCAGGCAAAGAGTGCTACAGACCGTGACACCAGGCTTACCATAAACTTCAAGGACGTGGATATAAAGTCGTTTGTGAGGTTTATGAGCGAAAACACGGAGGAGAACTTCATCTACGACGAGAACCTTCGGGGCAAGGTCACAATCGTGGCCCCGAGGCCCATAAGCAGAGACGACGCCTTCAGCCTCTTTATCTCCGTTCTTGAATTAAAGGGCTTTGCAATAATCGACGAAGGGACCGCCTTCAAGATAGTACCCTCTACCCAGGCCAAGCAGAACTCTCTATCCGTTGTAAAGGGCATGGACGGGCTCAAGCCCAACGAGAGTTTCATAGCCAACGTCATAGCGCTCGATTATACGGACGTAAACGAGATAATGCCGGTTATAAGGCCCCTTGTCTCAAGGGACGGTTACTTGATCCCGTTTGGGAGCGCCAACTCGCTCCTGCTTCTTGATACGGCTCAGAACATCGATAAGATACACGAGATAATAAGGCTCTTCGACACCGGCGTGCCGGTCTACGAACCTGAGGTGGTATACCTCGAGAACGCAGACGCAACCGAGGTCGCAGAGGTGCTCAAGGGATACGGCGCAGTCGTCGGGACCTCGGAGAAGGGACTCTCGAAGAAGGGCTCAAAGAACGTCATGGTCGTGCCTTACCAGAGGCTCAATGCGCTCTTTCTCTTCGGCCCGGAGGCGAGCAAGCCGGGGATGATAGAGCTTATAGAGCTCCTTGACGTACGGGCCCCTGAGATAAGCTCTAAGATAAACGTCTACTATCTCGAGAACGCAGACGCCACGGAGATTGCATCGGTCCTCGGCACCCTTGTCGGAAAGGGAATGAATGGCAGGAAAAAAGTCGGNNGGAATGAATGGCAGGAAAAAAGTCGGCTCACCAGGAGTATCGGAGCTCTCGGGAGATATAGTTATAACCCCGGATGAGGGGACCAACTCGCTTATCATCAAGGCATCGCCCGCCGATTACCAGAGCCTGGTATCGGTCATAGAAAAGCTCGACAGAAGGCCCAAGCAGGTATTTGTCGAGGCGATGATAGTCGAGGTCTCGATAAACGACGCGCTCGAGCTCGGCACGAAGTGGAGGGCAGCGGCGAGAAAGGACGACGAGCCGTTTACCATAGGCGGTGTAGGGGCGATAGACGCCACAACGATAAGCGATATAATAAGCGGTATGGCCGGTATGAGTGTCGGTGGTATGTGGGATTTCTTCGACGTAAACGTCCTCCAGCCCGACGGCACGGTCTCGAAGATGACGATACCGGGCTACGTCGCGCTCTTTAGCCTCGCCGACTTCAAGGACGCGATAAACGTCCTATCCACTCCACACATACTCACAAGCGATAACCGCGAGGCAGAGATAGTCGTCGGCGAGAACGTGCCCTTCCTGAGCACGCTCGAGAGGAGCGCGACGACGACAAACCAGCCTGTGCTACAGTCGATTGAGAGAAAGGATGTCGGCATAACGCTTAGGATAAGGCCCCAGATAAGCGAGGGCGACTACGTAAAGCTCGATATATACCAGGAGATATCGTCGATAGCGCCTACGACACAGACCGGGACGACGGGGGCCGCAGACCTTATCACAACCAAGCGCAGTGCAGAGACCTCGGTCGTCGTAAAGAACAACCAGACGGTAGTCATCGGCGGGCTTATACAGGACAAGGGCTCGGATAACGTCACCAAGGTGCCTCTGCTCGGCGACATACCGCTGCTCGGATACCTCTTCAAGTTCAAGGGCAAGCAGAAGCAGAAGACCAATCTGCTCGTATACCTCACACCGAGGATTGTAAAGGACTTCGGCGAGCTTGAAGAGATAAAGCAGAGCAAGGGCGACGAGTTCATGGACAAAAGCCGGGGCCTTGGAGAGCTTGACGACAAACGCCTCCCGGGCGCTGAAGAGCTCGAAACCGAACCCCCGACGGACGAGGGCCCCCTCCGCGAGGGCTCGCTCCCAGAGGAGTTCTGAGCTGGTCCGACAAGGTCTGGGTTTTGGTTATGGACGAAGAGAATAAAGAGATAGCAAGCCGCTACGGCATAGGCTACTTAGACGAGATAGACGACGCCGAGGTCGANNAGGTCGATGCAGCCTACCTCGAAAAGCTCCCACTCGCCTTTGTAAAGGAGAACGTCGTCTTCCCCCTTGGCAGGACAAACGGCGCAGTCAGGGTCGCTATCGGCTCGCCAGAGTCGCTCTACGCCCTCGACGATACGGCACGACTGCTCGGCGAGGACGTAGCCGGTGTGCTTGCCCCTCGCTCGGTAATACTCGACGCTGCCAACAGGTTCTATGAAAGGCTCTCCGGCTCTGCCCAGGAGGTCGTCGAAGAGATGAGCAGTACGAGCCTTGAAACACTCGCAGACGAATGGGAGGGGCCAAAAGACCTGCTTGACCTTACCGACGAGGCCCCGATAATAAAGCTCCTCAATTCGCTTCTATTCCAGGCCGTAAAAGAAAGCGCAAGCGACATACACATCGAGCCTTACGAGCAGCAAATCGACATCCGCCTTAGAAAGGACGGCGTCCTCTACACGGTCCTGAACCCGCCGAAGATAGTACAGGAAGCACTCCTTAGCAGGGTTAAGATAATGGCCGGACTCGATATCTCCGAGAAGAGGCTTCCCCAGGACGGGCGCATAAGGCTCCTTGTGGCAGGAAGGGATATAGACGTCAGAGTATCAACGGTTCCGACTGCCTTTGGCGAGAGGGCGGTCCTGAGGCTCCTTGACAGAAAAGGAGGGCTCGTAAGGCTCTCCGATATCGGGCTCTCGCAAGAGCTCGTCAAGAGGCTCGAATCACTTCTTTCCCACAATAGCGGCATAATACTCGTTACCGGCCCGACCGGGAGCGGCAAGACCACCACGCTCTATGCCTCTATAAGTAGAACAAACACAGAGAAGCGAAACATCATAACCGTAGAAGACCCGATAGAGTACCAGCTTAAGAGCGTGGGGCAGATACAGGTAAACCCCAAGGTGGGATTGACCTTCGCCTCCGGGCTAAGGAGCATATTAAGACAAGACCCGGATGTGATAATGGTCGGTGAGATAAGAGACAGAGAGACCGCCGAGATAGCCATACAGGCATCTATGACCGGGCACCTCGTCCTCTCGACACTCCACACAAACGACGCGCCAGGGGCTGTGACTAGGCTTGTCGATATGGGAATTGAGAGTTTTCTTCTTTCTTCTTCGCTTGCGGCGGTAATCGCCCAGAGGCTTGTGAGGGTACTCTGCGAGGAGTGCAAGGAGGAGTACGAACCCCTAAAAGAAGAGGCCGCCCTCTTTCCAAGCGACCCTCCAAAGAGGCTCTGGAGACCCAAGGGCTGCAAGGCGTGCTTCAATACCGGCTACCAGGGGCGCACGGGTATCTTCGAGGTAATGGTTACAGACCGTGAGCTTAAGGCCCTTATCACAAAAGGACCGGACTCAAACGAATTACGGGAGCTTGCGATAAAACGCGGAATGACTCCACTGAGCCGCGACGGACTCGATAAGGCCGCCCAAGGTCTTACAAATATCGAAGAGGTAATAAGGGTAACCCACCTCGAGTGAGTGGGATAAAAAAACCGGCATAAACACTGCAAAGGTCTTACAAACATAGAAGAGGTAATAAGGGTAACCGGCCTCGAGTGAGTGGGATAAAAAAACCGGCATAAACACTGCAAAGGTCTTACAAACATAGAAGAAGTAATAAGGGTAACCCACCTCGAGTGAGGCGGGATGAAAAAACCGTCATTAGGATAAATCAATGCCGTTATTCAGGTACAAGGCGTATAACGAAGGGGGCAGGGAGGTAAGTGGCGAGCTCGAGGCCCTTAGCCTGAAGGATGCGATTAAGGCACTGCGCGGCGAAGGGCTCCACCCAAAGGAGCTATCTTCGTTAAAGGAACAGGCAAGGCGCAGCTTTACGCGGACCAGGGTATCGAACGAGGAGTTGGCATTGCTCAGCTCTCAGCTCTCGACACTCCTTGAATCGGGCGTTACACTCATAGATGCCCTTGGCATACTCTCAAATGAGACCGAGCATTACGCGCTCTCTCAAAAGCTCGTAGAACTCAAGGACGCGATTACCGAGGGTTCGACCTTCAGCAAGGCGCTCGACTCACACGCAGATATATTCCCGAAGATTTACTGCACCATGGTCGAGTCCGGCGAGGAGAGCGGAACTCTGGGTGCGGTCTTGGAGAGGCTTTCGGGATATCTCGAGGCAAAGGCAAGACTTGCCGAGCAGGTAAAGACGGCTATGCTGTATCCGGCGCTCATGACGGTCGTTGGCGTCGGCGTGCTTTCGTTCCTCTTTGTATTCGTTATACCGAAGATAACGCGCATTTTTGAGGATTCAGGAAACTCGCTGCCCTTTATAACGGTCGTGCTTCTGTGGGTGGTGGATTTGTTCGTGGGGTACTGGCCGCTTATTGTGGCAATCGTCGTAGGTACTACTTGGTGGGGCTACAGCTTCATCAAAAGGCCGACTTCAAGGCAAAGGCGCGATACCCTGCTTTTAAGTCTGCCGTGGCTCGGCCCTCTTTCAACTAAGTACTACGCAGCTACTGCCGCGCGCACCTTGGGAAGCCTCCTTAGAAGCGGCGTGCCGATGCTAAGGGCCCTTGATATGTCAAGGCGCTCTGTAGGAAACTACGTCTTCGAGCAAGCCTTTGAGAAAGCCGCTGGCGAAGTCACCGAAGGCTCGCCGCTTTCAAAGAGCCTTGCAAAGGAGAACGCGGTCCCGGGGCTGCTTACGCAGATGATATCAGTCGGAGAAAAGGGCGGCAACGTAGACGAGATGCTTCTAAAGGCCGCTGCCTCGTACGAGAAAGAGTTCGAAAG
>JABAHQ010021697.1_pt2 | contig 12770 bp, 19 predicted proteins | sample 7062091 | NCBI WGS metagenome assembly JABAHQ01 (sample SAMN14534359, study PRJNA622989) | marine sediment metagenome | biome: marine biome [ENVO:00000428]; feature: marine pelagic biome [ENVO:01000023]; material: deep marine sediment [ENVO:00002113] | place: India: Gulf of Kutch | collected...
TCCCCGATGACCTTGATGGAGCGGTCTTCTTCCGCTGCTCCTTGCGGGGTGGCCGTCACGGCCGCGGTGTCCGTTGCCTGCGCGGAGGCGTGGGCCCGAGGATGGACCGGGGTGAACGCCCAGGCGGTCAACAATAGCGCGACGATGCCCGCCAAGAGCGACCGAAGGTATGAGGGCCTGTGTCGGTGGGGATTTGCTGACTTCATTTGCTAGGGCCCCCAGCGAGGTTGCCAGTCGCAGTAATCATTCTCTGTCAACCGGAATCTGGAGCCCGTCTCGATGGCCATGACGTAAATCTCACAACCGTTGTCCTCGCGGTAGTTGTCCAAATAGGATGTGAATGCGATCCACTCCCCGGAAGGTGAAAAGCTGGGGGCCAGGTTATTGCCTCCTTGCGTGAGCTGGCGCAAGCTGCTCCCTTCCTGATCGAAGAGATAGATCTCCCTTTCCCAAGGCTCGCCAGCATAAGTCGCGAGCACTCCCCCTGACGGCGACCGGTCACTGCGCCCCCGCAGTCCCGTCATGTTCGTCAGCTTGCTGAGATCGGTTCCGTCCGACCGGATTCGCCATAGCTGAATATCTCCGCTTCGGTCAGAGGCATGCAGGATCCATGCCCCGTCCGGCGACCAAGCGGCGTCCCAGGCCGCGCCGACGACCGGGCGCGGGGCCGATCCATCCCGAGCGGCCAACCACAAAGCTGGCTCCTCCCCCCGGATCACCGTGAACGCGAACTGTTGCGCATCCGGGGAAACGGCAGGGGCGTAGGCCCCGCGTTGAGAGGTGAGTTGGATGGGGTCGCCCCCTGCGAGCTCCATCTCGAAGATTTCGTGTTCACCGGCCAGGTTGGAGGAAAAAAGTACGGATTGACCGGAGGGATCCAACGATGGGTAGAAGTGATCATGAAGATCGGAGACAGTCAGGCGTCTCATGCCGGAGCCATCCGGGTTCATGGCACAGATTTGGTCATAGCGGGAATCGCGTGCCAACTGGCACGTAAAGACGATCGTACCTTCGTCGGCGGGAGGCCCGAGCGTGGGTGAGGGGAGCGGGGAGGGGCTCGGGCTTGGGAGCGTGAAGGGGCTGGGGATGCCGGTCGCGGGAGGGGGTTTGAGGGTCGGCTGCCAGGTGAGTGCAGAGCACGCCGCCAGCGCGCTGCCCATCGCCGTCGCGAAGAGCACTTTGCGCATGTCCATAACGGCTAGGCCGCAGCTCCGGCTGATTGTCGGGTCATAAGGTCAGCATGGTAGCATGCCGGCGGCCTGGCCGACAAGGGATGGGAAAGCTGTAGGATTGTTCCGCCTATCTGGCGCCTGCTATAATTTGCAGAATCTGCAATGAAGACGTTGATTGAAACGAGCGGGCTCACGAAGGAATTCGAGACCTTGACCGCAGTCAAGGAGGTGGATCTGTGTGTGGAGGAGGGGGAGATCCTTGCCCTTCTTGGCCCCAACGGCGCCGGCAAGACGACCACCATCCGCATGCTGGCGTCCATTCTGCAACCCACGCGCGGGTCGGCTACCGTGGCTGGCTTCTCCATAGGGGAGCAGCCTCGAGAAGTGCGCCGCCGGGTGGGTTTGTTGACGGAGCACCACGGTCTCTATACGCGGATGAAATCCGTTGAGTATCTTCGCTTCTTCGGCCGTGCCTACTCCCTCGAGGACGGGTGGCTATCCGCGCGCATCGATGAACTCATTGGTAGGCTCGGCCTCGGAGAGGCGCTCGATTTGAGGCTAGGTCAATTCTCGCGCGGCATGCGGCAGAAGCTGGCCCTGGCCCGGGCGTTGCTGCACGATCCCCCGGTCTTGTTGCTGGATGAGCCGACTTCGGCAATGGACCCGTCCAGCGCTCGCCTGGTGCGGGAGAGCATCTCGCGCCTGCGAACTTCCCGCCGGGGAATTGTCATCTGCACGCATAATTTGGCGGAGGCTGAGCTGTTGGCGGACCGGATCGCCATCATCCGGCAGGGCGAGATCATTGCGTCAGGTCAGCCCTACGAGTTGAAGCAACAGCTCTTGGGTGATCCCATCATGGAGCTGCGGCTGGCCCACGAGCTGGACGGGGCATTGCGCGCCTTGCCGCTCGAAGTGACTCCGATCGAGACCGGTTCCAATTGGATTCGTTACCGAACGGCCCAACCCAACCGCACCAATCCCCGGATTCTGCACGCGATGGATCAAGCGGATATCCAGGTCGTGACCCTCTCTGAAGTCGGCCGCAGCCTTGAGGATGTGTACATGGAAGTGGTCAGGGCGGCCGAGCAGCCGGCGAGGGACGGTCGATGACGGTCAACGTGGGCCGGGCGCGGGCGCTTCTGCAGGGGGCTACGCTCATCACCCGTAGAGAGATACGGGATCAACTGCGCGATTGGCGGATTCTGACCCCCGTCATCATCCTGACGCTCTTCTTCCCCCTTCTGATGAATTTCACGGCGCAGCGGGCGATCTCCTTCGTCCAAGAGTACGGGGCGGATATCGTCGGTGAGCGGCTTATCCCATTTCTGTTGATGATCGTTGGTTTCTTCCCCATTTCGGTGTCGCTGGTGATCGCGCTGGAGAGCTTTGCGGGCGAGCGGGAACGGCGGTCGCTGGAACCTTTGCTCGCGACGCCCCTTGGGGACGCGCAGCTCTACTTAGGGAAGACGCTGGCTTCCCTCTTCGTTCCCTTGCTGGCAGCCTATCTGGGCATACTCGTCTACCTGGCAGGCTTGGCGTTGACCATCGGATGGTATCCGCCCCCTCAGCTTCTGATGCAGGTGGTCTTCTTGACGGGGGCCCAGGCGCTCGTGATGGTCACTGGTGCGGTCGTTGTCTCCTCCCAAACGACTTCGGTTCGGGCAGCCAACTTGCTCGCATCCTTCATCATCGTCCCGATGTCCCAGTTGATCATCGGGGAGAGCTTGATCATGTTCTGGGGCCGCTACCACATTCTGTGGTGGATCGTCTTTGCACTCGTCATCATCTCCATTACCCTCAGCCGCATGGGACTCCATCTCTTCAACCGTGAGGAGCTGCTTGGGCGCGAGATCGATTTGTTGGACATCCGCTGGGTGTGGCGGACGTTGCGCGATGCCTTCGTTCACGGCGCCCAAGGCCCGCTGGATTGGTACCGGGGCGTCCTTCTTCATTCCCTCCCGAAACTCCGGCGTTCCCTCCTGCTGACTGCGGCAGCGTTGTTGGCCGGCTACGGATTGGGTGTGAACCTCGCCGGTCGCTTCACCCTGCCGCCGGACCTCCTGCAGTGGGACAGGCTCGGTCCCGAGGTTGCGCAGAACTTCCGTGAAATGGGACTCTTCACCGGCAGAGGATGGCTGACCGTCTTCTTGGTGAACTTGCGGGCCATCGGCATCGCGACCTTCCTGGGAATGTTCACATTTGGTGTGATGGCCTTGATCTTGTTGATGGCCCCCCTGGGCATTGTTGGATTCTTCGCCGGCAACGCTACAATGGCCGGCATGTCACTTTGGAAGTTCTTGCTCGCCTTTGTCCTTCCCCACGGTGTGCTCGAGATCCCGGCCGCGCTGCTGGCGGGGGCCGCCATCCTTGAGCTTGGCATGTCGCTGATGCGCCCGCAGGCGCAAGGCAGCCTGGGCGAACGGTGGCTGCGGGCGTTCGCAGAATGGGCGCGCATCAGTCTGGCCTTGATTGTGCCGCTGCTCCTTGCGGCAGCGGCGCTTGAAGTCTTTGTCACCCCACGTGTCGCTCTCATGATCCTCGGGGGCAGCTGACGGATGGTGGAACTCGTCATCTTGGGAACGGCAGCCTCCCTTCCCAGCGAAGACCACGAGAACACGCATATGGCCATCGTGGAGGAACGTGGCTCGATCTTGATCGATTGTGCCTCCACTCCTGCAGTTCGCCTGGCGCAAGCGGGCATTGAGCTCGAACAGGTCACAGATCTGATTTTGACGCATTTCCATCCGGATCACGTCTCGGGGGTTCCCCTTCTCTTGATGAACATGTGGTTGTCGGGGCGCAAGCAAGCTCTCCACGTCTACGGGCTGCATCACTGCCTGAAACGAGTGGAAGACGTGATGGGTTTCTACGAATGGGAGAATTGGCCCAATTTCTTCCCGGTGGCATTCCATCGACTTCCGGAGGACGAGGGGATGCTGGTCCTTGAGACCAAGCAGGTCAAGGTGCTGAGTTCCCCTGTCTGCCACATGATCCCGACATTGGGCCTGCGCATCGAAGCAGAAGGGGGAATGACAGTCGCCTATTCCTGCGACACGGAACCTTGCTCGGCCGTGGAACGCCTGGCGGCGGGCGCCGATCTGCTGCTCCACGAGTCGACTGGTGTCAGTGTCGGGCATTCCTCGGCGGAGCAGGCGGGTGAGATCGCNNCACTACCCTCCTGGAGAGGATGGCAGCGCCTTGATCGCGCAGGCCAAGGAGACCTTCGACGGCGAGGTGGACTTGGCCCGCGATTTTATGCGTCTTCGGCTTGCGTAAGACGCCAGCGAATGCCAGCAGCCTCAGATCCCCGGAACCTTGGTGTCCGGCAGGGAAATTGCACCTTCCCGTATGGGATTTCTCCCGCAAAGCAAGGAACAAATGTTCCGCCAAGTCAGCTCGTATGGTAAAATCACGCCGCAGTCAGGGAAGTGGCCAACTGCTGCCTGTGAATGTGGGGGGAACTTGGGCATCAGGAGGCCGAATGGAAACCATGTGTACGCGCGCAAAGGAGGTGGTTATCAGGAGGAAAGTGGTACGAATATGACAGGAGGGAATTTCCACAGGAAGCTGGTTCGCACTAGGCGTAATTCGGGGGAAGGCGAGATTGCAGTTCATTGTTCGGCAAATTTTCGGCTCATAAGCAGCCAGAAGCCTGTGGTGGGGACAATTGGTTCCTGGATCCTCCGTGACCCTGTCGTTTCTATTGGCGCGGCCGCCATTGCAGCGGCCCGCAGTGGGTCCGGAATACCAGGAGCGACTGGCTTCAGTGGGTGAGACGTCATGAAGAAAGTCATGATCGTCGATGATGACCAAACGATGGCTTCGCTGCTGGAGACTTTGCTCAAGCTTGACGGATACGAAGTCACGCGAGCAGGATCGGCCCATACTTTTCTGGGGCAGGTTGAAAGCGAAGCGCCCGATTTGGTGCTACTAGACGTCTTTCTCAGTGATAGAGAAAGCTACGATCTAGTCAAAGAATTGCGATCCCACGAAGATGCCTCTGTTGCCCAGCTCCCGGTCATCATGACCTCGGGAATGGAGTTGTCCTCTAAATGCCGGGATGCTGGCGCCAATGATTTCCTCCTCAAACCGTACGATCCCGAGCAACTACTACAAGTCATACATATCAACCTGAATAGCGGCTGAACTTTCGTTCAGCGCGGCGAATTCAGGGGAAGAGAAACATATTGTGTCCAACAAGAATAAGAACGCGTCACGTCAGTGGCGCTTGATGGATTTGCATTTGCACACACCCGGCTCGAATGACTATCAGCAGGAGGATGTCACCTATCTCGATATTCTGCAGCGAGCGGAAGCCCGTGGGCTGGATGTGATCGCGTTCGCCGATCACAACACCGTCGCAGGCTACCGTCAGATGTACGAAGAAATCGAGGAGCTCGAGTTTCTTGAAGAGAGGGACCGACTTACAAGGGACGAAGAAAATCGCCTGAAGGAGTACCGGCGCCTCTTGGAGAAGATCCTGGTACTTCCGGGGTTTGAATTCACGGCAACGTTTGGATTCCACATCCTGGGAATCTTCTCCAAGGAGACGACCATTCGGGAGCTCGAGCATCTTCTGCTCGATCTGAACATCCCTCCCGAGGAGCTGGATAAAGGCTCCTCCACTGTCGGCGCCACCAGCGATGTGACGACCGCGTACCAACGGATCAATGAAGCAGGGGGGTTGGTCATCGCCGCCCACGCCAACTCCTCCAACGGTGTGGCCATGAGGGGCTTCCCGTTTGGGGGGCAGACCAAGATCGCCTACACGCAAGATGAGAACCTGCATGCGCTGGAAGTGACGGATCTGGACAAGAAGGGGCGCCGGACGACGGCCAACTTCTTCAGCGGGACGAAGCCAGAGTACCCGCGCAAGATGCANNGAAGAGGTCTCCCTGGAAGCGCTCAAGGACCTCTTCTTGAGCAATGATTTCGCGCGCCATCAGCCGTACTTTCCGACCTCGGAAGAACTGGCCGATTTCGTGCAGCAGGCCCGGGAGGACGGTCCGAGCATCGTCCAGGATTTTCACGAAAAGATGACGGTCCGAGGCGGCCGGCTCTACGCCATCGTGGCCGACACTTGTGCCTTCGCCAACACTAATGGGGGCACCATCTATGTCGGGGTGGCTCGCGAGGGGGGCAAGCCGCCCGAAGGTGTCTCGAATCCGCAGTCGGCCATACACAAGTTCAGAAGTGAAATAGGCAAGCGGATCAGTCCCCAATTGGACATTGAGGTGGACACGCTCGAATCGCGGGGCAAGAAAGTTGTCCGCATCATGGTCCCCAGGGGCGAGGATCCGCCTTACGCCGTGGACGACAACAAGATTTACGTGCGCGATGAGGCCGACACTGGGCTGGCCGTGCGCGATGAAATCGTGCAGTTGGTCCAGCGAAGCCGTACAGAAGTGGCGACGGGGGAACCAGCGGCGCCGGCCGGGGATGGGCTCTCGCCACCAAAAACGGGAGTTGAGATCGTCGACGTCGAGGAACGAGACGGGACGAAGTACTACACGCTGCGCGATCTACGCAATGGCAACGTGGTCAACAACGTGACCCAACGGTCCGCCCGTNNTGGGACTATGCCATCCGCGAATACCGCAAGCTGCCGGATGATAAGCAGAAGGTCGACGCCAAGTGGACCGGGGATCTGGGAATCTTGCGCGAACAGAAGCGGGGCAATCGCAAGCGGTGGGATCTGGTTCAGCGCTACAACCACAAGATCCGCTTTTACTATGGCGTGACTGAAGACGGTGTCCATGGGGACTGGCGGACCCTCGTTGGTCTCGATGATGCCTGATGTGTGACCGGGGCTCCTGCCCATGAGGATCGTCATCTGCACTCGTGCGACCCGCGTCCAAGCGGGTCGCACAACATTTGTCTTTTGAGCGCTGATATGGTCCTAAGGATCCGCACGTTTGAGATGGACAGAGATTATGGTCAGGTGATGGAGCTTTGGCGCCAGGCCGGGCCTGGGATCCAACTTTCCGCCTCCGACAAGCCTGAGGAGATCCGCAAGAAACTCCAGCGCGATCCGGATCTCTTCTTGGTGGCTGAGTGCGATGGGGAAATCCTGGGAGCCGTTCTCGGCGGTTTTGACGGGCGCCGTGGACTTGTGCACCACCTCGCCGTCCACGTCGGTGCCCGCTGTCTGGGCGTCGGACGGGAGTTGATGAATGAGCTCGAGGCGAGGTTGCGTCGCAAAGGCTGCCTCAAGTACTATCTTCTGGTCACCGAGGAAAACGAGGGGGCGCGTAGGTTCTATGACTCGATCGGAGTTGAGGAGATGGAGGTTCGAGTGATGGGAAAGGCCATCCTGTGAGGCTGGGTATGCTGACGGTTTCGGATCGGTCGGCCGCAGGGAAGCGGGAGGACCGGACAGGGCCGATTCTGACCAAGATGGCCGAGGACCGAGGTTGGGATCTAGTGCAACAAGAGATCATTCCCGATGAGCTCGAGGAGATCACGGCGACGCTGCGGGCTTGGGCGGATAGCGGCCAGGTGGATCTGATCCTGACGGCGGGGGGCACGGGTTTCGGGCCCAGGGACTGCACGCCGGAAGCGACCCATGCCGTCTGCGAGCGGTTGGCTCCGGGGCTGGGCGAAACGATGCGAGCCGCCAGCCTCAAAGTCACGCCGCACGCCATGCTCTCGAGGGCGATCGCGGGCATCCGGGGCGCCACGCTGATCGTGAACCTTCCCGGCAGCCCAAAAGGGGCCAAGGAAAACTTGGAGGCGATCTTGCCGGCGCTCCCCCATGCCATCAGCTTGCTCCGAGGAGAGGGTGGTGGCGAAGGGGATCACCAGCCCCCTCAGCAGAGGCCCTCTGCGTAGCTCCTCCCCCGCCTATCCGGGGTAGGCAGAGGCGATGCCCTGCCGAGACAGGTCCGCCGAAACCCAAGCGCTCCCATTGCGAGCCCGGCAACAAGTCAAAGGACGAATGGATCTGGCGGGCATTCCCCAGCAAGCCATCGGTAACATACCTCACTTGTCGCTGACAGCCACCTCCATTATTCTTGCACCTGAACCGGCCCCCTGCTTTTCAATGGCTGGCCGTCTGGGAGTCGGATGGACGATGGTAGAGAGAAGGTTCGGATGGATGCATCGAACGTAGGTATTGGCCTGGCCGCCTTGGCCGGCTTGGCCTCCTTCCTGTCCCCCTGTGTCTTGGCGTTGGTGCCAGCCTATGTGGGATACCTTGGGGGTCGATCAATTACGCCTCAGGGCCAGGTTGTCGAGAACCGTTGGGCGACCTTTGCCCACGGCGTAGCCTTTGTGCTCGGTTTCTCGGTCATCTTCGTGGCCTTGGGAGCAGCAGCCTCCCTCCTGGGCGCAATCTTGTTCGATCTGCGCACCTGGATCGCGAAGGTCGGAGGGGTGGTGGTCATCGTCTTCGGTCTGCACACCATGGGCGTGATCAGCATCCCCTTCCTGGATTACGATACCCGCCGCCAGGGGCAGGTGGAAGCGGACTTGGGGCTATTTTCGTCGGTGATGATGGGTGTGTTCTTCTCCGCCGGCTGGGCGCCATGTGTAGGGCCCGTGCTTGGGGCGGTCCTCACGCTTGCAATCAACTCGGCGCAGGTGGGCCAAGGGGTGATCCTACTTTCGGCGTACTCGGTGGGCTTGGCGATCCCGTTCTTGCTCGCCGCCTTGGGCATCAGCCGTGTGACGTACTTAATGCGGCGCCACGGTCGCCTCATCCGCTATCTCTCCGTGGCCACGGGGGCTGTGCTCGTTGCCGTCGGAGTGATGCTCTTAACGGGCACACTCGAGCGCCTGGCCCGCTTCGGNNCGGCCTCTAGCTACATGCGCGCAAGATGGGTCGGCTTGCTGAAGGGTCCCTTGCGCTGGGGCCTCGCCGGGTTCTTGCTGGGTGCGGCGATGGCCCTGGCCGTTTTCTACGGATTCCCGCCTGAGGCCGCGGGGGATCCAGCACGAAAGGCGCCACAGTCCGGGAAGAACCCAGCGCCATTGGAAGGCGCGCCAGCCCCTGGATTCGCACTCCTGAATTTGGAAGGGGAAGAAATCCGATTGGAGGATCATCGCGGGGATGTGGTGCTGGTCAATTTTTGGGCCACTTGGTGCGGGCCTTGCCGGCTGGAAATGCCCATTCTTGAGGAGTACTCGTCTCGGCACCGGGACCAAGGCCTCCAGGTCCTGGGAGTGAATTTTGACGAGCCGGCGCAGGACGTGCGGGCCTTCCGGGACGAGCTAGGGATCACCTTCCCTCTATTGCTGGATCCGGGAGGTACGGTCCAGCGGCTTTATGAGATCCGTGGATATCCCACCACGTTTGTGATCGATCGCAGCGGGGTGGTCCGGGTGGTGCACATTGGNNATGCGTGTGACTCTCTACAGCAAGCCGCAATGCCCCTTGTGCGACGAGGCGCGTACCATGTTGGAAGGTCTGTCGGACGATTACCCGCACCGATTGGTGGAGGTCAACATCCAAGCGGAGCCGACACTGATCGAGCGCTACGGTGAGGAGGTCCCGGTCGTCCAAGTGGGAGCCTACACGCTGAGAGCGCCCTTCGACCAGCGGGACTTGCGGGTGACCCTGGGCGCGGCCAGCGACGGCGCCTCTGAGGCCAAAGGGAGTTCCCGCAAGATGGGCAAGGACCAAGCCGTTTTTCTCAACAGAGCAGTCCTTTTTTTCGCCCGTCACTGGCTGGCCTTGTTCAATCTGCTCGTCTTCCTTTATGTCGGGCTGCCCTTCGCGNNGCTGGCGTTCCGTTCCTGGTTCCTGTTCGGCGAACAAGCTGCATACCCTCGGGCGTTGGCCGGGACGGATTTTCGGCCCTATGGGGAGGTTACAGGTCTCGACGAGAATGATCTTTATCAGGCTCGCGACTATGTGGGGGACGAGCAGGTTGGATACAAAATCGCTCTTTGCGAGCGCGACGTCGCGATTTACGGCGGGATCTTTCTGGCGGGATTGGCCTTCTCCCTCGTGCGGGGTCGTATTCAACCTTTGCCGCTTGGGCTTTGGGTGCTGATCGGCATCGTCCCAATTGCTTTGGATGGGGGCTCACAGCTGATCTCCGGCATTCCCCTACCATTGCTATCGTCGTTCCCAGCGCGGGAGAGCACGCCCCTCCTGCGCACGCTAACCGGCACGTTGTTTGGCGTGTCCAACGTTTGGATGGCGTATCCATACGTTGAGGAGACGATGGCCGAAAGCCGCGCGCTGGTGGCCGCAAAATTGACGGCAGCGAAGGCTGCAGTCCAAGACTCCTAGGGAGTGGCAGGCGCCGTCCACGTGGTAGACTGACCTCATGCCATTCCGTGAACGCGGAGAGCTCCGCTTCTACCAGTTTGAATCGTTGCCAATTGAGGCGGTTGTCCACGGCGTCTTCACCCGTCGTGGGGGAGTCAGCCGCGGCTCCTGGTCCTCCCTCAATCTCGGCGCTACGGTGGGAGATGATCCGCACCGGGTTATGGAGAACCGGCAGCGCGTGTTGGCCGCGCTCGATCGGCTTCCTGACTCGACCTATGACATCTGGCAGGTCCACTCAGCGGAAATCCTGACGGCGGCGGAGCCGAGGAAAGGGCCGCCATACCCGCGCGCGNNGACGTAACGTTGATGCTTCGCTTCGCCGACTGTGCGCCGATCCTTCTCTATGATCCGGTGGGGCGAGCCTTGGGGCTCGTCCACGCCGGCTGGCGAGGGACGGTTCGTCGGGCCGCGTCCGAGGCGGTGCGGGCGCTCCAGGAATCCTTTGGGACCTCTCCCGCCAATATCCGGGCTGCGATCGGCCCCAGTATTCTCCAGCACCACTATCCGGTGGGTCCGGAGGTGGCGGAGGCGGTCCGCCGAACCTTTGGTCAGGGGTCCTCTGAGCATTTTGAGCAGGTGAACGGGCATCATCATTTGGACCTGCAATCGGCCAATGCTGCCCTGNNGCTTCGCTCTGCACGGCCTGCCATCCCGATGACTGGTATTCGCACCGCGCGGAGGGCCCTCGGACAGGACGCTTCGGAGTGATCGCTGCCCTCAGATCATGACAGAAGCCAACCTGGAGCTGAGGCAGTCCGTCGAGAGCAACCTGAAAAGGGTCCGGGAGAGGGTCCGGGAGGTCTGTCGACGGGCNNGTGGAGGCCATCCGTGCGGCCTACGACCTCGGCGTTCACCGGATTGGTGAGAATCGAGTTGGGGAGGCGCTTCGCAAGCAGCGCGAACTCGCTACCCTTGATGATCTTCGTTGGGAGATGGTAGGTCATATCCAAAGCCGCAAGGCCAAGGACGTCGCGCCCAATTTCGACCGCGTCCACTCGCTTGACCGCCTCAAGATCGCTCGCTACCTGGATCGTTATGCTGAAGAAAGCGGCAAGGTTATGCCCGTATTCGTCGAGTGCAATGTCTCCGGCGAGGAGTCCAAGTACGGATTCGACATGCGCTCGGAGGAGAACTGGAGTCGTTCCCTGGACGCCTTTCGGTCCATTCTTGAGAAGGAACATATACTCGTCGAAGGGCTGATGACGATGGCGCCGTGGACGGATGACGAAGATGTTCTGCATGACACATTCCGCAGGCTGCGAAAATTGCGGTCCTATCTCCGGAGTGAGCTGCCGCAAGTGGACTGGGCGGGTCTGTCCATGGGAATGACGGACGACTATGAGATNNCTGCGGATTGGCCGCGCGATTTTTGGGCCCCGTGAAGAATGATGTTGGAGGCTGCCGCTAACTTGACAGGGAAGGTCATGGCAAGGTGATAGGCATTCTGGTCAACCTCGTGCAGCTGACGGCGACGATCCTGACACTGATGATCCTGGTGGATGTCATTCTCAGCTTCTTCATGGATCCATTCCACCCACTGCGGCAAACCCTGGATTCCCTTGTGGAACCCATGCTGGCGCCGATTCGGCGGATCATGCCCCGGACCGGCATGCTGGACTTCAGCCCTTTGATCCTGCTCATCTTGATCCAATTGATCGAATCCGTGCTGATTCAGCTCCTATTCAGCTTGAGGTGAGGATGCGGAGAAAGTTCAGACTCCACGACGGGAAAAAGGGGGCGGCGCTGACGGTGCGTGTGACCCCGCGCGCCCGGCGGACCGAAATCGGCGAACTGATGGCGGACGGCACGCTCCGGATTCGGGTTCAGCAGCCGCCGGTAGAGGGCAAGGCCAACAAGGCGCTCATCGAATTCTTGGCAGATCTTCTCGACGTTCGAAAGCGACGCATCGAGATCGTGGCAGGCGAACATGGATTGGACAAGATCGTCTCGATCTTGGATATGACTGCGAAGGAAGTGCAAGAGCGGATAGAGGCGGTCTTGGAGGAGGAGGATTAGGGGCCNNNNCCGCTGTCGACCCATCCAATCGTTTCCATGGCGGCCATGCGCTCGTCCGGTGAACCCTCGTTGAGGGCTCGGCGCACCATCTCCAGGGCGGCCCGGCCCGGTGCGACGCCGATGCCAACGCGGGAGGCGAATTCCACCAGCCACGGCAATTCCGAGATTTCTTTGGGTGGAGGGCTGATCTCGTAGGACGTGGAGCGTCGTTTTTCCAACGCCTCAGCCGCAGCGCCTCGCACCACCCACTGGGAATCGTCGACTTGCATGTCCTCCAGCACCTCATCAGCCCAAGCTTCCGGAAC
>JABAHQ010007564.1_pt2 | contig 12766 bp, 11 predicted proteins | sample 7062091 | NCBI WGS metagenome assembly JABAHQ01 (sample SAMN14534359, study PRJNA622989) | marine sediment metagenome | biome: marine biome [ENVO:00000428]; feature: marine pelagic biome [ENVO:01000023]; material: deep marine sediment [ENVO:00002113] | place: India: Gulf of Kutch | collected...
GGTCGACCGGGCCCCCGCGATCGGGTTCGGGAAACGGATCATCGTTATTTCTCCGGGCGGGACGCGAGGCGCTCGGGATCGACCTCGTAATAGGACCGGGTTTCCCAGGCGCTGTTGTCGTTGGGGATGAAGTACCAGACCTTGCTGCCGCCGCTGATCTTGGCGGGGTTGGCCAACAGGGCGATCCTCCACTGGCCGTCGATCTTTTCCCAGTAATCGACGTGCCGCCGCTTGGTGTCGAATTCAATATTGCCACGGACCATCGACGGGGGCAACCGTTCTTTTCCCAACAACGTGAGGGCCACCATGGCGTAGTTCCCGTCGGCGCTGATCGATATCCGGTCCAGCCGGTAATCCTCGATGGTCACGTGGGGATTGACGAACCATCGGTACGTCCGCTCCTGGGGGAACCCCAGCGCGTCCTTCTTGGGCGGGGCCGACCGGATGAAGCCCAGCGACGGGGTGAGCCCGCCGGACAAATGATGCTCGGGGTCGTCCCGGTAGTCGAACACCACCCGGCCTTCGTGGAACAGGTATTCCTCGAAGGTGACGTGCTTTTGGAAGGTCGGGTGCTGGAGGGCGTACAGGGCCTTCCAGTCGTGGTTTTTGCGTTTTTGAAAATAATCCTCCTCCAGGGCGGCCAGGCGCCGCGCCTCCTCGAGCAGCCGGTCGGGAACCGGGGAACCGGCCTGCGCCGGGAACCCCGAAAAACCGGCGGCCAGGACGACCGCCGCGATGAGCCCCCCGGTCATGACTTGAACCCTGAACTTCATGGGCACGCACTCCTTCTTTTTGAATTTCCAATCTGAATTTTCGGGGAAAGCCGGGAACCGCCCGGCAAGGTCCCTTCCTTTCGGCTTATCGTCTCCTCCGGCGCGGGGAATGAGAGAAATTCCGTTCCGGATTTCCGGTCAGGCGTGGGTGCGGAGCCGGTCGGCGATTTGCTCGGCCAGCGGCCGGGTGATGCCGGGCACGGCCGCGAGCTCGTCCAGGGAGGCGTTGCGGATGTTCTCCAGGCTGCCGAACGTCTTGAGCAGCAACAGGCGCCGCTTCTTGCCGATCCCGGCGATGGATTCGAGCGGCGACGTCAGGGTCTGGCGGCCGCGCAGGTTCCGATGGTAGGCCACGGCGAACCGGTGCGCCTCGTCCCGCACCCGCTGCAGGAGAAACCGCGAGGGGGAACTTTCCCGGAACCGCACCGGGGTCTTGCGGTGCACCCGGTGGACTTCGTCGGTGTCCAGGTTGCGGCGGTCTTTGCCCTTGGCGATGCAAGCCAGGTCCACCTTGTCGTCGAGGCCGAGGTCGCGGAGCACCTGGTGCGCGGTGTTCAAGTGGCCGCGGCCGCCGTCGATCAGGACCAGGTCGGGCAGGGCCTGATTTTCCTCCTGCAGCCGGCGGTAGCGGCGGGTGAGCACTTCGCGCATCATGCCGTAATCGTCGATGCCCTCCACGTCGTCGATCTTGTAGCGGCGGTAGCCGTCCTTGTCCGCCACTCCCGCGCGGAACATCACCATCGAGCCCACGGCGTGCGTCCCCGAGATGTTGGAAATGTCGAATCCTTCAATGACTTCGGGAAAATTCTTGAGTTCGAGGGTCTCCTGAAGTTCTTCCAGGCTGCGGAGGGCGGTTTCGCCCTTGTCTTTTTCCGTGCGCATGGCGAACCGGGCATTTTCCTCGGCCATGCGCACGAGCTCGGCTTTCTTGCCCCGGTGAGGCAATTCCAGGCGCACTTTGCCGCCCTTTTTCTGCGACAGCCAGTCGGCGATCAGGCCGGCATCCTCGATCGGGTGGGGCAGGAGCACTTCCTTGGGCAGCAGGCTTCCGTCCTCCTCGGCGTAGTACTGCTTGAGGAAGGAGGCCAGGGTTTCCATGTCTTCCAGCTCGTTCTGGCTTTTCATCTTGAAAATCTTCTCGCCCACCATCTTGCCGCCGCGGACGACCAGCACCTGCACCATGGCGTTCGGCTGCTCCTGGCAATAGCCGATCACGTCCTGGTCTTCGAGCGCGGTGGAGATGATCTTCTGCTTGTCGAGGACGGTCTCGACGGCGGCGATCTTGTCGCGGAACACGGCGGCTTCCTCGTAATGCTGATCGGCGGAGGCCGCTTCCATTTTATTCTTCAGGCTGGTGAGGAGCTCGGTGTTCCGCCCCTTGAGGAACAGAATGACGTCTTTCACCACCCGGGCATACGCCTCGGGCGACACCCCTCCGGCACACGGGGCGAGGCAGCGGCCCATCTGGTAATTCAGGCAGGGACGGCGCTGCGGGGTGCCGTCGAGGGCGTCCCGGCTCTGCCGCAGGGGGAAAATCCGGTAGATCAGCCGGATGGTTTCGCGCACCTCCTTGACCTGGGTGTAGGGACCGAAGTAGGTGGCGCCGTCCTTCTTCACCCGTCGCACCACTTCCAGCTTGGGGTACACCTCCTGCGTGGTGAGCCGCAGGTAGGGGTAATGCTTGTCGTCCTTGAGCAACACGTTGTAGCGCGGCTGGTACCGCTTGACGAAGTTGCTTTCCAGGATCAGGGCCTCGGCCTCGGTCTGGGTCGTGAGGAACTTGATGTCGTGCACCTTGTCCAGGAAGATCCGGGTGCGCGGGGGCAGGTGGCGCGCGTTCTGGAAATACGAGCGCACGCGGTGGAACAGGGACTTGGCCTTGCCGATATAGAGGATTCCCTCCTTCGCGTCCTTCATGATATATATGCCGGGACGCTTGGGAAGCTGATCCAGAATGTGTTCGATGCGTTCCTGGTTCATCGCGACGCGTGTGGAAGGGGCCTGCAAGCCCCGGAGGCGGTTGCGGAGCGGATCGGGGCCCCCCTGGCTCCGATACGCCCTCCTCTTTCATTATACCCAAACTCCCACCGGCGCCGCCAAATCGACCCGGAAACCGCATCAGGGGGGAGCCATGGGCATTCGGCAAATAATATTCCGGTTTCTGGGGCCGGCCTTGATCCTGGCCTGGGGAGGGGCCCTGCCGGCCGCGGCGGCGACGACGACGCCGCCGGCGGAGCTGCAACAACCCGGAGTCCTGCTCTGGGGCTCCGACGCGGAGGGCGGCGCGCCCTACGTGTTTCACGATCCGCAGAATCCGGACCGGTTGATCGGCTTCGAGGTGGACCTGGCCCGCGCCCTCGCCCGCGAACTGGGGGTCGAGGCACGGCAGGTCCAGACCGACTGGGACACGTTGATCCCCGCCCTCCAGCGGGGGGATTTCGACATCGCTCTCAACGGCATCGAATGGACGCCGGACCGGGCCCGGGAAGCGGCGCTTTCCATTCCCTATTACATTTATACCGAGCAACTCGTGGTGCGGGCCGAGGAAACCTCCATCCGCTCCTTCGACGACGTGCGCGGCCGGCGCGTGGGCACGCTGCGGGGCACCGCCGCCCACCAGATGCTGCAACAGACGCCCGGCGTGGAAACCGTCCTGTATGAAGGCCAGGTGGAACCCTACCGCGACCTGAACCTCGGGCGCCTCGACGCCGTGCTCATGGACACGCCGATCGCGGCGTATTACGCCCGCGGCCGGCCGGAGTTCCAATACGCCGGGCCGCCGGTGGGCACCGGGGTGTACGTGATCGCCGTCCGCTCCGACCACCCCCGCCTGCTCGACCGCATCAACCGGGGGCTCCGGAAACTGATAGAAACGGGAGAGCTGCGGCGTATCTACCGCCGCTGGGGATTGTGGAGCCCGGTACAAAACCGCCTGCCCGAAGTGCGGCCGCCGCTGGCCGGGACCCGGACCGCCGGGGCCGCCTCGAATCAAAGTCTGGGGGCCTACCTGCCTCTCCTGCTTCAGGGCGCCGGCATGACCGTGGTCATCTCCGTCGTGTCCATGGGCCTGGCCATGGTGCTGGGCATGGGGATCTGCCTGATGCGCGTCAGCCGCAATCCGGTGCTGAAACCTTTGGCGGTGGGGTTCATCGAGGTGATCCGCGGCACCCCGCTCCTGCTCCAGCTTTACATCATTTACTACGGCCTGCCCAACATCGGCATCAACCTGAACGCCTTCACCGCGGCGGTGGTGGGGCTGGGACTGAACTACGCCGCGTACGAGGCGGAAATCTACCGCGCCGGCCTCAAATCCATCCCCACCGGGCAAACGGAAGCGGCGCTCTCCCTGGGCATGCCCGCGGCCCTGGTGTACCGCCGCATCCTCATTCCCCAGGCTGTGCGGGTGGTGCTGCCGCCGGTGACCAACGATTTCATCTCCCTGTTCAAGGATTCATCGCTGGTGTCGATCCTCGCCATCGTGGAATTGACCAAAACGTACAACACCCTGGCGGTGGCCTCCATGCGGTTCCTGGAGCTGGGACTGCTCACCGCACTCCTGTACCTGATGATGTCGTTTCCCCTGGCGATCCTCTCCACGCGCCTGGAACGAAGGTTCCACCGGCCATGATCGCGGTCCGGGGCCTGCACAAACGATTCGGCGAGAAGCCCCTGTTTCGCGGCCTCGATTTCGAGGTGAAGCGGGGCGAGGTGCTGGTCGTCATCGGTCCTTCCGGCAGCGGCAAGAGTTCGCTGCTGCGGTGCATCGGGGGACTGGAACCGTTCGACCTGGGCACGATCCAGGTGGGGGACACGGTGATCCGCGGCTTCGGCCGGGGGCGGCTGTCGCGGGAGGAGCGGGAAACGCTCCGCCGCCTGCGCATCAAGGTGGGAATGGTGTTCCAGCAGTTTCACTTGTTCCCTCACATGACCGTCCTGGAAAACCTGATCGAGGCGCCCGTGCAGGTGCTCCAGCTGCCGCGGGCGCGGGCGGTGGAGCGGGCGCGCGGCATGCTCCGCAAGGTGAACCTGGAATCCTTCGAGGCCCGGAACCCCGGTTCCCTCTCCGGCGGCGAGCAGCAGCGCGTGGCCATCGCCCGCACCCTGGCCATGGCTCCGGAATGCGTGCTCTTCGACGAACCCACCTCGGCGCTCGATCCGGAGACCGTCGGCGATGTGTTGAACGTCATGCGCGCCCTGGCCGAAGACGGCATGACCATGGTGGTGGCCACACACGAGATGTCCTTCGCCGAGGACGTGGCCGACCGGGTGCTCATGCTCGACGAGGGCAACATCATCGAATCGGGGTCGCCGGAGTGCATCTTCAAAAACCCGGAACACGAACGCACCCGGGTTTTCCTCAAGCGGATCCTGCACCGGTGACCGGGCTTTCCCGCCTTGCGGGAGGCGCCGGGGGATGCGACAATGCGGTCCAGCATGAACGATCCCCGCAAATCGACCCAAGTGAGCGATCCCTGCTGCGGCGCCGATGCCTCCGGCCTGGCCGCCCTGGAAGGCCGGCAACGGCGGGTGCTGGAGATCGTGCTGGGGATCAACGCGGTCATGTTCGTCCTGGAGTTCGGCGGCGGACTGTGGGCCGACTCCTCGGCCCTGCTCGCCGATTCGCTGGACATGCTGGGAGATTCGCTGGTGTACGGTCTCAGCCTCTTCACCCTGACCGGGGGCGAGCGCCAGCGGGCCGGGGCGGCCCTCTTCAAGGGCGGCCTTCAGGCGGCCTTCGGCCTCGGCGTGGCGGCGGAAATCGGCGGCAAAATCCTGCACGGCGGATCGCCTTCCGGCGCGGGCATGTTCGCGGTGGGCGGGCTCGCCCTGGCGGCCAACGGATTCTGCCTGGCCCTGCTCACCCGGCACCGCCGCGATGACCTCAACATGGAATCGGTGTGGCTGTGCTCGAGAAACGACGTGATCGGCAATACCGGCGTGCTCCTGGGCGCCGGGTTGGTGGTCGGAACCGGGTCCTTCTGGCCCGACGTGGCGATCGGGGCGGTCATCGCGGTGATCTTTCTGAACACCTCGGTCTACGTGATCCGGAGCGCCGTGACCCAACGGCGCGCTCTGAAACCGTGAAAGAACCGGAATGCGGGTTCGGGGCCCCCGTTTTCTAAACCAGGCGAACCGCGGCACCCCGGCGGGCCCTGGGAGTCAAACCGGATGATCAGTTTCGCCTATTACCTCGGTGCGGCGGTGGCGGAGATCGCGGGCTGCTTCGCTTTCTGGGCCTGGATCCGGCTGGACCGCAGTCCCTGGTGGATGGCGCCCGGCCTGGCGGCGCTGGCGGTGTTCGCCCTGTGCCTGACCCAGATCGAGTCGGCCTTCGCGGGCCGGGCCTATGCGGCTTACGGCGGCGTCTACATCGCCGCCTCGCTGGCCTGGCTCTGGCTCGTCGAGCGGCAGGTGCCGGACCGCTGGGATTTCCTCGGGGCGGGCATCTGCGTGGTGGGGGCGCTGGTCGTTCTCTTCGGACCCCGGCCCGCGGTTTGATGGTAAGCCCCCCTTTTCCGGAGACCTCGACCCTCATGCTTCCTTGGGAGGCCCAGGAAACAAAAAAAGTGGAAGAAAATCTGCGGACCGCGATGGAGGCGCCCAAGTGCCATCCGTGCGGATGTTTTCATCTGGCGGTGGCGGCGTTGGAACAGTCGCCGGTGGGGTCCGGGCCTTTGGCCGACTCCTTGCAAGCCGCGCGGGAACGGCTCCGGGACCAGGAGTACGATTGCCTGGGCTGCGACCCCTGCTGGCCCGCGGACGCCTATCAGGCGGCGGCGCGGTTGGATCCGGACCTGGGCCGCCGGGGTTGATCCCGGGGTTCCCAGTCCTTTCTTGACTTCCCTTTCAAAGCGGGATATTTTTCCAAAACATTTCGATGCGGTCCCGCCCCTTCCAGGGGCCGTCCGGACCCTTCTGACGCCCCAACCCGACTCAAACCGGTCCCTCGCGGCCCTCGGTCCGGGAAACCCCACGTTCATGGCCACGGGAAACAACAATCAAAGAGGATTCTGGGCCAGCCGGCTGGGTTTCGTGCTTGCCGCCTCCGGCTCGGCCATCGGGCTGGGGAACGTCTGGAAATTTCCCTACATCACCGGCGAGAACGGAGGCGGCGCCTTCGTGCTCATTTACCTGCTCTGCATCGCGGCGGTGGGCTTGCCCATCATGCTCGCCGAATTCACCCTCGGCCGTAAAACCAATCTGAATCCGGTCGGCGCCTTCCAGGCCCTCAAACCCGGCTCCCCCTGGGTGGGCATCGGATTCATGGGGGTGGCGGCGGGATTCCTCATCCTCTCCTTTTACGGGGTGGTGGGGGGGTGGACCATCGCTTACGTCGTCAAGTCGATCACCCGATCGGCGCTCAATTTCCAATCCCCCGCCGAAGCGGGCGATTTCTTCAGCACCTTCATCGGCAACACCGAAGAAATCCTGTTTTACCACGCCCTGTTCATGGCGATCTGCATGGTGATCGTGATCAAGGGCGTCCACAGCGGCATCGAACGGGCCTGCGACATCCTGATGCCGACCCTGTTCGTCATCCTCCTGGGGCTCATGATCCGCTCCCTCACCCTGCCCGGGGCGATGGAGGGGGTCCGGTTTTACCTGTACCCGGATTTCAGCAAGCTCTCCCCGGGGGTCGTGCTGGTCGCCCTGGGCCAGGCCTTCTTCTCCCTGAGCCTGGGCATGGGCGCCATGCTCACTTACGGCAGCTACCTCTCGGAAAGGGAGAACCTCACCTCCTGCGCCGTGTACGTGGTGATCTTCGACACGATGATCGCGCTGCTGGTGGGAATGGTCATCTTTCCCGCCGTGTTCGCCATGGGCCTGGAGCCCGCGGAAGGCCCCAGCCTGGTGTTCAGCGTGCTGCCCACGGTGTTTTCCAGCATGCCGATGGGCGGGGTGGTGGCGGTGATCTTTTTCGCGCTCCTGGTGATCGCCGCGCTGACCTCGGGAATCTCCCTGCTCGAAGTGGTGGTCGCCTACTTCATCGATCAGAAAGGCTGGCCGCGGCAAAAAGCCGTCCTCTTTGCGTCGCTCGTCATCTTCGCCTTCGGCGTGCCCTCGGGCTTGTCGTTCGGGGCGATGAAGGACGTGACCTTCATGGACATGACGTTTTTCGACTGGGTCGATAACATCGCATCGAACTACCTGCTGCCTTTGGGGGGGATGCTGATGGCGGTGTTCGTCGGCTGGGTGTGGGGCACCCGCGCCGCGCACGAGGAGATCGAAAAACACGAGACCCGATTCCATTGGGCGGACCAGTGGAGCTTCCTGATCCGGTTCGTCACCCCCGTCGCCGTGATGCTGGTGTTTCTGGCCCATTTTTTCTGACCGGCGGTTCTTCCGGGAGGCCGCCGTTTTTTCCGGACAGATACTTTTTCACCGTCCGCCGGTCCAAACCCGCCCGCCGCCCCACCTCTTCGTACGTTCCGTACTTCCGGTACAGGATCTCGCAATACAGCGCCATCAACTCCCGGACCTCGAGCGATCCGTCGCGAAGCCGGTCCAGCAGGCGCGATTCCGGGTCGGCCCCCGCCTCCCGCCAGGTGCCTTCGCACTTCTGGTTGAGCAGGATGCGGCGCACCGCCTGTTCCAGCTCGCGGACGTTGCCGGGCCAGGGGTAGTCGCCCGGCAGGTCGCGCCGGAGGATTTCCAAGATCAGGCCCCTCAGTTTCGAACTGCCCTGCCCCGTCATGCGCTCGATCAAGAGATCGACCAGTTGCTCCAGCTCGGCCGGCGATTCCCGGATGCGCTGCCGCAGCGGCGGAACCGTGATGACGTCGGAACACAGGCGGTAGAAGAAATCGTCGCGCAGGCTGCCTTTCGCCCGCAGGTCGCGCAGGGAGCGATTGGTGGCGGCGATCACGCGGCCGGAAAACCGGTTCGGCGTGTGACTGCCCACCGGCGTGTACGTCCGCTCCTGCAACACCTGCAGGAGCTTGATCTGGATGGGCACCGACACCTCGCCGATCTCGTCCAAAAACAACGCCCCCTGGGCGCTGCATCGCTCAAACAGGCCGACGTGGTTCTCGATCGCCCCGGTGAACGCCCCCTTGCGGTGGCCGAACAGCTCCGATTCGATCAGGCTTTCGGGAAACTGCGACAGGTTGATGGGGATGAAGGTTTCGGTGAAACTCTGGGCAAACCGCTTTTTTCCCCGATCGAAGGGGAGGTACCCCGAGCGGCCGATCGCCGCGGCCGCCGACCCCTTGCCAGCACCCGTCTCCCCCAAAAGCAGGGTGGAAAAATCCTCCATCCGGTTCCACAGGTGCTGGTCGTAGATGCGGACGTCGTGGGTGAAGATGTTGTTCCAGAGCGCCCGGCGCAGGTTCTTCATCGACGGACAGTCGCCGATCAGCGCCTGGTCGATAAAATAATAGGCCCGGCGCAACTGGTAAAAGAGAGCGAAGTAGCGGAGCCCCTCGTCGTCCGAAAACCCCCGCTGGGCGAGCTGGCCCAGCAACTCCTCCCCAAACGGCGCCACCACGGGACGGGCCCCGGCCGTCAACTGACGCTGGATCAGGTCGTCGATTTGCGGGGAGTATTGGAGGTATACCTGGAGCAACAGGGGATACTTGACCAGCGAAAGGTCTTCGCCCCGCAGGTCCCGGAGAGCGGTGATCTTCTTCCGCTTCAACCGGTCGATCCGCTCCGTGAGGACGGGAAGAATCACTTTCAAAGGATGCGCCCGGTTCTCCGGGGAGACCGTTTTCCCGGGGGCCAGCTGGCCGATGATCTCCGCCCGCTCGTCGCCGAACGGGTTGGTGAAAATGGCCTGGCCCACCTGGGCGAAAAATTTTCGATCGTCGGGACTCAACCGCGCCGCCGGTTTCATGAGGACCTGCCTCCCCTTCGTTCCCCAGGGATTCCTGCGTAAAATGTATATCCTTCCCGCATATTTTGCACATCTTTTCCTTTCCCCGGGCCGGGTGGATTTTTAACTTTTTGAAATCACCGGGTTTTGGCATTTCCTCGGATCGGCCCGGGACGAGCTTTGAAGCCGGCGGGAAAACCCGGTTTTCGCCACGGAACCCGGCCGGCGCCTGCCGACGCCCCCCGGGCTCCCGTCTCCCCCCGCCCCGCCGATGGCCTGCCCACCCACCGACATTTCTTGCAGGTTCTCCGCACAAAAAAAGTCCGCGCCGGGCCGGAAACTCAATCGCCCAAATGGACTTTAAATGAATTTTCCCTTTTAAAACACCCGGTTCGAGACGCGCTCCCGGTTTGGCACGGTTCCTGCTCTTTTCTTGGGTAGAGAAAAAAAATTTCGAGGGAGAACGCCATGCCATCGCCCACGCCTTTCAAACCCGCTGAACGAAACCGCGTCTCCCTTTCACCGATTAACGGGCAGGCGAAAAAGTTTTCCTCCCCGAATCCGCGCCCCGCGGAGTCTTCTTGTCCCCCTGCGCCGGCATCCTCTCCGCCTGTTCTTCCCCCCCGGTCCCGCCCGCCTGCCCCAAAGTTTTTGCCCGGGACGAGGAACCCCGAGCCAGCAGGTTCCTCGTCCCCGGTCCTCCCGGGGATCAAGAGCCCCGACGGAGGAAAACTCCGGCTCCTGATCATTGGGAGTCTTTTGCTGGGATGGTTTTCAGGATGCCTGATGTTCGACACCGCCCGGCCCGAGATTGAGGCCCCGGAAAGACCTGCGGGGATGCTCCGGGCCGGAGAATCGATCGCCATCCTCCCTCTCCCGGACCCGGAAGACGAGGACGAGGAACGATACACGGACTGTGTGGTGGAATCGCTGCAGGAGAATTATCCGGAAATTCCGGTCGTTTCCGAAGAGACGTTTTGGAAAAACATGGGTCCAGCTTTGGACCCCGAGGCGATCCCCCCGGAACCTTCGGTCTGGCAGGATTCGTTTAAAAATCCCGAAATTCGACAACAGGTCGCCGCCTGGAACCTGAGATACCTGGTCCTGGTCGGGGGGAAAGCGGCCCGGTCCCTCGACAAGAGTTCCTGGCTTTTCCTTCTGCTCATGGGACTCGGGGTGATCATCGAGGAAAAAATTCAACTTCAGGCTCTTATCCTGGATGTTCACCATCCGGAAGATTACCAGACCGTGGAAACCCGGGCGGAGGGGCAGGATAGTTTCGGAACCCTTTTTATTTTCTACCCCGCCATCCTATCCACGGCGGTGCGGGACCCGGCCTGTCAGGCCCTGGGAGAACAGGTGGCCCGGGTTTTGACGGGAACGCCTTTTCAACAACCGGCAAAATCGAACCTTTTTTAACCCATCGGCGGTTTCCCGCAAGCCGCCCTGAAACGCATGAGCCCGGGGAAATTCCCGGAAAAGGGGGTGAAAGTCATGAACCGGAACTATCCATCCGCCCTGGGGTTGGGCATTCTTCTCCTGGCGGGATGCCTTTCCACTACGCCGACACCGGAATTGATCGGCCCCGTGGATTCCCTTTCTGCGGTTCAACCGGGCGAATCCGTGGCGGTGGTGAGGGTTTCGGGTACAACCGAGGCGGAGCCGGCGATCGAGGATTGTTTTTTGGACCGGTTTCGGGAAAACGCCCCCTGGGCGCCGGTCATTCCCGAAGCCGAGTTTCTGGCCACCGCGTTCCCCGAGCAAGACCCGGAATCCATTTCCCGAAAAGCCTACGGCCTGCGCTACCACCTCAACGATCCGGCGGTTCAGAAACGCATCGAGCCGCTGAATCTGGGCTACCTGGTGGTCCTGGAAACCAAAGAAACGGAGACCAGCCGGACGGGCGGTGTTTTTTCGCTTATTGGATGGGGAGGCTCCTCGGAAACCTTTCACATGATCGCCTCGATCCTGGATGTCCGGAATCCGGAAAACCTGGAGAGGGTGAAGGCCTCGGCCCAGGGCCACCGCGGAATGTTTGTTGGGCCCATCCCTTTTGGGATGAATCAATCCCCNNGGGGCCACCGCGGAATGTTTGTTGGGCCTCTTTCCTTTTGGGATGAATCAATCCCCCGAGCCACCCACTTGCGAAGCGTTTGGAGATGGGGTCACCGCTGCGCTCCTGGGCGCCCCTTTTCAGAAAGTGGAAAAAGCGCAATGAAGCTCGCCCGGGCGACCCCCGGTCCCGGCCCCCGGGAGAGTGCAATCTCCCGGGGTCCCCCTCGCCCAGGGAGCTTCAAAGACCGTCGGCCTTCAGGTTTTCTGGAGACCCATCACAGGGGGAAGAATTTCCGCAAGCTGCGCTTGAGGGCCGAGACGCTGCTGGAATGCACGCGGCCGAGGGGGATGTCGAACTTGCGCGCCGCGCGGCGCGCCCCCTCGACCATGGGATGGGCCACCGTGTCGGTGAAGATGAGAATTCCCTGGACGCCGCCCAAGCGCTGGTCCAGGCGCGGCACCTTCTGGCTGAACACGCGGAGATCGTATCCCAGTTCCTTGCCGCAAATTTCATAGTTTCGTTTCAACCGGTCCAGTCCACCTATAATCACCACACTCATGAACCCACCGCCTTTCGTGAAAAGATCACCGATTTAGCCCGGGGACGGGGATCCGGCCGCAAACTTTGGGGCTTCCTTAATTTTGATAATGGGATTCAAAAAATGGAGGGAAACCGCCTTTGCATCGACAGGGCCCAATTAGTTGTTAATTTACAAAGAAAATAACCTGGTCAATCCCCCGAGGCTCTTTATTTGAAAATGATTCTCAAAATATAAAAGGAAGGGCCTCCTGTCAACCTTTTTTTCGGGTTTTTTCCGGAGGGGTGGGATCCGCGCACCGGGAACGTCAGGCGGGTCCGGGCACCGGGCCGTTCAGGACCACGGGGGAAGGTCGGGATCGAGCCCGCGACCGCGGCGATCCATTCCCCGGGCGAGCCGGGGTTGGGCGGGACCCGGGCGATGAGGCGACCGGTCCCCAATCCGGGCCGGTCTTCGTTTCCCGGCTCGGGGGCGCCGTCGGGGTCAAGAACCCCCGGGTCGCCGGGGCGGAGCAGAACTTCTTCATCGGGGCGTTCGCCGGGGAAAAAGGCCCCGCGGCCGGTCGCCCGTTTTTCCCCAGGGAG
>JABAHQ010030183.1_pt1 | contig 12758 bp, 21 predicted proteins | sample 7062091 | NCBI WGS metagenome assembly JABAHQ01 (sample SAMN14534359, study PRJNA622989) | marine sediment metagenome | biome: marine biome [ENVO:00000428]; feature: marine pelagic biome [ENVO:01000023]; material: deep marine sediment [ENVO:00002113] | place: India: Gulf of Kutch | collected...
ATTGCCGACATGCCCGAGCACGAGTACCACAACGACCCGTGCGATGAGCCGTCGCTCAGCAGCTCGATTGCCGGCGTGCTCGTCAGCCAGAGTCCCGCGCATGCATACGCCCTGCACCCTCGGCTCGGCGGACACAAGCGCGCGCCCACGAAAGAAATGGACACCGGCTCGCTGATTCACCGATTGTTTCTCGGTGCGGGCCCCGAGCTGTGCATCGTGGACGCAGGCGACTGGCGCACGAAAGCCGCGAAGGAGGCGCGCAACGAAGCGCGGGAAGCCGGCCAGATCCCAGTGCTGCGGCACAAGCTCGACGAGGCAGAGCGCACCGCCGGCAAGCTGCGTCAAAAATACAACGCGATGGAGCTCGGGTTGCCGCTCGACAAGGCCGAGACGGAATGCGTGATCACGTGGCGGGCAGACACCGTGCACGGGCCCATCTGGTGCCGCGCTCGTCTCGATGCGCTTTGGCGCACCCTCGCGACCGCGCTGGACGTCAAGACATCCGGCAACGCGCACCCGAGGGCCATTGCGCGGTCGTGCATGTCGTTCGGGTATGCGATCCAAGACGCCGCGTATCGCGAGGCAATGCGGGCGCTCGACCGAGACACGATTGGGCGCGAGCGCTTTTTATTCGCATTCGTGGAGCTTGAGCCTCCGTACGCAATGACGCCCGCCGAGCTATCAGGCTCATTCCGAGAGCTGGGCGAGCAGCAGTGGGGGCGCGCGAAAGACACGTGGGCCTGGTGCCTGAAGCATGACCGGTGGCCCGAGTACGGACCGGACATCGCGAGAATCGAGCCGCCGCCATGGGCGCTCGCTCAAGAAATGGAGGAAGAATGACCCGCGTTTTCGAAGACAAGCCCGCCACCCGTGAACCCGTGCCGCTTTTCGTTGGGCTGTACGGCCCGAGCGGATGCGGCAAAACCTACAGCGCGCTGCGCCTTGCGACCGGTATTCAGCGTGTGACCGGTGGCGACATTTTCGTCATCGACACCGAGGCCAAGCGGTCTCTGCACTATGCGGACCTTTTCAAGTTTCGCCACGTGGAATTCAAGGCGCCTTTCTCGCCATTGGATTACCTTGCGGCCATCGAGCATTGCGTCAAGAAAGGGGCGGGCGTCATCGTCGTCGACAGCTTCTCGCACGAGCACGAGGGCCCAGGTGGGGTGCTGGAGTGGCACGAGCAAGAGGTGCAGCGGCTAAGCAAAGCCTGGAAGACCAGCGAAGACAAGACCAACATACCCGCATGGGGCGAGCCCAAGAAGGCGCGCCGCAAGCTCATCAACACGCTCTTGCAGCTGCAGGTCAACGCGGTGTTCTGCTTTCGCGCCAAAGAGAAGATCAAGATCAAGACTGGCGAGAAACCGAAGTCCCTCGGCTGGATGCCGATCGCGGGCGATGAATTCCTGTACGAGATGACCACCAACGCGCTGTTGCCACCGGGCTCGAAAGGCGTGCCACGATGGGCCGGGCAGGAGAAGGGCGAGGAGATGATGATCAAGCTGCCCGAGCAGTTCCGGTCAATCCTGCTGGCCCGCACCGAGCCACTCAACGAAGACATCGGCGAGCAGCTGGCGAAGTGGGCGGCGGGCACCAACGGCTCGGCGGACATCACCGACGACGTGCTCGACCTGCTTTCCCGATACGAGGAGTGCGACGAGGGCGAAGCGCTTGCCGAGCTGGAGACTGAGCGCAAGGAGCTATGGTCTCGCTGCAGCAAGAAGCAGAAGGAGTCGCTGAAGCGCGCGAGCGACAACGCGAAGAAGCGAACGACCGTAGACGCGCAGGACGAAGAACGCGCCGCCATCGCGGCAGAAGGCTAACCAAACTTGACCCCGGCGGGGCGCGAGACGCTGCTCTCCCCACAGCCCGTGTCCTCGCGGGGCCGTTAATTCGACAGGAGAATCACATGGGCCCAGTTGAGAAACTGTTACGCGAAGCCGGCCAGCTCATCACGCCGGAAGGGGCGTGGTGTCGGGGTACGTACGCCGAAGACGCAAATGGGCTTGCGACGGATTACAGCGGACACAACGCGGTTGCCTTTTGCGCCGCGGGGGCGGTGCAGCGGTTGCTGAGTAAGCATTCGTTCGGGTACTCGACGACATGCTACGCACTTCTCAACGGTGCAGCTCACCGGCTCGGCGCGCACAGCGCGGTATTCGCAAACGACCATCTCGGCCTCGGCCGCGAACTACTCGACGAAGCGATCGAAGCGGCGAGTGAGCTGGGGCTGTGAAAGGAGACCCCCATGTTTTACTGGACCGAATTCAGCAACGGCACCAAGGGCACGATTCAGGCCGTGAGCTTCGTGGATCTCGTCGAGCGAGCCGCGCAGTACGGCACCCTGATCGTTGCCGGCGTCATCCCGTACCCGTCCGGCAGGCAGCTCGACGTCGTGAGCGATTGCCCCTCGTTTTGCTGCACGCCGCGGGAGTGTCTCGGTAAGGGAGCTTGCCCGGCGAACCGGGCTTGTAACGACTGAACAGGAGAAACGAAATGGATCTAGAAGCAGCCGCGAAAGCGGTACGGAAACTCAAGTCATTCGACAAGCAGCGCGAGAAGGCGCGCCAGAAAGTGCTGGACAGCTTTGACGCCAGGTGGCGAGCGAAACGTGACAAGGTGCTCGACGGGCTCGACGAGGAGACGCGGGCAGCGGTGCTGGCGAATCTCGGTGACGGCGTCACGATGGGCGACCCCGAGCCCGCGGAGTCGGCGTCAAACAAGCTCCCACCCTGGGCCAACGAAAACCCACCCGACGCCCCGCCCGTAGTGACCGTGGAGCNNAGGGGCGGAAGTGACTGTTCGCTTCGCCAGCGGCCACATCTACATGCACCCAGACGACCACGGGGGCGCCTACAGCTGCCCGGACCCTACTGCGCGTAGTTTCCGCGATGCGGCGTGGCAAGCGCGCTACGGGCAGCCAACACGGGAGCAGTTGTTTACGCTGGCCGGCGCGGCGGAGGCGCTTGACCATTTCCTGACGCACCCGGCTGGCACCGAGCATGTTGTGCGTCAGATTCGTGAGCTGCGCAGGGCGATACGAGAGAAGAAGGGACAGCGAGATGGCGATTGAAATCTGGCACACAACCCACAGCTCGGAACACTGGGAGCTACACCCGTACCGCGACGGTGACCCCGAGGACTGGTCAGACGTCCCCGCAGAGCTGCGCGTCAAGCTGGCGCTGGCGATGCTCGAGGCGATGACGCCGGAAGAGCGCGGCGCAGTCCTGCCAACGTACGTCGAAGTGCGTGACGTGTCGGACGCGGACCGGGAGCGGGCACGACGCGATCGCGACGCCGCCCGCACCCGCGCCGAGAAAGCCGAGGCCGACGTGAGGCGCTTGAAGACCGCTCATTCCGACAGCATCGACGCCGTCCAGAAGGAGAGGAACGAAGCCCTCGCCGCCGCCGAGGAGCGCTGCCGCGAGGTATGCCGCGAACGCGACGCCGCCCTCGCCCGCGCGGAGCAGGCGGAGCGGCGGGAGGTGGTGGGCACTGACGAGACGCCCATCAGCAGGAAAGCCGAGCGCTCGCGCGAGCGACAAACCGAGCAATGGGTCAAGATCGCGCACGAAGAACGCGACGCCGCCCTCGCCCGCGCGGAGAAAGCAGAGCGAAAGCGGGAGCAACAGACCGAGCACTGGGCCAAGGTCGCCAACGACGCATGCGAGGAGCGCGACCAAGCGATCGCGAAGGCCAGCAAGCTGCGGGAGCTGGTGGAGGCGTTGCGGCCGATATTCACTGCCTGCCAAACCGGCGAGTGCGAGAGGTTTTGCGGCGCATCATACACAGCAGCGCGCAACCTCTTCGCCGAGCTGGACGGGGAGCAGCCGGAGCCCAAGCCCGAGCCGGCTGGGGGCGAGACGGCGGAGGGGATTGCGGGCTGGGCGCACATTCGCTACCCGGAGAACGCCGACCACCGCGAATGGGTCAGTGACCTCGCGGAACGCATCAACCGCTACACTGAGCACCACGCCCGCCAGTACGCTGCGAGGGAGCTGCGGGAGATGGTCCGCAGCGGCCACATATCACCCCACCGGGCACGTGAGCGCGCCGACGAGCTGGAGCGGACGCCCTAAAAGCGCGCTGGACGCCATCGCCTCCCGGTGATACCCTCGACCCATGCCGACACTCGACCCCGAGCACCCAGCCGCCAGCCTGATGGCCGCTTTGCGGGACCGGGCGTCAGGCCGGCACGTCACGCCGCTAGCGTAGGCCGCTAGGGTCTGAGCCAGGCCGGGCGTTCCCCGGGCTCTGCAAAGCCGCCGCTGGGCCAGCAGGACCCGCACGGTGGCCCGGGCGCAACGGCGCGTGGCATCGATGTCGAGGCCCACGAGCCGCTCCCATTGGGCCCGGGGAACCAGTCCCGACACGTGCAGCTGCCCGAGGCATCGGGCCCGGCCGACGTCCTGCGTCCAGATCGGGTGCTCTTCGCCAGCATGGATCCGGCGGTCGAAGCGGCTCTCGTCGTACCACACGACCAACACCGTAACCGCCGTGAGCTTGTTCGGCGCCTCGATGGCGATTGCTTTCGCGATCGTGTCAAGCCGCGCCTGGTATTGCTCCGGCGTCTCGACTGGAGTCTTGGTCCACGGCGCGGGGAGGCTCAGCGCCGCGGCGAGTAGCAATTTGAATAGGCCATTCATGGCGGGTCCGATCTACTCGTCGTGCCAACTCTCTAAGTATTCGCGAAACAGCGCCTTGAGTTCTTCGCGCTTCCGTCGCAGCCGCAGCGTTTGAACCAACGTGTCTACGTCCCATTCGTCCTCTACCCCCTCGGAGGGTCCGAGCTCCCGTTTCGCCTCTTCTCGAGCACGCGCAGAAATCGCTCGGCATCGCTCGAGCTCCTCCTGACCTCCTCGGCCCACCGTTGGCGCCACTGCGATGCCTCGTGCTCTGACTGCGCGAGTTTCGACTCCAGGGCTCTCGCTCTCTCTTTCTCGCGGCCGACCTGCAGCCTCCACAGCGCCACCACTGCCGCCACAAGACCGCCGATCGCCCCGCACAGTAGCTTTATCAGCGTCGGGTCGCTCACTCACTATTCCCTCCCGCCGTTAGATGCGTTGCGCAGCGCCTCGGCTAGCTGCCTCTCGGCGGTTTCAACGCCCAACTTCTGAGCGATCGCGCTCAGATAGTTGATGCAAATAGACACGTTTGCTTCGAGCGCGTCAAGCCGCTCCTCAATGCCTCTAGGCGGTGACGGCTCCGTCTCCGGATTTCTGATCTCGTCAGGGTCAAGTGTCGGTTGCTCACGTCTCGCCATTGTCCTCTGCTCCCAATCCATCGGCCAGCTCGCCGAAGTGTTTGGCCATCACACGGCGTAGCCGATCAACGTCTTTCGACACTCTAGCGATCTCCGCACGCAGCTCCGCGACGTCGCCTTGCTCGCCCATCGTCTTAGGCAGCCGCTTTGCTACGTTCAGGTCGATGTTGGTGGCGTACCCGTCGATTCGACCCGTGCCCGTGTACTGCCATATATCCCAGTTTTTCCACGGGCACCAAGGCTCGGGGTCGTCGGTGTAATGCGCGATCCACCACGGGTATTCCAGCATCCAAGATGGCTCGCCAAGCGTTTGGAAAAACCCTGGAGCCAGGTACAGCATGCACTCGCCGTATTCCTTGCGCATGACCTCCGCTATCCTTCGGCCTCGCTCGCTGTACGTGTGGGGCTGTACCGGGCCGTCGTACTGCTCGTTCCACTCAAGATCGATCACTGGCGCGATGTCACCGGGTCCGATGCGCGCGGCAGTTAGCGCCGAGATGAACTCCTCGATCTGCTCCTCGGCACCTTGCACTTGCCGAAAAAACAGGTATCCGCCTACCTGCATCCCGGCGCCCCGTGCTCCCGTAACGTGCTGGACGAATGCGCGATCGGGGCGTGTTCCATAGCATGCGCGGGCGATGGCAAAATCCTGCGACTGCGCTACCTTCGTCCAGTTGACAGCGTCGGGGTTTTGCCACTTCGAAACGTCCACGCCGCGCAACATCACAGCCTCGGCACTTCTCCAACCCACAGCAGTCTCCGGGCCCAGTCAACGAGCGGACCAAATAGCCACGGGATGACAATGTCCAGGAAGATGGCGACCAGCAGATCCATTAGTACTTGCCTTTCCCTCGCCCCTTCCCTTTGCCTTTCTTTTTCTTCTGCACGTATCCAGCCATCTTCAGGTGCCTTTCTGTTGCGCGCTTCTCGTCGTAACCGTCTCCGTCGTCGCGCCTCAGCCAGATTTGCCAGAGCTCGGTGTCCGGCTCCGTGTCGTCTATATTTGGAATAAATCCGGCGCGAGGCTTTGCCGGGAGCGCGACCTCGGGGAGGTATCTGTTTCTCTGTCGCCGTCGCATTAGTCTCTCGTGCACGCATCGATCCATGCGCGTACGTCTGGGTGTGTGACGTTAGTGTAAACGCCGGGTGCCTCGCGCGCACATCCGCGTCCAAAAGACACGATGCCGATTTGCACCATGCCGGCGGGCGCTAACTGCAAGAGGGCGCCTCCAGAATCGCCAAAGCACGAGTCGTGCTCGCCGTCGCCGCCCCAGCACGTCTGCGTCGCGTCAATGTCGCCGTACGCCATAGCGCACGTGAGGAGTTCGACGAAGGGAACGGATACCTCTTGCAACGTGTTGGTGACCGGTCCGGTCTCGCTGAGGCGTCCCCACCCGATCGCCGTGGCCACGGTGGGGGTAATGCTGTCGGCAAGCGGCACAGGTGGTACCGATGTGGGTTCACTGAGCTTCGCCACCGCGAGATCCCAGTGCAGATCGTCGAAGCTAAAGTTTGGGTGAATCCTGCTTTCCTCGATTTTGATCCGGATCCCCGCCAGACGGTCTGTCGAGCCCACCCGAGCCACGTCGCCGGGCCGCACCTGGCAATGGGCCGCCGTCAGGACCCACCGGTCATTGACTACAGAGCCGCCGCAGTAATGCCTGTCCCCGTCGTTGATCGACACCGCGTAGGGATACGCGCCTGCCTCGGCGTCGTTGCCTCCCACGATGCGCGGGCGTCGAGAGACGCCACGGGCGCGCGGCTCTGTGAAAAAACACTCGGGCTTCGGGGCCGCCTCGGGCACTTCCGCCGTAGCGTCAGCCGTCGCCGTGGGTGGCGGCTGCGGGGGCGGGTCCGTCGGCGGTGGGAGCGCCGTGCAGCACATGCCGACCGACACCGCGCCGACAGCGGAGCCCCCGACCGTCAGGGTTAGGATGGCGCGTTTCTTCGCTTTTTTACCGCCGGCGACCATCACTCCCTCGCACACTCTCGCGCCCAGCTCTCGGACGCCTTGTCAGCCACGATCCACGAGCCGCCGGACGCGGCCGCGAGCACTGCGCCGCCGACGACAAGCCCGAGCTTTGCCCGGTCGTCCTCGACCACGGCACTTCCAGCCGTAGCCCCGGACGCGAGCACGGCGGCGCTTTTCCCGACACCGCTAGCGAATTGGTGGCGGTCATCGAGGTCCTGGCAGCGCTGCTGCTGGTCCACGCGTACCGCGACGCGCGGACCCCGCTCGGCCTCCCACGAGCCCGCGCAGCCAGCCACGATCAGCACAACAGCAATAACCAACGTCTTCATTTCTTCCCTTTCCAGACCATTACGATGTCGAGCAGCGTCTGGCTGACGATGTAAACGCACACCATCCGCGTGATCGCCTCGAGCTCCTGACCGTCGAATGCTTTCACGACGTCGAAAGCGGCCAGCAGAACCGGCGCGGTGCCGACGCCGAGGGCGGAAATCTTTTTGCTGACTCTCATATCTGCACCTCCGGCAGTCGGTACGGCGTGACGGCACTGTGGTAACGGCAGTCCCGCACAGTCGGCTGCGCCCCATGCCAAAACACGCTCGGGAATGAGCCAACGCCGGCTGCGCTGCAGCCATCGAAAAGCGCGCCGGGAGAGTCGTACGCCATGAATGCGCGCCCTGGCCCTGCTCCGCTGACAATGCATCCGCGAACGCACACGTTGTGCGACTTGTTCGTCGCCTTGACTCCGTCCGCTGTGCCGCCCTCGCAATAGATCCGCTCGACCGTTCCGCCGCTCACACCGCGCAGCCAGACCTGCGCGTCGCCGTTTTTCGAGATGTCGCCACCGATTACGAAAACGGTCCCTCCCATCTGTGTCCCGCTACCCGGATACTGCATGCCCGTTGCGACGATGCCGGCGCCGCTATTCAGGTTGGCTCCGCAGTAGTGCAATTCGGTAGCGTTGCAGCCGGTTAGCAAAAACCCACACCCGCCGTTTTCCCGCGCGTACACCTGCTCGAGTAGGCTAACCTGCGTCTCGTGCAGCACAATACCGTCCCCGGTCGCACCTTTGACCTCTAGCTCCCGCAGCGTACTTCCGTGGCAGCGCGTGAGCACGATACCGTTAACGCACCCAGTGGCGTCGATGAGCAGCCCTGACAATCGCTGGCGAGCACTCGACCGCTGGATGATGGCAGGCAGAGCCGCCATTGCCTTGATTGTCGTACGCTTATCGGCGCGCGCGTTGCCGTACTCCCCGACGATGGCGCGATCGATCGGGTCGATGGGACGGCTAACGGCGTACGTACCTCGTGGCGCGTACACGGTACCGCTTGGCCCCGCTGCCGCGAGGGCCGCCTCGAATGCGTCCGATGAGTCGGCCGCGCCCGTCGGGTCTGCGCCGTGGTCTTGGACGTTTGCGATCATGCTATCCCGTATCGGCTTTTGAGGTACGCTAGCGTGCCGGGCCTGCCCGCCAGACTGGCTGTCGTGTAGAGGACGATCTCCTCGATGCCGCCACCCCACTCGAGCGATATGCCGGAGCGCGCAAAAACGTTGAGGGTGTCGCTCGTGAAGTTGTTGGTGTTGTTAGAGTCGGCGGCTTGTGTGTCAAAAGGGATGCCGTCAACGAAGAGCTTAGCCTCGGCGGCCGCGCGCCCCTTGTCGCTGTTCAGTTCAAGAATCTGGTTCACGGCAGTGTCGGCAACCGTGAGACGTTGCTGGCTGTCCCCGACGTCGCCGAAATGGCGACCCATGTTGACTGTCCCGGACAGAGCGAAGAGTCCGAAGCCGTTCACTGACGCCGAGCTGTCCGTGTGCTCGACGCAGACGCGCGTACTAGCACCGCCTCCGCCATAGCCAGCCACGAACACGTGCACCTGGTCGGTGCCGCTGAGGTCGATCGACACGGTCGCGATCGCGCTTCCGGATTGAGTGACGGACGGCTGGTTATTGGCTGTCGCGTCGCTTTCATTCCAGATCAGCGAGCCCGCGCCGCTCTTCGTGAGCGTGTAGTTGCCGGTCCTATCGACCCACGTCGTGATGGGGTTGCCGTCGCCGACTGCAGACAGATCGTCGGCGCGCCACCACGCCTCATAGCCGCCCTCGGGCCCCGGCGGCAGACCAGCCTGCCGTCCCCGATTCATCCGCGGATATGGCCTACGCGAAAACATCAGCTCCCCGTCGGATTCCCGTCGTCCCTCGTGGTGATGGCGCTAGACACGTACACGCGCACGACCGTTGCGGCCGCGCTGGCAAGGTGAAAGAGCTTGGTCTTGAGGCCATTGGTGTCACTTTGAATGCGGAAGTGGCGCTCCTCCCCGTTGGGAATCTTCCACGCGCGCGTCGAGTCGACCCCAACGCCACTCGCCACGGTGCCCGCTGGCGTCGCGTCGCCAGTGCTCGAAAAGTAGCAGTACAGGTCGCCGCCCTCGGGTGCGATCGTGATGTAGTCGCCTCGCGTAACGACCTCGCCGAGCATTGTCGTCGTTGTCTCGCTGAGGGTTGCCACAAGGTCAGTCGTCGTGGCGGTAAACGCGGCGATTTTGCTAACCGCCGGCGCGATGATGTTTGCGGCTCGCCGCTCATACATGTCGCTCATATCGCAAACTCCTGTTGCTCGAGGCGCTGGGCCTCCGTTTCAAATTCGTCAGCCAGTGGCTTGGCGGGTGCCCCCGGTGGCGGAGTCGCTTGCTCCTGCTGCTCCGCCGCGGCGCCGAGCCCCATTGCCTCTTGGGTGATCCGCATGCTTTCCGGGTCGAGGGATGGGTCGATGGGAACGTCGAGCAAAACGCCAAGCTGAATGCGATCCGCGTGCGTCAGGCTGCCTTGGTGTTTCACCGCCAGCTCCATCGCAATGGTCCGCATGCTCTCGTAGAGACTCGGGTAGACAGCGCGCACGGCCTCGGCCTCTTCGCTGGTTAGCGTGCCGCTTTCGAGTGACGTCACGGCGCTAACAGGATCGCGCACCGCCTTTAAATACCGGGCAAAGGTGGCGATCTCATCGGGATGCGGGTCCGGCGCCTCGTAAAAGGGATTGGGCGGGTGCGCTGACGCTGGCAGCTTTGACTGCAAAAACGTGATTGCTCGACCAGCGACCACCCGCGCCGCTTGCCCAGTTTTTGGGGCCCCGAAGTCAAGGGCCATGCTGCTAGGCGGCTTCGCCGATCTCACATTGGCGGCCACGCGCTTAAACGCCTGCTCGGTGGTTTCCTTGCCGCGTTTCCCGAGAGCCGCGCCTGTGTTAACAAATGGCGTTGCCGCGTCCTTTGCTTGCTCGGCGCGGGCCCGACTCTTTTTGAAAAAGCGCTGCATCCCCTTGGTGATCTGGGTGTCCACCTTGTTTGCGCGGTTGAGCAGGTCCGCAGCGATGCTACGGCCGTGCTTTTTAATGAATTTATGGGCCGCAACGCCGCCGATTGCCGATAGCGGGCCACCGAAAGCCATGTGTCCGGCGAAGTGGATCGCGTCATGCAGCTCGATTGGGCCCTTTACGCTCTCTTGCTTGATCTTGTCGGTTAGGCTTCGCTCCGCCCAGTCGGCGGCCTTGTAGGACTTTCGCGCGTCCGAAAATGCGTCGGACCAGCCGGGTTGCTTGAGCTTGACCGATGCCTGCGGGGCCGACGCGAGCAGCTCGCCCTCGACCAGCCCCTTGGCGTCCTTGATCGTCTGCGACGCCACAACGTCATCCTCGAGCCCGAGGTTGCGCAAGGTATCATCGAGTTCGCCAACTACGCGGTTAAGCTCGGTGTGCTGGACACCTTTGCCGCGACGCCCGAGGGCGCGAATGGTTTCAGTTTCTTGCTGGATCTTGTGCGCCGCTAAACGCTGCGCTTTCTTCTGCGACTTCGTGCCTTTCTTAATGATGCGATCAAGGCGCCGGCTGATGTTTGCCGTGTCGACAAGCTCGCCGGCCTCGTCCAGGCGAGACAAGAGGCTTTGCATCTGCTCGCGCTTTTGGGTTTTGACGAGCCCGGCCCTGTTAAGCATCTGGCCCGGGTTACGGGCGGCGCGTACTATGTCATCCTCTACCAGGCGCTTTCCGACGTCGCGCAGCGCGTTGGTGTCCGCCAAATGCTTCAGTTCCTTTTTGCTAGCGGCGACAGCATGCGCGGCACTTTCATCAGCCACCTTTTGGATGTGCTGCCGAAGGCCCTTAGGCACGCTCTCGGCTAGGCTCTTGCCGTTGTGGGCCAGCCACGCCGCCTGATCGCCGGCCGTTGCCCCGAGCTCATCGGCACGCTCCTTGAGCACCTTTTTAAAACCAGGCACCTTGTCTCGCAGCGCCCGCAACTCCGGCGTCAGTCCCTTAATCGCCTTTTTACCGGCCCCGTAACCGAGCCCCACGGTGCCGCCCAATGCCGCGCCGGACAGTGCCCCGAAGGTAGCGCCCTCGCTGGCGCCCGCCCACATGCGCTCGGCCAGTCCCTCGTAGTTGCCGCCGCTGATCGCTTCCTCGTGCAAGGCATGCCCGGCGCCAAACATGGCGCCCTCGATTCCGCCCGCAGCAGCGTACCCGGTAGCCTTCGCGGCAGCCTCGCCAAGCATGCCGGCTCGCCGCGTAATTCCCGTCGCCCGAGCCCCGGTGGTAACGGCGCGCTCGGCTGCGAGCCCAGCCTGGAGTGCCGCACGGGATGGCGCGGTGGCGATGTCGAAAGCCTTGCCGGCACGGCCCAATGCGCGAACTCCGCCGAGCTTTCCGGCGCCTAGGAGGGAGCCGCCGACGACCTCGGAAGCTACCGCTAGTTCCGGATTGTAATGCTCGCGTAGCTGCTGCCGTTCCGGATCGACTACGCCGGCCTCGGTCAGCGCTGCGGTGCTCAAGCCAAGCGTTGCGCCGCTAGCCGCCCCCACGGCCGCGGTCTTCAGCTGCTCGGGAAGCGCCTGAAACTCTTTCTCCTCCTGGATCGCCACTTCGCCCGCAAGCGTCTGCGGCTCCCATCCGCGATACTCGCCGCGCTTGACCTTCTCCAGCGTCTCGGCGTCGACGGCTTTGCGACGACCGGTCTTCGGCTGAATGATCAGCGCCTTGTCACCCTTGTAGGCGATCTTCGGTCCAGGGTCGGCCATTACTCCTGTGCCTCGCCTTCGGGTTCGAAGCCGGGACCGCCGGCGGGTTGCATGCGCTCAGGAGGCGCGCCAAAGCGGACTCCCTCGGCCTCCATGACGGACTGCGTGCTTTCCTCGAGTATGTCTTGCGCCTGGTGATACGACGGGGTGATGTTGAACTCAAGGACTGCCGTCGGGCTCGGCAGCATGCTCTCCATTAGCTCCTTGTGGGAGTCCGTCAGTACGCCGCCAAGGATGCCGTGGTTGAGCTTGCCCTTCAGAGTCTCGTGCAACGTGGTGAGTTTGCGGTTCGGCGTGCTGCCTGGAATGCTTCGCTCTATGGGGTTTTCCTCGGACAGCTCGACGATCTGCCGGATAAGCCCAAGTGCCTCGTTCTTTTCCGCCGAGACCTTGCGCAGCTTCTTCGCCGACTCCTTGTTCGTCGCATACCCCTGCGCCTCGGGAACGTAGATTTCCGTG
>JABAHQ010000680.1_pt1 | contig 12752 bp, 11 predicted proteins | sample 7062091 | NCBI WGS metagenome assembly JABAHQ01 (sample SAMN14534359, study PRJNA622989) | marine sediment metagenome | biome: marine biome [ENVO:00000428]; feature: marine pelagic biome [ENVO:01000023]; material: deep marine sediment [ENVO:00002113] | place: India: Gulf of Kutch | collected...
TTATTCCATCCCCATTTTTATTTCAATCCGCTTTCCTGATCATGTCAGATATGCTCTCGGTATTTCTTACGACTGCGGCGATCTTCCATATTTTAAAATATCGAGGCAACTGCCTCCGGACAGATTTTTTTCTGGCAATATTTTTTGCAGCATCAGCAATAATGACTCGCTATGCTGCTGCGGTTGTTTTGTTGATTCCGGGAATTCTTCTGCTTATTTCTTTTTTTAAAAGATTCCGATTTGCGGACCTCCTCTTTGGGCTCTTGATCGCCAGTATTTGTTTTAGTCCGCACTTTTTAATAAAAGGAATGAATGCCATAGATTTTGTTGGGCATCAATGGCTGCAATCCTGGACCGTCAAAAATTGGTTTCTTTCTGAATTTACCACTATCGATGGATATCAAAATTATAGATTCCCAAATTTGATCTACGGATTTAGTAATTTCTATCACCCAGGTTTTTTCTTTATGGGAATCGTGTTTCTATTATTTATCCGGAAGGAGATTTTTGATCGCCAGGAAAATTTGGTTTTAATTGCGCCGGCTTTTCTTTACGCTCTATTTTTGTCAGGCATCCCTTTCCAAAGTATGCGCTTTTTATTATTGACTTTTCCTCTGGTTATTGTATTGATGTTCCCGCTCTTTCAGAGGTTCAGACATAAAATCCTCGTCAAGAATATCTTCATTTGGAGTTTTGCTGCACTCGCTGTTCTTATTCAATTTGCCCTTGTCTACAAATACGCTTCAGGAATTTATCGAGCCAATCAAGTTGAAAAGAAAATAGCCCGGGCAGTTCTTTCATATTCCAACCGCCCGGTTTATACATTTGCAGTTGATGGCGCATTAAAATGCTACGGAGTAGATAGTGATGATATTGTAAATATGTGGTATACTGAAATCGATTCCGTAAAAATTTCCGGGTTGGTTTTATTCAATGAAGATAAATTTAAGCGGCAGTGGAAGGATAAAAGCCCCATGATTAACTGGCAGTTTATTCGCAGTAGTTATGATTTAGAAAAAATAGAGACTTTGCCAGAAGGTTGGGAATTATTCCAAATTAAGAGGAGAAATGACTAATTGCGCTTCATCTCCCCGAAATATACGAAAAGATTATCACTTATTTTTGCCAATGCCGCCAATACATTATTACTACCAATTCTCAATATTTCAATCTCACTATTAGTCATTCGATTTGCTTCGGTGGATTTATGGGGGAAGTTTGTCTATATATTAATCATTGTCAACCTGACCAACCACATTCTGATCTGGGGTAATAAAGATTATTTGTTGAAAGAATTTAGCAAATCACCCGGACGCATCATAGAAAAATGGCAAAGCTGCCTTAAGAGCCGCTCAATATTGCTGCCAGTTTTTATTCCACTTTTATTCCTCTTTAATTTTCCGCTGACCACAAGAGTTCTCATTTTTACATGGGTATTTTTTTCGTTGTTTTACAACTCCTTTGACGTGGTTGTTGTTTACCGCCAAAAATTCGCTTTTTCCGTCCTGATGGAAATTTCGGTTCTGGTCTTACTCTTAGCCTCAGTTATTGCATTTCGTAATTTATTGAATATAGATATATTACTGATTCTGTTTGTGGCCAGCACGCTGATAAAATCGTTGATATTAATTTACTATTTCCGGATCAATTTATTTTCCCTCTATTTGGCGAAATTCGATTTACAAATACTTATAAGTGCGCTACCCTTCTTACTGTTAGGGTTAAGCGGAATGCTCCAATCGAAAACAGATCTCTACAGCGTTGCCTATTTTCTGGATGATAACGAAGTCGGTAGTTATCAGGTAATTATTAATCTTTTTATTTATGTACAAACCTTTTCCTATGTAATTTTAATTCCTTTTGTAAAAAATGTTTATCGACTCCCACTGGAAAAAGTGCAGAAGATATCACGACGGTTGTTCGCTGCCGGGGTAGGGATTGCGGCACCTGCTTTGGGTGCAATTTATTTTGTGTTGACCCTGCTTTACCAGATTGAAATCGCTCCAGGTTTCTTAGCATGGGGCGCATTTTTTGTCCTGCCCATTTTTTACTATTTGCCTAAAATCTATACCCTATTTAAAAATGAGTATCAAAACAAAGTATTGCTCACCAATATATTTGGAATACTTTCAAATTTGATTTTAAATATAATATTGATATTATATTTTGGAATGATTGGCGCTATTGCTGCCAGCGCATCGGCTCAATGGATAATGCTAATTGCCTACTTTTTTTATGAGAGGACTCTGCTAAAAAAAGACCATGCTGCTATATCGCAAACGGCAGGTAGATAGCGGAATTATTTTATAATCGAATTTCAGGTTTATGATGTATAAAAGAACAGTCTCCGCTGAAAAGACTTCTCTGGATAATTCAGTTTCCTGGAAGATCAGACCATTCCGGGATGGGGATGAGCAAAAGGCCGTTCCTTTATTCAATAGTGTTTTTTCAAAGTCAATCACTATAGATCATTACCGCTGGAAAGTAGTTGATACACCCTGGCCAATTGGCACTGCCACAACCTGGGTGGCCGATACTGGTAAGGAACTGGCTGGTCAATATGCCGGCACTTCGATGCGTTTCTGGCTAAAAGGAAAAGTTTTGAAAATTGTTCATGTTTGTGATGTGATGACGCACCCGGGCTTCCGTAAACAAGGGATACTGACGGCGCTGGGAACAACTGCCCACAAAAATTGGCAGGAGAAAGGAATACTGTTTGTGACCGGATTTCATCATAGAGGGTGGGGAACTCGAAGAGAGTATCTGAACTGGCAGGCTCTTTATAAATCAACCTGGATGTGGAGACCGCTTTTGCTTGATGAAGTAATCAAGAGCAGAATTAATCTTCCTGGATTTGTCTTGAAAATTCCTTCTGCATTGGAAAACATCATTTCTTATTTTCATAAAGCATGGCTAAAAAATAAAATTAGCGATATTCAAGTTTCACAAGTTAACAGCGCAAATGAAGAATTCGATATTTTATGGGATATCTTAAAAGTAAATTACGAAGCTGCTGTGGTCCGTGACCGGGAATGGGTAGATTACCGTTATCTAAAATCCCCGCAATTTAATTATCAGGTTTTAATTGCCCGGCGATCCGGGAATCCGGTTGGATACCTGACTTATCGAGTCCGGGAACATGGGCATAGTCGGATAGGCTATATCGCCGATATTTTTACGCATCCTGAGGATTATACCGCTCACTATGCTTTAATCCAAGAATGTGTTGATCGACTTCGGAAAGCAGGAGCAAAATCTGTCCTATCGGTAGTATCAAAAAATACATCGCAAATGAAAATTTTCCATCGGTTTGGGTTTATACCCCGGTACGGGACATTTGATGTCTCCATTGTCCCGTTGCGAAAAGGATTACCAATGGATATTTTGAAAGGTCCTTCAAGATGGTATTCTATGGGAGGAGATTTTGATATTGTTTAATTTATTAACGTCGTACCTAAGATCCATAATTTTTTCAACGGTGGAGACTATTTGGGCTTCTGGATATTATCTCAATGGCAAAATATTTAATCCATATGATAACGTTGAAAAGTGGGATTCAAATGGTGGAAAGAAAATTGTGATCGTCGCACCTCATCCTGATGATGAAACGATTGGAGCTGGCGGTGTGGCAATGCTCCATTCACAGAAGGGGGATGAAGTGACTGTAATAGCAGTTACCGATGGACGGGGATCGGAAGCAAGCGGACTAAAACCCGATCAAATGGCGAAAGTCCGACATGCTGAATTAAATACTGCAGTTAAGATTTTGGGAGTAAATATGGTTTATTTAGGACTACCCGAGTGGAATTGGAATAAGGGGCAGGCTAAAGAATTATTAGCTCCCCTTTTGATGGACGCAAAAATTATTTACACTCCATCTTGTGTGGATTTTCATCCTGAACACATCAAAGTCGGAGAAGTTGTATCCCAGCTTGTGGGTTCGGACCAACTTATCAGGATTTTTGAATTGGGAGTACCACTCACACCTGCTTTGATAAATATTGTTGCGGATGTTCATGCTGTATTTGCCTCAAAAGAGCAAGCTCTTAAAGCCTACCGATCGCAAATTGGGGCGCTTCATCCGCTAGAGCGAATAGATCATTACCGATCCAACCTACTTAATTTGAAACATACAGAGGTTTTCTGGCAGATGAGCGGTGATTCATTTTTCAAAATCATGGAATTTGGGATATACAGGTGGAACGGAAAATCTCCCTTCCGGGGGATACGCCCGCGTCCATTTACAGACCCGTTAGCAAGTATGGTTGGAAGTAGGGAGCGCAAAATATTAAAAAAATTATTATAACAACATTTCCGAATTATCTTGATGCCCAAATCGAAAAAACTAAGAAATTCTAATATTTTATTCTTAGTGCCCGGATTTCCGAAAGATGAAGACGACAGCACGTGTATTCCCGCCTTGCAGCAATATCTCTACCATTTTGCGAAATCAGTTCCTGATAGCCACATTACGGTGATTACTTTTCAATACCCTTATACGAAACGAAAATACAGGTGGCATGGAATCAAAGTCTATCCGTGTGGAGGCGAAGGAAGAAGGCGTTTGGGTAGGCTGATTACCTGGCTGATAACAATTAAGTATGTCTTAGGAGTGCACCTTAAAAACAGAGTTTTGATAATTCACAGTTTTTGGTTAGCGGAATGCGCTTTTATTGGACAGCTTATGTCAAAATTATTATTGACCAAACACGTCGCTTCCATCATGGGGCAGGATGCGCTCCAGGGCAATTCATATTTGAAATACCTGGACTACTCCTCAATGGTCATTACGGCCGGTTCGTTTAGAGCGGCAGATGTTTTTCACAATTCTACCGGACGTAAGGTCGATGCGATAATTCCGATTGGATTAGATGTGGATAATTTTCATCAGACAACTCAAAACAGCCATCGAGAAATTGATATTATAGGGGTTGGCGCATTAACAGCCTTAAAAAATTATGCATTATTTATCGAGGTCATTGCTGAGCTGTCCGAATTATTTCCAGACATTAAAGCAGTTATTATTGGTGAAGGACAGGAATATTACTATTTAGAGCAGATAATCCGTGAGCGTCGATTAGAAAAGAATATTCGATTATTAGGAAAACTTCCCCGGTTAAAAGTCATAGAATATATGTATCAGGGCAAAATCCTGCTGCATCCATCAACGTATGAAAGCCAAGGATATGTTTTTTTAGAAGCGCTGTATTGCGGGCTGACTGTAGTATGCTTTGATGTGGGCTATGCAATCGAGTCTGAAAAAATGATTATCTGCAATAATAAGCAGGAAATGCTCCATCACTTGAGATTATTATTAAAGAGCCAATTGGATCACAAACCTTTAATGATGAAAACAATTGACGAAACAGTTGCCGAATTCCGGCAACTATATTTTGATTAATCTGGTGTTGAATGGATCTCAAATATCTAAAATATTTGGCGAAAACAGGGGCAGCTCACCTGCATCCGCACAGAGAAATTGCCACAAATATTTTAACTGATGCCCTTGACTTACACAACGGTATGAAAGTTTTGGAAATCGGATGTGGAACCGGAGCAACTCTGGTGCAGCTTGGTATCGCTTATGATCTTCAATTGTATGGCACAGATTTGATCCCCGAAATGATCAAAGTAGCTGAAAGACGGTTGAAATTGACCGGATTAAAAAATAATGCTACCGTAGCGCAGGTGTCATTTAATGCTGCTTTGCCATTTTCCAATCAGTTTTTTGACCGTGTTTATTCCGAGTCGGTTTTAGGTTTTCAGGATGATTCTTCAGCACAATTAATATTGAACGAAGCCTATCGTGTTCTCAAGAAGGGAGGAGTGCTTGTTGCCAATGAGGCGATCTGGAAAAAAACAACACAACCTGAAATTATTCCGTCCATTAATCAATCATGTATAGAGGATTTTGGTCTGAGGCAAGCATCCGAGCAAACGTGGACAATTGATGATTGGTTATCATTATTTGAAGAATGTGGGTTCGCCGTTTTATCATCCAAGCTTCTAATTGATCATATCGCTGGGGAAAATTTGGGAAAATCAAATCCATATTCTTTCAGAATATTTATGTCTGATATGTTGACTTATCTCTACAAAATAAAGGGATTCATTAACCCGGTTCTTTTGATAAATCGGATTAAGTATGGTGTTCTGATGAGACGACATTATACTGATGGTCAATATATCGAAACAAGGTTGTTTATTTTGAAAAAGTCATAAAATAGTCATGAACTTACTATGTCCAAATTGTAGAGCAGAAATAGATGCGCAAGACTTGAGTTGTCAGAATAATCATAAATTTAAGTATGATGATGGGGTCTTAATTCTATTGGAACAGAATTTTGCCCAAAAGTTAAGTTCCTATTTGAATGAATTTTCCCAAATTCGCCGATCAAAGTGGGATGGTTATCTGAAACCTAAGGATTACCCACTACTTCCTTACGGGGATGCTGTGACAGGAAATGTTGAATGGCGCTTGCGACAACTTGATTTGGAAATTATACTGTCTTTATTAAGAAACAGAGCGGGGCAAAGCGTATTAGAAATTGGTCCATTTAACGGCTGGCTCACACATCGAATGGCAAAACTTGACCTGGATATAACCGCCATCGATTATTTCATTGATGATTTGGATGGATTAAAAACCAAGAAATATTACGACGGGGATTGGAAATCAATTCAAATGGATATTAGAGATCTATCTATCATTGATGCACAATTTGATATCATCCTAGTTAACCGCTGTTTACAGTTTTTTGAAAATCCGGTTGAATATTTTATTGGCTTAAAACGAAAATTAAATGATAATGGGATTATTATTTTAACCGGGTTACTATTTTTCAAAAATCCAATCCAAAAAATAAAACGCCTTGAAAAGGATAAATTAGATTACATTCATAAGTATAATCTTAGTTTTATATTTGTACCATTCAAAGGGTATTTAGATTTTGAAGACAAACAGAAATTGAGTTCTAATAATATGGAATTACGCCATTATCTAAAATTATATAAAGCCAATTTAATAGCCTTATTAAACCCGACTTTGCCAAGACATTATTACGGAACTTATCGAAAGAAGTAAAACATTTTATTTACCAAGTATTATGGGCAAAAATAAAGCCATCCTTTTTAATCCCCGCAGTGCTAGCTCCAAGCACCGGATACCGAACAGCATTTTGCAATTGGGCGCCGCCTTGGAAGGTAGATATGATTATGTATTTGTGGATGGCAATAGGGAAACCGAACCTTGGCAAACGATTGAAGATTATTTGAAAACCGGTGAATTCGGCTATTTTGCCTGTACTACCATGCCCGCCCTTCAGCTTAAGCAGGCGATTCCCTTTTCGAAGAAAATCCGCAAGATGTACTCCGATGTGGTTATTATATGGGGTGGCTATTTCGCTACCAATCAGCATAAGGCTGTGCTGAATTCTGGGTATGTGGATTATGTGGTGGCAGGGCCAGGTGATGTCGCCTTTCCTGCTCTCTTAGATGCATTGGAAACAAATCAGCCCATGGAAAATATTAAAAATCTAATCTACAAACTTGACGGTCAAATAATTAAAACGTCCAAGGAGCCATTGTTGGATCAGGATGCTTTGCCATCACTGCCCTATGCGAAATTAAATGAAACATATCCTATCAGGGACTATTTGGGTAATACTTTTTTAGGAAGCCGTACCGCCGCCTATCATTCCAGTGTGGGATGCCCGTTCACCTGCTCATTTTGCGCTGTGGTTCCGATTTATAATGCCCGCTGGCGAGGAAAATCAGCCCAAAATATTTATAAAGATGTGAAGTATTTAAAGGAGCAATTTGGTGCTAACGCAGTAGAATTTCACGACAACAATTTTTTTGTTTCCGAAAAGCGTACCGTTGAGTTTGCCCGACTAATTAAGTCAGAAAATATGTCTTGGTGGGGTGAGGCGCGGATCGACACGCTTAATAAATACAGTGATGAATCATTAAAGCTGATGCGGGAGGCGGGATGTAGGATGATTTTCTTTGGCGCTGAGACAGGCAGTGATGAGGTATTACGCAAAATGAATAAAGGGGGCACCCAAACCGGTAGGCAAATCAAGGAATTTGCAGCGCGTCTGGCAAAATTCGACATCATCCCGGAATATTCATTTGTCTTGGGAACTCCGGCAAAAACGCATCAAAAAGTTGTGCAGCAAATCGATGAAGATATTGCTTTCATTAAAGAGATAAAGGAAATCAACCCGAATACCGAGATTATCATTTATGTTTATAGCCCCGTACCAACCGAAGGTTCAGAACTTTATGAGGAAGTACTGAAAAGCGGATTTCGTTTTCCGGACAAATTAGAGGATTGGATTAGTCCACAGTGGGAAAATTTTGACCTGCGCAAAAATCCTCTAACGCCCTGGTTGACAAAGGAGATGGTAGATAAAATACTAAATTTCGAGATAGTTTTAAATGCATATAGCCCAACAGTTTCAGATATCAAGTTGAGTAAGTTTCAGAGAAAATCGATGCGAATGCTATCAGGTTTACGGTATAAATTAAATCTGCTAAAATGGCCATATGAACTACGTTTTCTTCAATCCTATTGGCTTAAGTACCGCCAACCGGAGATTGAGGGATTTTGATGATCAAATCAATTGCTCTTAGCTTGCGAATATGATGATCAGGATAATCTTAAAGGCGATAATTAATCATGTTATCAGACCTGTCGTCCTATTCTACTTATCGTCTGAGAGAAATTATCGGCATGGTGATATTCATTTGATTATTAAACCTGGCGTATTTCATCCGGGATTGTTTTTTAGCACAAAGTTATTGCTAAAGTACTTAAAGAATATTGGATTAGACAATCGAACATTGTTAGAATTAGGCGCCGGGAGCGGACTTATTTCCATTTATGCTGCCAAACAAAAAGCTCTTGTGACGGCTACTGACATCAGCCAAACTGCTGTTGAAACCATAAAACAAAATGCTGAACAAAATAATGTTTTCATCAATGTTTTCAAATCCGACTTATTTAAAGCTTTACCTCGCCAATCCTTTGAAATCATAGTCATAAATCCACCTTATTATCCGGGAACACCTATTGATAATAAAGATTTTGCCTGGTATTGTGGTAAGAATTATGAGTATTTTGATAACTTATTTTTGGGACTGAATGATTATATTCATTCTGATTCGAAAGTTTTAATGATATTATCTGATCAAGCAGATATTAAAAGAATTACCGAAATTGCTGGTAAGAGGAATTTTCTATTTCATGAAGTCTTTCGCAAGACCATTTTATGCGAGCAAAATTTTATCTTCGAAATACGACGCAACAAATAATCAAAAATGGAGAATACAGTCATAATGACACGTGAAGAAGCGTTTGAATTGTTGACAGAGTACACCCAAAAAGAAGGTTTAATAAAACATGCGCTCGCCGTTGAAGCTGCAATGCGAGCGTATGCGAAGACGTTTGGGGAAGAAGAGGAAGCCTGGGGAATTGTTGGGTTGTTGCATGATTTTGATTATGAAAAATATCCCACCCTAAATGACCACCCGTTTCGAGGTGTGGAGATTCTACGCGACCGCGGTTATCCCGAAGAATGGATCGAAGCAATTTTGGGACATGCGGAACATACCGGGGTTCCGCGAAAAACGCAGATGGCAAAAACCTTGTTTGCTGTCGATGAACTCTGCGGCTTTATCACCGCCGTAGCATATGTTCGTCCCAATAAAAAGCTCTCCGAAGTTAAGGTGAAATCTGTAAAAAAGAAGATGAAGGATAAAGCATTCGCGCGGCAAGTGAATCGCGAGGATATTCGCAGAGGAGCTGAGGAATTGGGAGTGAATCTTGATGAGCATATTGATTTCGTCATAAAAGCAATGCAAGGCATTTCTGATCGGTTGGGGTTGTAACCATATTGTCATTGTAGCATTAGATGGAGCAACAATAAGCTTCTTTCCCCGTTGGAACCACGACCTCGTAGAGAGTCTCTCGAAGAGGACCCCAACGACTAATACCCGATACATTCGTAGGAGTCTCCCGAAAGGTCGAGTTGTCACAGCGACTTCCGCCGCGGCGGATCCGCATGTGTGCGGACGCCGTGAGAAGATTCCTGAGAGGAGAACGACAGCGGACTTAAAATTAACTCTTTTTTTGTGGAATTCATACCACATTCAGGCAGTCAGCCTACTGCAATCCGTTTGCAAAACCTTTCATTCATACCTATATTCTCAAGTGCTTGTAACCATATGTTTGGGCTAGCGTAGTTAATGGACATAAATCAGAAAAAATTAGAAGATCACAGGTTAATAAATGCTGCTCGAAAGGGTGATCAAAAGGCATTTGAAGCATTATTAAATAAGTACCGGAATTTGGTTTATCATGTAATGATCAAAATGGTGGGAAATACACAAGAAGCGGAGGATTTAACACAAGAGGCATTTATTAAAGCGTTTAATGCGCTTGCTACCTTTAATGAGGAATTTGCTTTTTCAACCTGGCTGATGAAAATCGCCACGAATAACTGCATTGATTTTTTGCGAAAGAAAAAGCTGAAGGTATTTTCGATTAATGAACCCATTCAATATAAAGACGAAGAGTTGCAGTATGAGATTCCTGATCATGAACTAACGCCTGATAGAAAGATGCTTGCGGAGGAAAAATCAAAATTCATTGACGATGCGATACAGTCCCTTCCACCACGCTACAGACATGTAATCCTTCTGCGCCATAAGGAAGAAAAATCATATGAGGAAATTGCCGAAATTTTGAATTTGCCTTTGGGAACAGTGAAAGCAAGAATTTTCAGAGCACGAGAAATGCTCAATAAAAAAATGAGAAATTTAGGTTAGAGGAATAAAGTAGTGTTTGGTAGAGTTTTTACTTTTTTTCTGTTACTCTCCATATTTTTATTTGCCAACCCAGGTGATGAACGAGAGAGTACAAAAATATTTGAAAGCAAAGATTTGACAACGGAAGAATCTATCTTTGTAGATATTACTTTGAACAATGGCATGATTTATTTGGAAAAGGGTCCGGCCAATAAAATCTTTGAAGGAGAATTCGTATATTCCAATCAACCACCGGAAATTAACTATGAAATTGTTGGCGACGAAGGGCGGTTAACCATCCATTTTGATGAAGAGGGAATGCGACAGAAAGGCGAGGAAAACAAGTTTAAAAGGCTTTCCTCTTTGGAAGACCTTTATGACAATGAGTGCCGATTAAAGCTTTCTCCCAATTTGCCAATAGTGCTGAATCTTGATTTAGGGATCACGAAAGGCGAATTAAAATTGGGCGGATTACAGCTTAAGGAGATCAACTTCGCTTCCGGCGTAAGCAGAACCAATATCAATTTTGATGAACCAAATCCAATTACATTAGAATATTTTGATGTGGAAGCCGGCGTCGGCGCACTGGAAATTTACAATTTGGGTAATGCGAACTTCAAGCGGTTCAATTTTGAAGGCGGCATTGGGGATTACGTAATTGATTTTGCGGGCAATCACTATGGAGATACCAAAGTTGATGTCGATGTGGGGTTAGGAAAAGTAAAGCTTTATTTACCCCGTTCTGCAGGGATTCGGATGAAAGTGGATAAATCATTCCTGTGCTCATTCGACATCGATGAGATCTATAAGGAGAACGATTTCTATTACAATCAGAAATGGGGGAAGACCACTAATAGCCTGGATATGAATGTTGAAACCGGAATTGGGAAAATATCCGTGGTATGGATTGAGGATTAGGAGATATTGAGCAGACAGGGGCTGCCCAAAAAGTAAGAATTTAGTGATTCTTATGAACTAATTTGAAATAGAAAAAATCTAATCAAATAGGCTGAGGTCTCCTTACCGATCTACGATCTCGTAGAGAAGCCTTTATTTTCATACAACATAACCTTCGGTGTGGACACCTCAGGTTATAATTGTTAGCTATTCGTCCTATCTAGTCTTTTTGCACAAAAATTTACTTTTGAGACCGCCCCACTTTAAATTTAACTACACCCACTGGTAGAACCGCACTCAATACATTTGTAGCAATTTCCGTTTCGAACCATAATATTTCCGCACTCGCTGCAATTAGGCGCATCAGATTGCTGCACAAAAACAACCTTCTCGCGTTCTTCAATTTTTGATTTCTGCGATTCCTCGCTTTTGGCATTCTTTGCGCCGGCTGTAATAGGTGTTTCCTGTTCATCTGAATCTGCGTCACCGGCAAATTGTGCATCCATGAATTTTGAGCATTCTTCTTTGGGTAAAAATTTGATAGCCAGCCATTTAAAAATATAGTCCATCACTGATTTTGCCATGGGAATCTTTTTATTATTTGTAAATCCCTGCGGCTCAAACCGAGTATTGGTGAATTTGTTGCATAATACACTGAGAGGTACGCCGTACTGCAGCGCCATCGAAATGGCAGTGGCAAACGCATCCATTAGCCCCGATACAAATGAACCTTCCTTAGCTTGAGTGATGAAAATCTCTCCCGGTGAGCCGTCTTCATACATCCCAACAGTGATATACCCTTCATGCCCGCCAACTGAAAATTTGTGGGTAATCGATTTCCTTTCATCGGGTAAACGGCGGCGGTATGGTCTTCCGTATTGTTTGATGGTGCTTTTTAGTGAAGTTGAAAGCGGCTGAGTTCGTTTCGAATTATCCCGATAAATTGCAATTGCTTTTAAACCCAATTTCCATGAACGGAGGTAAACATCCATGATCTCATCAGCGGTTATCTCCTCGGGTACATTCACAGTTTTTGAAATCGC
>JABAHQ010006893.1_pt3 | contig 12747 bp, 16 predicted proteins | sample 7062091 | NCBI WGS metagenome assembly JABAHQ01 (sample SAMN14534359, study PRJNA622989) | marine sediment metagenome | biome: marine biome [ENVO:00000428]; feature: marine pelagic biome [ENVO:01000023]; material: deep marine sediment [ENVO:00002113] | place: India: Gulf of Kutch | collected...
CATGTAGCGAAGACCGAACATGTTGCGCCCGTGAATATCGAGGAAACGTTCGTGCTGTGCCAGGAGCGAGCGCGCGTGGGCCGCGGGATGCCGAAACGGCACGATGATCGCCGCGTCGGGAAAGGCGCGCCGCAGTGCGGCGATCCTCAGCAGGTTATTATTGCCCTTGCACAGATATCGCCGATCCGTTTCCCCATCGAGGATGTTCCGGACGTACCGCCGATACTCGTCGATCGTCGACGCGGCCGGCTCATGCGGCAGCAAGGCGTCGTCACGCACATAGTCATCGCCGCACGCCGTCAACCAGAACACTTCCTCGAATGCCTCGGGACTGTCGGGCGTGACGGCAATGCCGTCACCGTGGGCCCGCTCGCGCGGCGAGGCATCCCGCTGAAACGGGGTCGAGACGCGGCTCCAGAGACAGGGTGCCGTCACGAAAGGCATGTGCCGATACGTGAGGCTCTTGAACAACCCGGTCGCGTCGAGCGCCTCCAATAGTATGGTTGTCCCCGATCGTGCAAGCCCCGCTACATATACCGGTCTCGGCGATCGCGACGGGCCGGCGGGAGCCAATATGCAATCGACCTCGAACGCGACCTTGCGAATGGCGGGGACACCCAATGCAAACCCGTGGAGCAGACGCTCGGCCGCATTGTAAGTCGTCCGGGACCGCGGCTGCCGCCTCACAAGCCAATAAAGAAAGGCGAGACCCGCCGCCATCGCCTCGGGTTGCCAACGCCACAGGCGGGCGAGGGCCGCATTCATCGTCTCCGTGAACGGCCAGCACGTGGCCAAAAATCCTGCGACAAAGGCACCGGCGACCAGAGACGTCAACAGCGCCAGCTTGAGGCTGCCGGCGAATATGGCAGCCGCGTAGGCTGGCACGGCACGTTCCTTCCAGTGATCCGAAATAGACGGTGACGCCACCACGTGGAACGACTTTCGCGCCGTTCGGGACAATCGTGCGGCGACGGAAAGCACCGGCAGCCGCTCGAAAACCACGATCGCGGCAGCGAGGCCCAGGGCGGCCGAAAACACGTCAAGGAGCAGATCCGGCAAATTTTCACTCGACCCCGTCTGTATCGCCCACGGCTGCGGGCGTTTCTTCCGCCTCCGAATTCAAGGCGCGCTTGCGCAACAGGCGCTTGAAGGGATACCAGAACAGTGCCAGGATCGCGAGAACGATCGACATCAGCAGCCCCAGAATCACCCCGACAGCGCCCATACCGAGGCCCGGCCCTACATAGGCAGCCGCGGAAGACGACACACACATCAGGCCGGGCAGCGAGGCAATGTTGATCAGTTTGCGCATTCCGGGACCTCGTGAAAATAATCGACCGGAAGAAATCGGGCCTCCGATAGCACCAGCGACTTACCGTTCGAACCATAGACGTTGCGGAAGTCGAATGTCACGCTTCCGTCGGGCGATACCTCGAATACCCGTCCCTGTGCGGAAGACGTGATAAGGAAGCCACCGCCTGAATAGCGCTGGTGCTTGCCGCGATTCCAGGTGTAAAAGTCGTATCGCCCACCCTCGAGCGCTCGCCGCACGGTCATGGTCGTCGGATCCAGCTCAACAACGTGAGAGTATCGCCTGTGCATGTTGTTGTTCAAGACGGTGATGGTGCCGTTCTCGTTCCAGTCAGGGTCGTGCTGGCGCCGTGCGATTCCTATTCGCCACCATTTCACCTTGACCGTGTCCGGGTCCAGNNTGATGAAAGGGCCCGCCGCCTTCCATCACCCAATCGGCGCGTTCCTGGCTGTCGTGCTGGCGAAGTCCAAAGATATCGATGTCCGGATTCGCCCTGATCATGTCGCCGATGTCGATGCTGCGCAGGATATGCCCGTCGTCAACTCTGATCCGGTGCATGACGATGCCGAAAGGCGTGGCCGCACCTTCGTTGCCCCAAACCCAAAAACTGCCATTGTCATCGAGCTCGATGGAATGATGAAAGCCTCCCTTGAGCCGCCATTGTTCCTTGCCACAATAGTCGTACTTCGCCATCGACGTGCCGTGATCGAAGGCAACAAGGATCGAACCGTCCCTGGCAACGGCGAAACCATGGGGGAAAACGTTGGCGTCCGTCCGCCGTATGTACCCAGTTCACCTCTTCCTGGGAGACTTGCCAGGTTTGCCTGACCCGGCCTTCCGGATCCAGAAGCACGGCACCGTGCAGTCTCTCCCTGAAATCGAAAACCCCATAGATGACCCGGTATCCCGGCGGCGCGTCGTCCGACAGAAACACCAGCGGAGGCTCCCTGTCGTCCGCGAGCGGCAAACCTTCGAGGCGCCCATAGGCAATCGGAGTCGATTGGCGGGCAGACGGCACCAGGTGTCTGGCCNNGTTCTTCCTCATCACCCGCGACAAAAGCTTCCACTTCCTCTATCGAAGGCCACGGCCACAATCGATACTTGACTGCAAATGCGCCGTAGGAAAAACCCCCCATCAGTATCAGCCAGCCCAGGGCAACAAGGCGAATGATTCTCTCCAACTGTCAGGTCCTGTCCAACAAGTCATTGCTCCAAACGGTAAGTCTATCGGTAGACGCCTGACGATTTCCATGTTCCGATCGCGAACGGCACGGTTGCACCGATCGGACGCGCCCCGCCCCGCCTCGAGGGGGACTGCCGATGAAAAACCGTTACCCGTTCGTGTCGATATTTTTCGCCTCGGGGCATCCGGCGGAGATACCCGTTCCGACGCCCATCGTGGAAATTGAACACGGGCGTATTCAAGGTATTCTCCATCACGGCGTTTCTGCCTTCAAGGGTATCCTTTATGGTACGCCACGCAAATGTCCAGTTCGTGGATTGCGTTCGCGAGTAACCGGCCACCCTAACAATAATACAGTGCCGCGCCGGCCTGCCTGCGATGAAGACGGCCACGCCAGGATGGCTCGATCCTCGCGTCTGAACGGCTGCTCGAAAGGACCGCCAACTGACCGGACAGAGACCGACATCAACGTCCTGGTGAATCACGTACCGCCTCAACTCACACAGGACGATGACACGACAGGGGCGCTGAGCTGCGGCTAATCGGCATCTGCCCGTTCCGCATGCCCACGGGCAGCCAGGTCGGGTTCCCCGCTTCGGGAAACGATGACGGACCGGACCCGATCACGCAACTTCACCGCCGTTTGCCAGATCGTCTCGTCCGGCTCCCGCAGGTCTTTCGGATCGATGGGCGGGTCGACCTGAACGTTTATTCGGCCGCGGCGCGGAAACCATGAATCGGCGCGCAGTATGTACCGCGTCCCGCGAATCGTGAGCGGAACGATCGGCAGCCCGGTTTCAGCGGAGGCGACGAAGGCGCCCATGTGGAACGGGCGCACCCCGGGCACACGCGTAAAAGTCCCTTCCGAAAAGAACACCAGCGAGCGGCCGTGGCGTGCGACATCGGCCAGCAATCTGGCATCCTCGCTGCCTCTGGCCGTATCGAACCGTTCGACGAACTCACACCCCATTCGCCGCAACGGCGGACCCGTGCTCCACTTCTGCGCCAGTTCCGCCTTGGCGACGAAGCTTGCGGGCGTGGGCAACAGATGGACGAGGACGTAAGGATCGAGATAACTCTGATGGTTGGCCACGAGCACACAGGGCCCGCTCACGGGCAGATTTTCCCGTCCATGAACCGTTACAGGCGTTGCCGTCACGCGCGCGAACAAGCGGCCGATGCCGCGCATAACGCGCCAGCGCCAGCGTAACGAGGGCAGCACCATAAGTCCGATCCAGACGAAGGGTGCCAACAATCCGTACCAGCCCCACACGTAGCAGGCATAGAGATATGACAGTAGACGTCGGCGAAAGCGTACGATTGTCGGCCCGACGCGCATCAGCTGAACATGCAGCCACTGGCGCCACACCGCCGGGGCGCCGTGTGTCGCCTCGCCTTTCTCGTAACGCTCTCGAATCGCGTCTCGACGGATTTTCCCGCTGGACGTTTTCAAGAGACTGCCGGGCGGCGCCAAAACAATATCGTCGGGAGGCGCATCCAGGCAATCCATGGCCATTTCATTGATTCGTTTGCGCAATTCCGCGCGCCTTGATGAATCCGTCTCCCTCGTCTCCGCAAGAATGACCAGTCGTTCGGTACCCGATCGGGGGTCTCCACACTGCCGAACACCGCGACGCGACCCTTGCGGACGCCCGCCAGATCGCCGATGAGTTCTTCCAGCTCTTCGGGATAGATATTGCGACCCGCGCGGATGACCACGTCCTTTACTCGCCCGGTCACATATATGTCGCCCGCGACCGTATAGCCCAAATCGCCCGTGTTGAGCCACTCGCCGTCGAACAGTTCGCGGGTTTTCTCCGGATTGCGGTAATAGCCGCTGGTAGCGGACGGCCCCCGAAACTGGATTCTGCCCTGTCGCCGATCGGGAAGTTCCCTACCCGTCTCGTCCACAACGCGAATCTCGTGGCCCGGCAAGGCACGACCGCACGCCGGAAAGCGAATGACATCACCATCGAGTTCCACCGGTGTCGCCTTGCCGCTTCGAACGAATGNNGAATGTTTGCCTTTCGATACAGTCGACAATCGGGTCTCTCCCCAACGGCGGCATTGCCAATCCCACGCTGTTTTCCGCGAGGCCATAGACCGGCATCATGGCCTTGCGATCGAAGCCGTAAGGCTGAAATCGATCGCAGAAACGTTCCAGCGTGGTCGGGCTGACGGCTTCGGCGCCATTGAAAGCCGCGCGCCAACGACCCAGGTCCAGACCCGCGAGCTGTTCATCGCTTATCCTGTGCAGGCAAAGCTCGTAGCCGAAATTGGGTGCGGCGGACAAGGTTCCACCGTATCGGTGGACGGCCCATGGCCAGCGGTGTGGTGCCGCCAGGAAACTCATGGGGGACATCACGACGAAAAGCGCCGCATAATAAAGGCTGCCGAGCCAGGCGCCGATCAATCCCATATCGTGGTACAGCGGCAGCCAGCTGACGAACACGTCATCGGGGCCCGCCTCGACCCATTGTCCCATCGTGCGGATGTTGGCCAACAGATTTGCATGGCTCAGCACGACACCCTTGGGTTGGCCGGTACTGCCGGAGGTATATTGCAGAAATGCCGTGTCTTCGGGACCGATCGCCGGCGGTTCGTATCCCTGCCCCGTATCGCGCAGGCGGCTCACCGTCGCCAGATGCTGCATCGACGCCACCGCGGAACGAAGCCAATGGGCAACCCGTGCGGTATCGGCATCGGCAATCAACAGGACCGCCTCGCAGTTTTTCAGGATGCCCACATGGCGTCTGAGATGATCCTCGATCTGGTCGGCCCGCACAGGTGGGTAGATGGGCACCGGCACGGCTCCGGCCAGCAGGACCCCGAAGAAGCTGAAGAAATAATCCCTGCCCGTGGGCAGGATCAAGGCCACCGTCTGCCCCGGGGTCACGCCCGACGTCTGCAAGCCGGCCGCAACCTCGCTGGCGCCGTCCCACAATTCCCGGTAGGCAAGGATGTCACCCCGCCCGGAATCGCTGTAGAACTCGACGTGCGGACGGTCGCCGTGGGCGCTCATGTGCCAGCTCAACACGTCGATGAGGGTTAGCGCGGAGCGCGGTGCCGCCTCGGCCTCCCCGAGCGTCACCTCGCCAACGGGTTCCTTCGAGACCAGCCGTCGCGGCCCACTGGCCTCGCCAATGGCGCGCAGCAACTCTCGCGGCGTTTCCACCTCCGCGTATACCTGCTCTCCAAGGGAGACACCGAAATGTGCCTCGACGCGGGCCACCAGTTCGACCCGGGCAAGGCTGTCCAGCCCCAGGTCATCTTCCAGGGAGGCGTCGAGCGTGAGGGGCGCTTCGCCCCGCGAGCCTCCCGTTTCGACCAACAAGCTCTTGATGACTTCGAGCAGCTCGACCGCGGCGTCCCTGCCGCCGTCGGCATTTCCTCGTGTATGCGAAAACATCTTTGGCCGCCAATGAAAAACGACACAAGACACGCCGGGCCGGCNNCCGGCGCGACCCGGCCCTTTATCGCGCTATCTCGGGTAAATTCTATTCCCAAAGCGGTGCCCTGCAAAATCAAATTGCAGAGGCCGTATCGCCGCTTCCCGCCGCTATCGTTTATCGGCGAGCCAGGACGAATCCGCACGCCTGCGAAACCATGACCGTGTTCCACGCAATCAGGCCGTTCGACGCTGCCGCGGAACCATCGAGCGGAAACGTTTGACGAAACGAAAGGTTGCTTTCGACCAGATTGCCGGCCTCGGCAATTCGCGGCCGGTAGCGGCTTTGTTGAAGGACCGCTTTCACGTACCTGACGAGGCGAGCCGGTGCATTGCTTTCGACGTCGATTTCCCGCGGCCTGCCGGATTCATTCACGGTAACGTCCACATCCATATAAAAGTGCGGCAGTCTGTCGGGATCGACAGCCAGGTTGTCAACCATGGCGGAACAGATGACCACCGGTTTTCCGATAGCCACGGGCAAGGGTTTGCGTCCTTTCGAAAATGTGATTCCCGTATCCCGGCTCGCATACTGATGCACTCTCGCCTCGGGACTTGTTCTGAAAATGGTCCGTCTGATGGCGTCGGCCACACGTCGCGGCGCCCCCATACCCAATAACTTTGCCGGTGCATGAAACTTCCTTGNNTCTCTCTGCCGGTCCGGTCTTCCTCTCCAGCATGAGCATGTCGGCATACTCGAGCGCGATTCGTCTTTTGTCCTCGAGATCCATCCGGGCGTTGGCATCCGCGAGCTCGTTGACCCTTGCCAGTTTTTCCGAGGCACAACACCTTCCGGCCAGATAGAGGGTCTGCGCCTCGGCACGCAAGACCTTTATGATTTCGGCGTTGCCTGGATCGGTCGGCGCCAACCGATGCCGCACTTCCGTATACAAATTCAGTGCCTCATCGTGCCTCCCCGTATCCCGATACCAATTGGCCATCCGCCAACGCGCAACGTGCATCGCCCGGTCGTCCGGGTCGTAAGAGCGCCTGGCCACGTTGTACAGGAATTTCTGCTGCGTTTCGGCATTCTCGATAGCGCCGAGCGCGACAAAAGACCGGATCAACAACCTGACGCTTTCCATCTGCTCGGGTGCATAGACGCCCAGCGAGCGATGGACGATGTGTTGCATCTGCCGGAACGTTTTGACCGATTCCGCGTGCCGGCCGTCTTCCTGAAACGCCAATCCCAGTTGACGGAGCGGCTCGTACAGATTGGGCGATGAGAATCCTTCTTTCCGCTCGACGCCGGCAATGACGTCCTGCAGCTCGGCGATGCGTCTTCCGAACACCGACTTGGCCGACATGGTCGTCACGATCACGCAATAAAAAAGAATCAGGGATTTTATTGCTATTCGCATGGCAGTGGACCTCCGAATCTCATGGTCCTCACTACTGCAACCAGCATACCAACTGCTTAAAGGCCGGCTTGTCGCCGGGTACCTCACAAGATCGGCACCTGATCAGGGCACAGATGCTTGGCGAAGCACACACAAGGGGCACGACCGATTATCGTGCTGGAATAGAGAGAGCGTGCTAATGTTCTAATTGTTCGACAGAGAATAGCCTTTTTTTGACGAAGCGGCTATAGCGGTACATCAGCAGGGAGACGAACATGGCAAACGACCGGGTGTCCGAGCGTCGCGTGCCCGCGAACGGCATACAGCTCAACATTGCAGAACAGGGGGAAGGGCCCTTGATCCTTATGCTACACGGCTTTCCGGAGTCGTGGTACTCATGGCGACACCAGTTCGAGCCGCTGGCATCCGCCGGCTATCACGCGGTCGCACCGGATATGCGGGGTTACGGCAAAAGCGATAAACCAGACCCTGTCACCGCCTACAACCAGGTGGNNTGGGCCTGATTCCGGCCCTCGGTTATGACAGCGCCGTTGTGATCGGTCATGACTGGGGTGCCCCGACCGCGTGGAACTGTGCGTTGCACCACCCCGACATCATAACGGCGGTGGCCGGCCTGTCGGTGCCGTTTACACGGCGTGGCGACCGACCGCCGCTCGAAGCCATGAAGGAAAGATACAAGGGGAGATTCTTCTACCAGCTCTATTTCCAGGAGCCGGGCGTGGCGGAGGCCGAACTGGAACGCGGNNTGTACATGGCGAGCGGCGATGCTGACGTTCCCCCGATGACGGCAAAACCGCCCGACGCAGACTTGCTCTCGGATCTGCCCGACCCGGGCACCATGCCGGGCTGGCTGACCGACGAGGACCTTCGGTTCTACGTCAGGGAATTCGAGCGGAGCGGATTTCGCGGGCCCCTCAACTATTACCGCAATCACGATCTGACCTGGGAGCTGACCGAAGGGTCACCGCGGAAGATTCGGCAACCCGCCATGTTCCTCGCCGGCGACAGGGATGGTGTGATCCTCATGGCAGCCGAAGCGCTCGAGCAGTTACCGCAAAACGTCCCCAATCTGATCATCAACGAACTGATACCGGGAATCGGACACTGGACGCAGCAGGAGGCACCGGAAGCGGTCAACGACGCCATCCTGCGGTTTCTTGCAGGGCTTGCCTGATCTCAATCGGCGGGTTGTTGAAATTCGACGGGCTTGCCGAAGCCCCGCATGGGTGAAAGCGTACGCATGTCGATATCCAGCAAGTAGGGACCGTCGGCTTCCATGGCTCTGGCCAGGGCCGCCTTGAATCCATCGGCACCNNACGAAGTTGGGCGTTAAGAGATCGACGCCCACGTTACGCCCTTCGAAACGATTGCTCTGAATCCCGCGCAACACGCCGTATCCGCCATCGGTAAACACGCACACGACGACGGGCAGGTTGTATTGTGCCGTCGTGGCGAGTTCGCCGATGTGCAGCATGATTCCACCGTCTCCGTGAAATACGACGGTTTTCCTCCCCGTCGCCATCGCTGCCCCGTTGGCGAGCGGCAACCCGGGACCTATGGCACCAGAATTGGGGTTCGTGGTTGTCCGCGGGGCGTAGATCGGAAACAACTGGTTACCCCATGCGTAGTTCGGCAACGTCATGTCGCGGATGAACAAGTCCTCGCGATTCATCGTCTCGCGCAGATGATCCATAATCGTTTCCATATCCGGGCCGATCATTTCTCGCGTGGCCCTGTGAATTTCCTCACGCGCGCGCCTGCAACCTTCAAGGAAATCGCCGTCGCCGGGCGAGGCATTCATCGCCTGGAGGAGCAAGTCTATCGAGGCTCCCGCGTCAGCCACGATGCTGACCTCCGGATTGAGCACCAATCCGTGAACTTGCGGGTCGACGTCGATATGAACCAGTTTTCCGGGCAGTCTTTGCCAGACACGCAGCTGGCCGCGCAACCGTGTGCCGATGGCGAGCACCAGTTCGGCATTCTCGAGCGCGGTCTGCATCTGCCGGCGATTGATATAAGGTCCCATCGCAAGTTCATGATCGTCCGCGATGGCGCCCCGGCCGTTCTGCGACATGAAAACGGGAGCATTGAGCNNACTTGCCGCCGGCGTCGCCGCTGATCACGCCGCCACCCGCGAGAATGACGCGACGGCCGCTGTCGCCGATCAGTTCGACCGCCCTGTTGACCGCATCCGCGTGGGGCTCCACGGGCGCGGCGGGCAGGGGATCGCCCACGGGCACGGTCGTGCCCGCGTATTGAATGTCGATGGGAATCTCCACGGCACCAGGCTGAGGGCGGCCCGTCTGGATGTCCGCGGCGACGCGGTATATCGCCGGTGCTATATCGCTCGTGTATCTCGGACTTTCCACACGCCTTGCCACTGTCGCCAGCATCGGCAGCTGCTTCTCGGCCTCGTGTCCGACGGCGCGTCCCTTTCCATAGTCCGTACTCTCCGTTTGGCCGGTGATCAAAAGCACCCTGGATGAAGCGAAGGCGGACTCGTACAGACCCGTCATGGCATTGGTTGTACCGGGCCCCGTGCTGGCAAGGGCAACACCCAACGTGCCCGACGCCCGTGCATAGCCGTCAGCAGAATGCACCGCGGCTTGTTCGTGCCGGGTTATCACCGGCGTTATCCTGCGACCCCGCGTGATGGCATCGAAGATAGGCAGGTTATGAACGCTCGGGATGCCGAACACGTGACTGACACCAAGCTTCACCAACGCATCGTGGGCCGCCTGCCCACCCGTGATCTCCACCATGATCGCCTCACCCGGTTTTTCGAATCATGACCTAATACTACCAAAAACGCCGTCGGGTCGATGCCGCGCCCCTGATTTAAACTCATTACGCCGCGGCGATATACTCGACTGCATGCAACCGCGCACCGGAACTTCATGATAAAACGACTCACCGCAACATTGCTCGTGTTGTGGCCCTTGTGTTCGCACGGCGAACCGGATGCGTCACGGCTCGATGTGCCGTACGTGGGCACGCCCTATCTGGTGGTCGACCATATGCTTGAAATGGCCGACGTGGGGCCGGGCGATTATCTGATCGATCTCGGTTCAGGCGACGGTCGAATCGTCATCGCCGCGGCAATGCGAGGCGCGGAAGGGCATGGCGTGGAGATCGACCCGAAACGGATCGCGGAAGCCCATGCCAATGCCACCGAACAACACGTGCGGCGACGCGTTATGTTTCTCCGGAAGGACCTCTTCGAGGCCGATTTCTCCGATGCCACTGTCATAACCATGTACTTGTTGCCAAGCATCAATATCAAGCTGCGGCCCAAGTTGCTCGACAAGCTGGCGCCCGGCAGTCGCATCGTTTCGCACAATTTCGACATGGACGAATGGCACCCCGACGACCGTAAGTCGATCAAGGTGCGCGATCGCATGCACAACATTTTCCTCTGGATCGTTCCGGCGAAAGCCGAAGGTCTCTGGCAATCCGATATCGAAGGCGCCCGCTTCGATATCGACATCCGGCAATCCTTTCAGGAGGTCGACGTGAGCCTCTCCGGCGGCGGCAATACCTTGTGGCACCTCGACGACGTCACACTTCGCGGTAAACGGATCAGCTTTACGGCCAGCTCCCGTGACACAAGGTACATATTCAACGGCAGCGTGGAAGCGGATCGAATTCATGGCATCATACAGGTCTACGGCGGCGGCGGGGCTCGTCTGGCGCCCTGGCACGCGGAACGCGTGAAGCAATAGCGGGGANNACGTGTTTCATCACGGTCACGTCCACAGCTATACGAACCACGAAGTACCCTGTGGCAGCAAGCGGGTGAACGAGAATGCGGGCGAGGTCGTCTACGAGGCCGACGATTTCAAATTCTCACGCAGCGGAGACCGCATGCGGCCGGAGCAGGCCGTTCTCGAGGCAAACGCGCTTCTCTTTTCGGGACCCGCGAATCCTCACGGCGAGGGCGTCCTGCCGTGCGAAATCAAGGCTCGATTCGATCGGGAACTCCAGGGTGTTCAATCGCGTGCCGGGCGGAGCGAGGTCCTTGGCACCACGCGCGCCGAAATCACATTGGGCGATGTAGCGCTCGAACTCGAGGCGCGTGGCCACTTTCACGAACAAATCCAGTACGACCCACGGTTCACGCAACCGTTCACTTATGCAACCCTGCGAGGAGCCGCGGCGGGTTGCATCTTCATTCGGGGGACGCGCGGCGCCAGGGGAACGCTCACGCTCGACGGCATCGGCGAGCCTGTCGCCGGCGTTCGTATCGAACCGCCGGGCACGGTTAGAAGGCTGGCAGTCGAACTCTCATCCGGCAAAGTGATCGAAGGGACCGCCGTGGCCACCTACCAGTACGAAATCCCGATCTTTCATATGTCGCGCCCAGGTTCAATCGTTACCGTTTCGCTGGACGGGACGGCCCTGTCAGGTTGCATCAACGACCTCGTCTTCGGCGATCTCGAATTCGATCGCCCGTAACCATTCAAGCTCACGCCGGGGGCGCTTTACCGAGGAGTCCGGCCACGCTTTCGTGATCACCGGGTTCGATCGCCTTCAACATCTCCTGCGTTTCCGCCAGAAGCGTCCTGTTGGTGAGCTCGCTGCGCCTGATCTTCTTTTCGCCCCAACCGTCCGGCTGTTCAGAGGGATAGCAGGTCACGCTGAAATCGGGTCCCAGCACCTGGTGCGCCAGCCACTCGGCTCGCCAGACGTGCCAGGGCGTCGAAACAATCCCGACATGATACCAGCCGCACGGAATCAGAAAGCGCACTTTGGTGAAATAAAAGTTGCCCAGCGTATCCACCGACTCCTCTTCCAGAAGAATGGCGGACGGTGGCACCCCCTTTTCCACGGCATAACCCTTCATCAGGCCGGCTTCGGTCTCTCGAGGCCGCCTGTCCAGTTTCACGCTGCAACAACCGGACATAATGATTTGGGGCGCCAACCCTGCATTGTAAAGCTCGATCGCCTTGTCNNTTGTCCACCCGTGCCCGAAAGACCGGATTGTCAGGGTCGGTGTTGTATCCAAGAACGAGCAATACGTCTTCCATTGGGGGATGATCCGGGAAGATGGGAGCGCTGATTCTCGGTCACCAGGACGGCACTTTGCAAGCCGACACCCGGGCAAAGGTATTGCGCTCCCGCCCCTTTCGAGTATGCTGCGCTCGATCCCCCCGGAGAGCACCGACATGAAAACAGTTACATTCTGTTTACTCCTGCTGGCTGTCGTCTCGTCCTCTTTCGCAAAGGAGCTGCGCCCCGCGGAACTCGAACCTTTCATCGACGGCGTCATGGCCGCCAGCATGGACGAGCACCATGTGGCGGGCGCCGTGGTCGGCTTCGTCGCCAACGACCGCATCGCGATGCTGAAAGGTTATGGTATGAGCGACGTCGAAAACAAGATCCCGGTCGACCCGGAGACGACGCTTTTTCGAATCGGTTCTGTCTCCAAGTTGTTTATCTGGCT
>JABAHQ010006921.1_pt2 | contig 12739 bp, 8 predicted proteins | sample 7062091 | NCBI WGS metagenome assembly JABAHQ01 (sample SAMN14534359, study PRJNA622989) | marine sediment metagenome | biome: marine biome [ENVO:00000428]; feature: marine pelagic biome [ENVO:01000023]; material: deep marine sediment [ENVO:00002113] | place: India: Gulf of Kutch | collected...
AGGGCCTGTCGGGCACCGGCCCCAAGGCGGGCGGGCCGCACTACCTGCCGCGCTTCTGCGCGGAACAGACGCTCACCATCAACACCACCGCCGCGGGCGGCAACGTGGCGCTGTTCAGCGCGTGAGAAGCGGCCCGCTCACGGCGGCGGAGCGCGGCGTACAGTCGCGGCCATCCATTTCCACCCGCGACGCCCCATGGCCGACACACCGACGAGCAGCGACCCGCAACGCATCCAGCAGTGGCTCGACGAGCACCGCATCACCGAAGTCGAGTGCCTGATTCCCGACATGGCGGGCCAGGCGCGCGGCAAGATCGTGCCGCGCCACAAGTACGACCCGGCCGTGGGCCTGCGCCTGCCCGAGGCCGTGCTGACCATGACGGTGACCGGCGACTACCCCGAGAAGGACTACACCTCGGTGGCCGACCCCGACATGCACCTGCTGCCCGACGCGGCCACGCTGCGCCCCGTGCCCTGGGCCAAGGAACCCACGGCGCAGATCATCCACGACTGCTTCTCCTTCGACGGCAAGTCCGTCGACCTGTCGCCGCGCAACGTGCTGCGCCGCATCCTCAAGCTCTACGCCGACGAGGGCTGGAAGCCCGTGGTCGCGCCCGAGATGGAGTTCTACCTGGTGCAGGTCGAGCCCGACGAGGACATCCCGCTCAAGGCGCCCGTGGGCCGCACGCGCCGCACCGAGGCGGGCATGCAGAGCTTCTCGATGGACGCCATCAACGAGTACGACGACATCTTCGACGTCATGTACGACTGGTGCGAGGCCGAGGGCATCCAGCTCGACACCCTGATCCACGAGATGGGCACGGCGCAGATGGAGATCAACCTCGACCACGGCGACCCGCTGCCGCTGGCCGACCAGGTCTTTCTCTTCAAGCGCACCATCCGCGAGGTGGCCATCCGCCACAAGATGTACGCCACCTTCATGGCCAAGCCCATGCAGGGCCAGCCGGGCAGCGCGATGCACATCCACCAGAGCGTGGTGGGCATGGCCGACGGAAAGAACATCTTCAGCCGCCCGGACGGTGAGGCCTCCGACCGCTTCTTCCACTTCATCGGCGGCCTGCAGACCTACCTGCCGGCGGCCATTGCCTTCTTCGCACCCTACGTCAATTCGTACCGGCGCCTGTCGCGCTACACCTCGGCGCCGATCAACCTGAGCTGGGGCTACGACAACCGCACCTGCGGCCTGCGCGTGCCGCATTCGGTGCCGCAGGCGCGGCGGGTGGAGAACCGGCTGGCGGGGGTGGACGTGAACCCCTACCTGGCGCTGGCGGTGAGCCTGGCCTGTGGGTACCTGGGCATGAAGCAGGGTCTGAAACCCACCGATCCGCTGTCGGGCAGCGCATACGAGCAACCGCACCAGTTGCCGCGCCACCTGGACGACGCGGTGGAAAAGCTCATGCAGTGCGCGCCGCTGGTGGAGCTGTTTGGCGAGCACTTCATCCAGACGTATGCGGCGATCAAGGACACGGAGTACCGGGAGTACTTCGATGTGGTGAGTCCTTGGGAGCGGAGGTTTCTGTTGCTCAACGTCTGAGCTGTTTTCTCCGACTGGACCGGTCGTCGGCGCTTGGGTGTCCGGCTCCGCGAATGTCCCCCGGAGCGGATCGCTGACGCGCTCCACTCCTCCTCCTTTATTTCGCTACGCCGGACACCCAATCACCGACGACCTCGTTGGCGCTCGGCCTGTTGGCGCGCCTACGTGCCTGTTGCTTGCGGACGGTGGGTGCCCTGCGTAGCGAAATAAAGGAGGAGGGCGCGCAGCGCCCGGGGGACATTCGCGGAGCAGGGCACCCAGTGGCCGCAAGCTTCGCGAGGTGGGGGCAAGAAAACTCAGCCCACCACAACCATCCCCGACACAGGATTGGACAGAAGCGCATCCAGAGCCTCAATAGGCAAGGGCTTGGCGAACAGGTGCCCCTGAAACTGGTCACACCCCTGGTACGCCAGAAAGTCCCGCTGCTCGATCGTCTCCACCCCCTCGGCCACCACCTGCAGGCTCAGCGACTGCGCCAGCGCGATGATGGCGCGCGAAATCGCCGCGTCGTTCGGGTCTGTCAGCACGTCGGCCACGAAGGCCCGGTCGATCTTCAATTGGTCCAGCGGCAGCCGCTTGAGCAGCGACAGCGAGGAGTAGCCCATGCCGAAGTCGTCCAGCGACAGCGTCACGCCCAGCGACTTGAGCATGCCCATCTTCTCGATGGTGATCTCCATGCGGTCGGCCAGCAGGCTCTCGGTGAGTTCCAGCTTCAGGCGCTGGGGTTTGACGCCGCTTGCGCGCAGGCAGGCCATCACCGAATCCACGAAATCCGGGTGGCGGAACTGCCGCACGCTCACGTTCACGGCGATGCTCAGGTTCGCCGTCTCCGGCCGCTTCGACCACGCCGCCAGTTGCCCGCAGGCGGTCTCCAGCGCCCACAGGCCCAGCGGCAGGATCAGGCCGGTGTCCTCTGCCACGGGAATGAAGGCGACGGGCGAGAGCAGCCCGCGCTCGGGGTGGTTCCAGCGCAGCAGCGCCTCCACGCCGATGATCATGCCGGCCTTGTCCACCTGCGGCTGGTAGTGCACCACGAACTCGCGCCGGCGCAAGCCGTCACGCAGATCGGACGCGGTGCGCGCGTTCTCGCTCATCTCGGCCTGCAGCGACGGGTCGAAGAAGCACAGCGTGTTGCGGCCCATGGACTTGGCCTGGTACATCGCCAGGTCGGCCTGCTTGAGCAGTTCGCCCACGTCGGCCTGCGTGCCGTGGAAGATGGTGACGCCGATGCTGGGCGTGGCGAAATGCTGGTGGCCGGTGAGGGCAAAGGGCTCGCGCAGGGTCTGCAGCACCTTGTTGGCGAGCACACGCGCCTTGTGCGCCGCGGCCACCGGGCTGGGGCTGAGGTCGTCGGCCATCACCACGAACTCGTCGCCACCCAGGCGCGCCACCAGGTCGGTCTTGCGCACGCTGGCGGCCAGGCGTTGCGCCACCTTCTTGAGCAACTGGTCGCCCATCTGGTGACCCAGGGTGTCGTTGAGGATCTTGAAGTTGTCCAGGTCGATGAACAGCAGCGCGCCGTGTTGGCCGCTGCGCGCGCTCACGCTCAGCGCCTGCTGCAGCTTGTCGAGCAGCAACTGGCGGTTGGGCAGGTCGGTCAGCGGGTCGTAGAAGGCCAGGTGGCGGATCATGTCCTCGGCGGTCTTGCGCTGCGTGATGTCCCGCCCCACCGCCACCCAGTGCGTCACCTCGTCCGCGCTGGGCTGCACCGACACCACCTCCAGCTCCACCCAGAACAGGGCGCCGTTCTTGCGCCGCACCATCAGCTCGGTGCGCGCCTTCTGCGTGTCGCGCAGGCCGCGCGAGATCTCGCGCAGCTTGGACGCCGCCGGGTCCAGGTCCAGCAGCATGCCGGGCGACTGGCCCAGCACCTCGGCGCGCGAGTAGCCGGTGTGCAGCTCGAAGGCGTCGTTGACGAAGACGATCTTGGGTTCGCTGCGCAACTCATGCGCACCGGTCTCGGCGATCAGCACGATGTCGTTGAGCCGGGCCACGCTGGTCTCCAGCAGCATGAGCTGTTCCTGGGAACGGCGGCGCTCGGTCACGTCGCGGAAGTACACGGCCAGACCTTCCGCGAAAGGGTAGGCCCGCACCTCCAGCCATTTGCCCAGCGAGGCGAACCAGTCCTCCAGCTCGACGCGCCGGTTGGTCTGCAGGGCGCGGCCCAGGTGCTCCTTGAGCCGTTGCGCCAGCGCCGGGGCGAAGCCGTGCCACACCTCCACCCCCAGGAGATCGGCCGTGGTCTTCTGCAGCAGGCGCTCGCTTTCCTGGTTCAGGTAGGTGAAGCAGCACTGCCGGTCCAGCGTCACAAAGGCCTCGGTGATGCTGGCCAGCGTGGTCGTCAGGCGCATGGCCAGGCGCAGCGTTTCCTGCTGGGCCTGCTTGGTGGCCGAGATGTCGTGCACGGTCACCTGCACGCGCACGGGGTGGCCGCTCTCGTCCGTCACGGCCGCGCCCACGGTGCGCACCCACTTGGGCCCGGTCGACTCGATCAGCACCTGCACTTCCTCGTCGAAGGGCTCGGCGCTGGCGGCGCAGCGCTCCAGGCGCTGGCGCAGGCCCTGTCGCCATTCGGGCGCATGGTGCGCCAGCAGGTCCTCCAGCGTCCGCGGCGCCGCGTCGGGCCCGATGCCGAGCAGGCTCAGCAGGCCGGCCGAGCAGTCCACGCGCTCGCCATCGGTTTCCACCGACCAGCTGCCCAGGCCCGCCGTGCGCTCCACGAGCTCGATCTGACCCTGGTGGCGGCGCTGCTGCGCCACCTGCGCCATCACCGTTTCGCGCTGGTGGCGCATGGCCAGCACGAGGTCGGCCGCCAGCTCGCACACCAGGCCGATGCCAATCTCGTTGCGGCGTTCGTCCCGCGCCTGGTGATCGAGCAGCAGCAGGAAGGCGCCCGGCGCCCGGCTCAGGGGTAGCCAGTGCAGGTGGTGGATCGCGCGGCGGCCGCGGCCCAGGTCCAGCGGGGCCCAGCGCGCTTCCCGGCTGGTGTCGCCCACCCAGAGCTCCTGCGGCCCCAGGGTTCTGGCGATGTCGAGGGCCAGTGCCTCCATGGGCGCGTCCAGCCCGGCGCGGCCCAGCGCGCGAACAGCTGTATCCGAGCGTTCCAGCAGCAGGGCGGCCGCGCCGCGCCCCTCGCGCGCGGCCAGGTGGGCCATGCGGTCGAACGCTTCGCGCGCGTCAGGCGGCCGGGCGGTGTCGGAAACCTGCACATTTGGGAGTCGATCAGCGCGCATGATGGCCTTAGGATAGCGGGCTTGGCGTGACGCGCGCCGCTTCGGCGTTCCGCGCCACCGGCAACCACCCGTGAACTACCGCACGCCACGCGCCGTGGTGACGGATTTTTGTAACCGAGTTGTGACTTTTTGTAGCCTCTGCTCTACGATCCGTCCCATTGTCTTTGGTGCAACCCTAGTCCCGGACACACTCCATGCAAGCCATGTCCACCACTGACATCCGACAGGATGGGGGAGCCCGCAAGGTGAGCGCACTCGCAGAACTCCGGCAACACAACGACGTATCCAGCCTGAAATCGGCCCTGCATCAGCTGTGCAGCGAATTCGGCCGCATTTCGCGCCTGGACATCCTCACGGCCATGCACGAAGGCACCAAGCAGGCCATCTGCTTCCTGCGCATGGAGCGGCCCGAGCAGGAGCAGCAGCTCATGAAGACCCTGGGTGTGGGCCGCTTCGGCGGCGAGGTGGTGTTCGTGCTCAACCTCAACGTGCCCAGCAAGCAGAACGACTTCGGCCCCTCGTCGCAGTGGTGCGACTCCGACATCTACTGAGCGGCCCCGGGGTCCGCTCCCACCTTCTTTAAACCTTGCGCTCGCCGCTGCAGGCCCAGGTCGTCCAGTGGCTGGCGCAGCCGGGCGATGCGGTGCGCCAGGACCAGCCGCTGCTGGTGGTCGAGGCCATGAAGATGGAGCACGAGCTGCGGGCCGAGCGCGACGGGCGCCTGGCCGAGTGCCTGGTGGTTCCAGGCGACACGGTGAACCCCGGCGACCCGCTCTGGCGCATCGACGCGGCGGCGATTCAGGCGCCGCGGCGCGACTCCCCCACGTCGGCGCCTGAGGCAGCGACCCCCGAACGGGACGAGCTGCGCCGCCTGCGCGAGCGGCTGGCCTTCACCGACGATGCCGCCCGCCCCGAAGCCGTGGCGCGCCGCCACGCCTTGGGCCTGCGCACCGCGCGCGAGAACCTGGCCGACCTGTGCGACGCCGGCAGCTTCATCGAGTACGGCGCCCTTGCCGTGGCCGCGCAGGCCACGCGCCGCAGCGAAGCCGAGCTGATCGCCCAGACGCCCGCCGATGGCATGGTCACAGGCATCGGCTCGGTCAACGGCGCGATGTTCGGTCCCGAACGCGCGCGCACGGCGGTGCTGGCCTACGACGCCACCGTGCTGGCCGGCACGCAGGGCATACGCAACCACCAGAAGACCGATCGCCTGCTGGGCATCGCGCTGGACCAGCGCCTGCCCGTGGTGCTGTTCGCCGAAGGCGGAGGAGGGCGCCCCGGCGACACCGACATGCCCATCGTGGCGGGCCTGCATGTGGGCACCTTCGCCGCCATGGCGCGCCTGTCGGGCCGGGTACCCACCATCGGCATCGCGGCCGGCCGCTGCTTCGCGGGCAACGCGGCCCTGCTGGGCTGCTGCGACCTGATCATCGCCACGCGCGGCAGCAACATCGGCATGGGCGGACCAGCCATGGTGGAGGGCGGTGGCCTGGGCCGCTTCCCGCCCGAGGCGATCGGTCCCGCCGGGGTGCAGCACGCCAGCGGCGTGATCGACCTGCTGGTGGACGACGAGGCGCAGGCCGTGGCGGCGGCGCGGCGTTGCCTGGCCTTCTTCCAGGGGCGCGTGGTGCCGGTGCCGCCGCCACCCCTCGAGCGTTTGCGAGAGGCACTGCCAGCGAGCCGCTCGCGCAGCTACGACAGCCGCGGCGTACTGGAAGGACTGGCCGACGATGGCAGCGTGGTCTGGCTGCGCGAGGGCTTCGGCGCGGGCATCCACACCGCGCTGGCGCGCTTCGATGGCCGCGCGGTCGGTGTGCTGGTGAACAACCCGCAGCACCTGGGTGGTGCCATCGACCCCGACGCGGCCGACAAGGCGGCGCGATTCATGCGCTGGTGCGACGCGCATGGCTTGCCCCTGTTGAGCCTGGTGGACACGCCGGGCTTCATGGTCGGGCCCGAGGTGGAAGCCCGCGCGCAGGTGCGCCACGTGAGCCGCCTGTTCGTGGTGGCGGCGGCGCTGCGCGTGCCCTTCTTCAGCGTGGTGTTGCGCAAGGGCTTCGGCCTGGGGGCCATGGGCATGACGGCCGGGGGGTTTCACGCACCGGGTTTCACCGTGGCCTGGCCGGGTGCCGAGTTCGGCGCCATGGGTCTGGAGGGTGCGGTGCGCCTGGGCTACCGGAAGGAGCTGGAGGCCTTGCCCGAGGGGCCGCAGCGCCAGGCACTGTTCGACGATCTCCTCGCGCGCCAGATCGCCCAGGGCGCGGCGATTCCGATGGCCACGACGCTGGAGATCGACGCCGTGATCGACCCGGCGGACACCCGGGCCTGGCTGCTGCGCGGGCTGGAGGGCGCCAAGCTGCGCGACGGGCCCGCCGTGCGCACCGTGGACCCGTGGTGAGCCGCTGTTACAACAGCTCGCCGAAACCGGTGCTTCGTACCCCCGCCGTGGCCAGCGGTGGCGCGGTCTGGTTGATGTTCACCCAGAACTCGCACACGTGTTTCATGGCGCTGAGGAACTGCGAGAACTCGGTCGGCTTGGCGATGTAGGCGTTGGTGCCGGCGTCGTAGGCGCGTAGCAGGTCGCTGGGCTCGGTGGACGAGGTGAGCACCACCACCGGGATGTTGTGCAGCACGTCCGAACTCTTGATCTCCCTCAACACGCCGATGCCGTCCAGCAGCGGCATCTTGAGGTCGAGCAGCACCAGCACCGGGTTGCTGCCCGGCCGGTTGACGAACTGGTTGCGCCGGAACAGGTAGTCCAGCGCCTGCATGCCGTCGGAGACGTGAGTCACCCGGCCGTCGAGGCCGTGGCGCGAAAGCGCGAGCTTGGTGAGCTCGGCGTCGTCGGGGTTGTCCTCGACGAGGAGGATGGCATCGGCGGTCTTGTTCATGGTTCCAGGGGTGCCGGCATGGAATCGGTGGGATCGGCGGCGCGCGGGCCGTCGATCGGGAGAGTGAAGTGAAAGACGCTGCCTTCGCCCAGGCGGCTTTCCGCCCAGATGCTGCCGCCGTGGCGTTCGACGATACGACGGGTGAGTGCAAGACCAATGCCCGTTCCCTCGAATTCCGACGCGCGGTGCAGCCGCTGGAAGACGCCGAAGAGCTTCTGGGCGTATTTGGTGTCGAAGCCAACGCCGTTGTCCCGCACGGAAAAGGTGTAACCGCGCACCGGGTCCAGGTGCCAGCTCACGTCGATGATGGCGCGCTCGCGCGGCCGCGAGTACTTGAAGGCATTGCCCAAGAGATTGGCCCAGACCTCGCGCAGCAGCAGGGCGTCGCCGTGCACGATGGGCAGGTCCGCCGCGATCTGCCAGTCCACCACGCGGCCATCGGTGTCGTGGGCGATCTGCGCCACCACGGCACTGACGAGGTGGTTGAAGTCGACCGGCGCGATGTTCACCGCCGCGCGGCCCAGGCGCGAGAACGCCAGCAGGCCATCGATCAGCTGGCTCATGTGGCGCGCCGAGTTGCCGATGGTGGCGAGGTAGCGCGTGGTGGTCTCGTCGCGCTGCAGGCCCAGGTGTTCTTCCAGCAGACTCACGAAGCTGGAGATGTGCCGCAGCGGCGAGCGCAGGTCGTGCGAGACCGAGTAGGAGAAGGACTCGAGGTCGCGATTGGCCGCCAGCAGCTGCTCGGTGCGCTCGACGACGCGCTTTTCCAGCTCGTCGTTGATGTTGCGCATGAGGTCGTCGAGTTGCTTCGCGTCCGTCATGTCGCGGTTGATCTTGGCGAAGCCCTTGAGGTCGCCGCGCTGGTCACGCAGCGCGATCAGCACCGAGTGCGACCAGTAGCGCGAGCCGTCCTTGCGCAACTGCCAGCTCTGCACGTCGTGCTGGCCACGCGAGGCGGCCAGGCGCAGCATGCGCTCGGCATCGGCGCGGCCAGCCGCTTCATCCACGGGGTCGAACAGCACGCCGTAGTGGCGGCCGAGCATCTGCACCGGTGAGTAGCCGTCCATGCGCTGTGCGCTGTCCGTCCAGTCGGTGATGAAGCCATTGGCATCGAGGAAGAAGATGCAGTAGTCGCGCAGGTTGTCCACCATGAGGCGGAAGCGCTGCTCGCTCTCCAGCAGCTCGGCCGAGCGTTCCTGGATGCGTTGCTCGAGTTCCTCGTTGAGGTGGTTGACGCGCTCCTCCACGCGCTTGCGTTCGGTGATGTCGATGATCTGCACGAACACGCCGCGGACCTTGCCGTCAGGCCCGTGGTCGGGCAGGTAGTTCGCGCTCATGAAGATCGGCGTGCCGTCCGGCATGCGGCGCCAGGCCTCGAAGTGCTGCGAGGTGCCGGCCAGCGCGCCGGCCATGCGCGGCTCGATGTCGGCCCAGATGTCGGGCGCCACGCAACGGCTGAGGTGCTGGCCCACGATGCGCTGCGGGTCCATGCCGTAGACGCGCAGGTGCTCGGCGTTGGCGAAGCGGAAGTGCAGGTCGGCGTCGAGGTAGGCGATGAGCCCCGGGACGCGGTCGGTGATGGACTGCAGGAAGTATTGCTGCTGGCGCAGCGCGTCTTCGGCGGCGCGCCGGCGCGTGATGTCCACCACCGTGGTGTTGCTGCGCAGGAAGCGGCCCTGCGCGTCGCGCACGGCCGCCGACGACAGCAGCGCATAGAAGCGTGTGCCGTCGCGCCGCTGCATCTCGTACTCCACGCCCTCGAGGGCGTCGTCCTGAAGCATGCGGCCCACGCGCGCTTCCAGCAGAGGCACCTGGTGCGGTGGAATCATGTCGCGGAAGTTGAGCTTGCCGACCACCTCGTCGCGCGTGTAGCCCAGCCATTCCAGTTCGGTGTCGTTGATCGAGACGAACACGCCATCGATGTCGAGCGAGTGGTAGCCGCAGGGCGCGCGGTTGTACAGGGCGTTGGCCTGCTCCAGCGCCCGCGCCAGCCGCTGGTTGGCCTGCGAGACGCGGTCCTCCGAGGCCTTGCGGTCGGTGATGTCGATCATCTGGATGATCAGACCCTGCACCTCTCCGTCGACCTGGAAGGGGATGTATTCGATGCTGGCGTAGTACGGATCGCCGCCAGGGAAGCGGCGTTCGCCCTCGAAACGCTGGGGCTCGCCCGCCAGCGCGGCGTCCAGGCGGTCGCGCACGGACTCATACACCTGCCGGTCGGCGATGTCGCTCAGGTGGCGGCCCACCACACCGCCGCTCTGGCGGCCATCGCACCAGCGGGAGTAGCTGGCGTTGGCGAAGCGGCAGATCAGGTCGCAGTCGAAGAAGGCGATCTGTACCGGCGCGTGGTCGCTGATCGTCTGCATGAACCGGGCTTGCGCGGCCAGGGCCTGCTCGGCGGCCTTCAGGGCGGTGATGTCGATCAGCGTGTTGTTGGAGCGCAGGAAGCGGCCCTTGCTGTCGCGCACGGCCGTGCTGCTGACGAGCGCCGGGAACAAGGTGCCGTCGCGGCGGCGCACCACCGTTTCAATGGGGTCGAGCCTTTCGCCGGCGACGAGGCGCTGCAGTCGGTCCAGCGCACGGGCCTGGTCGCGCTCCCCCTCGGGCAGCATGTCGCGCACGTTGAGCGTGCCGATGACCTCGTGGCGCTCATAACCCAGCCAGTCGAGTTCGGTTCGGTTGATCAGCACCAGCGTGCCATTGGCGTCGAACGAGTGATAACCGCAGGGCGCCTGGTTGTAGAGCGATTGCGCTTCGGCCAGGGCCATGCTCACGCGCTCCTTGGCGTCGGCCAGTTCCTCGGTGCGCTCCTTCACGCGCTTTTCGAGTTCGGCGTTGAAGCGGCGGATCTCGTCCTGCTGCTGGTGCAGCTCGGTGATGTCGCGCGACACCGCCAGCAGCATGGCCGGCCGGCCCTGCGCATCGCAGATCGGCGTGAGTGCCGTGTCCCACCACTTGGGCGTGCCCTTGAAGGTGTTGCCGAAGGCCACGAAGCGCGACCCCTTGCCCTGTCGCGCGGCGGCGACGGCGTCGCGCGCGAGGGTGCCGCCGTCCTCGGGCCACCAGGTGGTCCAGTCGCTCAGGCGCACCTCTTCGAAATCGTCCACCTCCACGAGGCGGCAGCCCTGTTCCGTCATCTGCACCACGCGGCCTTCCAGGTCGAGCACCTTGGTGCAGTCGGGGCTGCTGGCGATGATCTGGCGGTTGAGTTCGTCCTTGATGCGCGCTTCGGCCTCGAGCACGCGCAGCGTGGTGATGTCTTGAACGAAGCCGAGCTGGCTGACGACGCGGCCGCTGGCGTCGCGCAGCGGGGCGTTGCGCACCAGCACGTGCACGGTCTCGTTGCCCGGCTTGACGATGCGGAACTCGACGTTGAGGCTTTCTCCGCGCGAGATGCCGCGCACCCAGCTCGCCTGCACGCGCTCGAGGTCGTCGGGGTGTACGCGGCCGAGCCAGCCGAAGTTGGGGAAGTCCTCGCTGCGCAGGCCGAAGATCTGCTGGAGCTGGCTGTCGATGTGCGTGAGCAGCCCGCCCTCGTCGGTGCGGAAGACGCCGATGGGAAACACGCTGGCCAGCGCGCCAAACAGGGCTTCGTACTCGAGTTTCGCCAGCGCAGGGCGGCCTTCGCGTTCGGCGTCCAGTGCCGAAGCAAGTTGCAGCGGCAGGTTGGCGTGGAACTGCTTCTGGCTGGCGTCGGTGGCGGGGCTCAGGCCGCTGAGTTGTTGCGCGTAGCGCTGGCGCAGGTACTCGTTCTCGGCGCGCAGCGTGCGCAGCTCCAGCGCCATGGCCCGCTCGCGTTCGCTGACGCCGGCCTCGCCGTCGCGGCGGGCCAGGGGCGCATCGGTGGGCGAAAGGCGGGCGCTCATTGCAGGCAATGTACCCCAGGCCCAGGGGGGTACCGCGCGAAATAGCGCCCTAAAACCGGGGGAGATCCGGGTGCGGCAATTGCCCGCCGCGCACCAGCAGGCGGCCGTATTCCGCACAACGTTGCAGGGTGGGGATCACTTTGCCGGGATTCAGTAAGCCTTTGGCATCAAAGGCGCGTTTGATGCCGAACATCTGCTCGTTCTCTTCTGTGCTGAATTGGACACACATGCTGTTGAGTTTTTCGACGCCGACCCCGTGCTCGCCGGTGACGGTGCCGCCCATGGCGACGCTGGTTTCCAGGATGTCGGCACCGAAGCGCTCGCAGCGCTGGAGCTGGTCGGGGTCGTTGGCGTCGAACAGGATCAGCGGGTGCAGGTTGCCGTCACCGGCGTGGAACACGTTGGCGCAGCGCAGGCCGTAGGTGGTTTCCATGGCCTGGATGGCGAGCAGGATGTCGGCCAGGCGCTTGCGAGGGATGGTGGAGTCCATGCACATGTAGTCGGGGCTGATGCGCCCGCTGGCAGGAAACGCGTTCTTGCGCCCGCTCCAGAATCGCAGCCGCTCGGCCTCGTCTCGGCTGACGGCGATGGCGGTGGCCCCGCAGCCGCGCAGCACGGCGCTCATGCGCTCGATTTCCTCGGCCACTTCCTCGGGGGTGCCGTCGCTCTCGCAGAGCAGGATGGCCTCGGCCGACAGGTCGTAACCCGCGCGCACGAAATCCTCGACGGCGGNNGTCCATCATCTCCAGCCCGGCCGGGATGATGCCGGCGGCGATCACCGCCGCGACCGCGTCGCCGGCCTTTCGCACGTCGTCGAAGCTGGCCATGATGCAGCGCGCCAGCTGCGGTTTGGGCACCAGCTTGACGACGACCTCGACGGTGACGGCCAGCATGCCCTCGCTGCCCACCACCAGGGGCAGCAGGTCCAGCCCCGGGGTGTCGAGCGATTCGCCGCCGAAGCTGATGGGCTCGCCCTCGATGGTGAAGCCGCGCACCTGCAGCACGTTGTGGATGGTGAGGCCGTACTTGAGGCAGTGCACGCCGCCNNTTGCCGCCGATGGTGCAGGCGATCTGGCTGGACGGGTCGGGCGCGTAGTACAGCCCGTGCGGCGCGGCGGCCTCGCTGATGGCGAGGTTGCGCACGCCCGCCTGCACGGTGGCGGTCCGCGAACGCGGGTCGACGCGCAGGATGCGG
>JABAHQ010040469.1_pt1 | contig 12736 bp, 15 predicted proteins | sample 7062091 | NCBI WGS metagenome assembly JABAHQ01 (sample SAMN14534359, study PRJNA622989) | marine sediment metagenome | biome: marine biome [ENVO:00000428]; feature: marine pelagic biome [ENVO:01000023]; material: deep marine sediment [ENVO:00002113] | place: India: Gulf of Kutch | collected...
CCGTCGCCGGGGAGGGGGAGTTGGAGCGAGGGGCGTGGCCCCTCTGGCGAGTGAGCGTCGGGAGAGATCAAAAGCCGAATGGGTGGGGAGGCGGGGTGCTCAGGTGTGTTGGATGGCCAGCCAGCCATCGGGCAGGCGTCGCCGGGATGAGGGGCCGCAGGAAACATGCGGGGATTGTACTCCAGCGGCACCTGCCCTACGCCAATAGTCCGGCGGGATTGCCAGGGTCGCCACCAGAGCCTCTTGATGTGGGTCGGGAGATGTGTCCCTAATCGAGCATGGGCATGTTCAGTTGGTGGACCTTGGCAAACTCCAGCGCGGACTCATACCCGGCATCGGCATGCCGCACGACCCCAAGCCCCGGGTCGGTGGTCAGAACTCGTTCTAGCCGGCGCGCAGCCTCCGGCGTGCCGTCGGCGACGATGACTTGGCCGGCATGTTGACTGTAGCCGATGCCGACACCACCGCCGTGGTGGAAGGAGACCCAGGTGGCTCCGGCCACCGCGTTCAGCATAGCGTTGAGAATGGGCCAGTCGCTGATTGCGTCGCTGCCATCTTTCATCCCCTCGGTTTCTCGGTTGGGGGATGCAACCGAACCGGCGTCGAGGTGGTCCCGGCCGATGACAATCGGCGCCGACAATTCGCCGCTGGCGACCATCTCGTTGAATCGTAACCCCGCCGCCGTGCGCTCGCCGTAGCCCAGCCAGCAAATGCGGGCTGGCAGGCCCTGGAAGGGTACCTTCTCCTTCGCCAACTGTAACCAGCGACGGAGGTGGTCGTCCTCCGGAAAGAGCTCCATCACGGCCTGGTCGGTCTTGTAGATATCTTCCGGATCCCCAGAAAGGGCCACCCACCGGAAAGGGCCCTTCCCATGACAGAACAGCGGGCGAATATAGGCGGGCACGAACCCCGGGTAGTCAAAGGCCCCGCTGACACCGCTGTCATAGGCGCGTTGGCGCAGGTTGTTTCCGTAGTCGAAAACCTCGGCCCCACGCTCCTGCAACGCCAGCATCGCTTCCACCTGGGTGGCCATCGAAGCCAGCGATTGGCGCGCGTATTCTTTTGGGTCTCGCTCACGCAGCTGGTCGGCCTCCGCGACTGTCAGCCCCAGAGGAACATAGGAGGAGACGTCATGGGCGGGTGTCTGGTCGGTGACGATATCAGGTGTGACGCCACGTGTCACCAATTCGGGGTAGACATCGGCCGCGTTGGCGACCAGGCCGACGGATAATGGCTCCTCTCTTTCCAGCGCCTCCTCGACCCAAGTCATGGCCTCTTCCAGTTCGTCGGTGAGGGACTCGACGTAGCCATCGTTGAGTCGTCGCTCGGCGCGGGCCGGATCCACTTCAACGATCAGTCCAACGCCCTCGTTCATGGTGATAGCGAGCGGTTGGGCTCCGCCCATACCTCCGAGCCCAGCCGTCAGTGTGAACTTGCCCCTCAGGGATCCCCACTCCCGCTGGCGAGCGAGGGAGCCCAAGGTTTCGTAGGTCCCCTGGAGGATGCCCTGGGTCCCGATGTAGATCCAGGAGCCGGCGGTCATCTGCCCGTACATCATCAGGCCTTGGGCGGCCAGCTCGTCGAAGTGCTCCTGGGTCGCCCAATGGGGCACCAGGTTGGAGTTGGCGATCAAGACCCGGGGCGCGTCCGGGTGCGTATGGAAGACGACCACCGGTTTGCCAGATTGGACGAGCAGGGTCTCGTCCGGTTCGAGACGCTCCAAGGAGCGCAAGATGGCCTCAAAGCTCTCCCAATCACGAGCAGCCTGACCCCGACCGCCATAGACGACCAGCTGCTCCGGTCGTTCGGCAACCGCCGGATCTAGATTGTTCTGGATCATCCGGTAGGGGGCTTCTATCGTCCAGTTCTTGCAGGTGAGCGTGGTGCCGCGCGGAGCGCGGACGGTGCGGGGGGAAGCCACAGGAACCTCCCTTTCAGCCGGCGATTACTCCGACCAAGTCTCGAAGTGAACGATTTCGTCGAACGCCATGCGTCCACGGTGGCTAGGGGGCGCGGTCAGCGCGCTTGGATCTTGAGGGAAGCCAAAGGACAAGGCCGCTCGCAAATGGTATTCCTGGGGAAACCCCAGCAGATCACGGGCTTGCTCGGGCTCGTAGATGGTGGCCGGGCAAGAGCCGACCCCATGGGCCCAGGCGGCCAGCTGCATGTAGGCGGCGGCCTGGCCCGCGTCGAACATGATGGACCATCGCTGCTGCGGGTCCGGGGTGAGAATGGCCACGCCCAGGGCCGCGCCGGCCAGGTGACCGGCGTAGGTCCCCAACTCGGCAAGGGCCTGCAACCGATCCCTGTCTTGGATCGCGAGGAAGCGCCATGGCTGCCTGTTCTTGGCCGACTGGGCCCGCCGGCCTGCGTAGAGGATGTCCCGGACGATCTCTTCCGGAAGGGGCTCCTGCCGGAACGCGCGCACGGCGCGCTTCATGCGGATGGCGTGTTGAACATCCATGGAACCTCCATACCGTCGATGTGCCGATACCCTGCGAGTTGCAGGGCTGGCGGCACGCGTTTCCCTGCCTGAATTATAGCCAGTCGAGGCGATGGGAGAGGAGAGGTCGTCAGTCGATGGTGCGGCGGGGCGGTTCGGGTAAGGGTCGCAGGTGGACTATGCGCGCGTCGTAGTCGACGACCCGGCCCAGATTGCGCAGGCGTTCGAGATCTTGGTCCGAGATGGCCCGCCCGTAGTTGGATTCTTTGAAAGTGAGAAAGCTGCCGGTTTCAATATCCTGGACACGGCCGTCGCCCCAATCAACGACCATTTCCCCGGACTTCAGGACGAAGACCAGGCCCCGTGGAATAGGTGTACCGTCTGTCATCGCCTTCCTCATGCCTACTGTGGCAGAAAATGGGACCACCCGCAACCTTACGATGGTCCGGGGGGCCGGCGCGCGCATGGTATCATTGCGCCTGCCTCGGACGCCTGTAAGCGAAAGTTGGAGGATTCGTGAAGAACATCACTGTGGTCGGCGTCGGCTACGTTGGATTGGTGACCGGTGCCTGTTTCGCCGATTTAGGCAATCGTGTCATCGCCCTGGATATCGATAAGAAGCGCATCGCGGGTCTGAAGCGGGGAGAGATGCCCATCTACGAGCCGGGCTTGGAGGAGCTGGTCGAGCGCAACGTGGCGGCGGATCGGCTCTCGTTCACGACCTCCTACCCGGAGGCGATGAAGGGTGCTGAATTCATATTCATCGCGGTCGGGACCCCGGAGGGCGTCGATGGCGAAGCCGACCTGAACCATGTCCGGTCGGCCGCCGAATCCATCGCGGAAACGATGGTTCAACCTTGCATCGTTGTCAACAAATCCACTGTCCCCGTGGGCACGGGGGACTGGGTGGCCGAAATCATCGCCGCCCACCAGGAGGAGGAAGTTCCCTTCTCCGTCGTGTCCTGCCCGGAGTTTCTGCGGGAGGGTTCGGCCATTGCCGATTTCATGAATCCGGCGCGCACGATCCTTGGCTCATTGGACATGGAAGCGGCCGAAAAGGTCGCGCGGCTGCATCTGGCCCTGCGCGCTCCGATCATGATTACCGATCTGCGCACAGCCGAAATGATCAAGTACGCCTCCAACGCCTTCCTCGCCACGCGGATCTCCTTCATCAATGAGATCGCCAACATTTGCGAGACGTTGGGCGCCGACGTCAAGGAGGTGGCGACGGGCATGGGCTACGACCCGCGCATCGGCCCTCATTTCCTCGACGCGGGACTGGGGTATGGTGGCTCGTGCTTCCCCAAGGATGTCAAGGCGCTGGCCTACATGGCGGAGGAGAAGGGCGGGCATCCCGCCCTGTTGCAGGCTGTGATGGACATAAACGCCGACCGCCGGCGCCAACTGGCCAAGAAGGTGGAGGACATGCTGGGCGACCTGGAGGGCCGCGAGGTGGGATTGTTGGGGCTGACATTCAAACCCAACACGGATGATATGCGGGAGGCCCCTTCCATCGATGTGGCCACATATTTGCGCACCTCGGGGGCGGAAGTGCGGGCCTACGATCCCATCGCCATGGAGCGCGCCCAAGCGCTCATGCCCGAGGTGGAGATGATGGCGGATCCCTATGAGATGGCCCGGGTTTGCGACGCCCTGGTCGTCTGCACCGAGTGGAACGAGTTCAAACAACTCGACCTGGAGCGGGTGGCGGGGTTAATGGAGGTGCCGACCATCGTCGACGGGCGCAACATCTACGACCCGGACCAAATGGCAACCTTGGGGTTCCGCTACGTGGGAATGGGCCGTGGCTATGGGTCAGACGGGCTGCCCGTCAACGGAGGCAACTCGGATGACGCGGGCGGGTGAACAGCCGGTCCTCCGGAACCGACTGGAGAACGGCCTCGAGGTGCGGCTGAAGGAAATGCACACTGCACCTCTCATCTCAAGCTGGCTTTGGTACCGTGTCGGTTCCCGCAACGAACGCCCTGGCATCACCGGGATTTCTCATTGGGTCGAGCACATGCAGTTCAAAGGGACGCCCACCTTCCCGGGGGATATGCTCGACCGCGCCATTTCGCGGGACGGTGGGACATGGAACGCGGGCACCTGGCTCGATTGGACCACCTACTATGAAACGATGCCGGCTGATCGCATCGAGCTCGCCCTCGAGCTGGAAGCGGACAGGATGGTCAACAGCGAGTTTGACCTCGCGGAGATCGAGTCGGAACGGACCGTGATCATCTCTGAGCGGCAAGGTCATGAGAATGACCCTTCCTTCCGCTTGGACGAAGAGGTCCAGGCGGCGGCGTTCCGCGTGCACCCATACCATCACGAGGTCATTGGAGATCTCGCCGACCTGCAATCGATGACGCGAGATGATCTGTACGGCTACTACCGCAGCCACTATGTCCCCAACAACGCGGTGCTGGCAGTGGCAGGAGATTTCGAAGCAGAGGACATGCTCGGCCGCATACAAGGGCACTTCGGGGCGATCCCGGAGGGGGAGAAATCGGAGCCGGTCGCCCGCGAGGAGCCCCTGCAACGGGGCGAACGGCGGGTGACGGTCGAAGGCCCTGAAGAGACGCCCATTCTGGAAGTGGCCTACCGCGCGCCGGCGCCGTCCGAGGCCGGTTTCTACGCCTTGGCCGTCCTTGACAGCATTCTTACGGGGGCCTCCTCTTTCAGCCCCTACGGGGGAGGCATATCCAACAAGACATCACGTCTGTATCGGGCGCTGGTGGAGGGCGACATCGCCGCCTCCGTGCGCGGGGGGCTGGCAGCGACGATTGACCCATTCCTGTACTCGATTCGTGTGACGGTGCGGCCCGACCGCAGCCCGCAGGAGGCTCTGCAAGCGCTCGAGGATGAGATCTCTCGGCTTCATGATTCCCTGGTCTCCGCCGCGGAGGTCAAGAAGGCAATCAAGCAGGCCCAAGCACTTTTCGCGTACGATAGTGAAAGCATCAGTAACCAGGCCTTCTGGCTGGGGTACAGTGAGATGTTCGCGGACTATTCCTGGTTCGAGACGTATCTGGAACGCATTGCGGAAGTCACCCCGGAGCAGATCCTGAAGGCCGCCCACACCTATCTTGTCCCTCGTCGCCGGATTGTCGGCATGTTCTTGCCGACGGAGGAGACGCCCGGTGGCTGAGCGCCCTTCGCCTCCGCCCAAGTTGGACATCGCCTCCTTGCCAGGTCCAGAGACGATCCATCGCACGGAGCTGGACAACGGGATCATTGTGTTGGCCCGTGAGAACTTCGCCAGCCCATCCGTGGTGATGAGCGGATATCTTCACGCCGGTGCCCTTTATGAATCAAAGGAGAAAAGAGGCCTGGCAGGACTGACGGCCTCCGCCCTCATGCGGGGCACGGAAGGCCGATCGTTCAACGCGATTTACGAGACGATCGAATCCCTCGGTGCCAGCCTGCGGGTCGGAGGGGGCACACACTTTGCCAGCTTCCGCGGCAAGTCCCTGGCGGAGGACCTCGAGACCCTGCTGTCCGTCCTCGCTGACGTCCTGAAGACACCCGCATTCCCCGAAAAGGAAGTGGCCCAGTTGAGGGCGGAGAAGCTGACCGGCCTTGCGATGCGCGACCAGGACACGAGAGCAGTTGCCGGCATGACCTTTAACGAGTTGGCCTATGCGGACCACCCGTATCAATGGCCGTCGGACGGATGGCGAGAAACCGTGGCGGATCTTGGCCCCTCCGACCTGCGGGATTTCCACGAGCGGCGGTATGGCCCGACGGGGATGGTGTTGGCCTTGGTCGGGGCCGTGCGCCCTGAGCGGGCCGTGGAGATCGTGGACGAGGCTCTCGGGGCATGGCAGGCACCGCAGGTGGAGCCGCCGGTGGAGGTGGCGGATCAACCGGCGCCCGACCACATCCTGCGCCAAGATGCCCCGCTGGCGGGCAAGACCCAGTCGGATCTTGTGCTCGGCAGTCCTGGCCCGCGGCGATCGGACCCCGGCTACTTGGCGGCGGCGTTGGGGAACAACATCTTAGGGCGTTTTGGGCTGATGGGACGCATCGGGGATAGCGTGCGTGAGCAAGCCGGCTTGGCCTACTATGCGTTTAGTTCCCTCAACGGAGGTCTCGGTCCTGGCCCCTGGCAGGTGATCGCCGGTGTCAACCCGACGAATGTGGAACGGGCCATTGAGCTGATCCGCCTGGAGTTGGGTCGGCTTGGGGAGGATTTGGTCACCGAAAGTGAGCTTGCCGACGTTCAGGCCAATTTCATCGGCCGGCTGCCCCTTCAGCTGGAATCGAACGAGGGGGTAGCCAGCGCGCTGATCAACATCGAGCGATATCGGCTTGGGCTTGACTATTATCAGCGCTTTCCAGAGCTGGTCTCCGCCGTGACCCGGAAGGAAATCTTGGAGGTCGCCCAACGGTTTGTCGATCCGGATCGGCTCGCCATCGCCGTCGCCGGACCGGCATTGGGGGAGGCATGAAGACACTACGTTCGGGCGTTGACATCATCGAAGTGGAGCGGATCGATCGGGCCATCCTGCGCCACGGCCAACGCTTCTTTGATCGCTTTTTCACGGCGCAGGAGCTCATCGATTGCGGTGGCCGCACGCCTGCACTGGCGGCTCGCTTCGCTGCCAAGGAGGCCGTCGCCAAAGCTTTGGGGACCGGCATTGGCGACGTCGGTTGGAAGGACATCGAGGTCGTCAACGGCGAGCGCCGGGAACCCATCTTGCAGCTGCATGGCACCGCTGAAAGGATCGCGCGGGAGCACGGGCTGGAGCTCTGGTCCATCAGCTTGAGTCATACCCACGAGCATGCCGTGGCGGTGGCCGTCGCGCTGCCGAGCAAGCGTCCGCGGTAGCCATGCCAACCCACCGCGATCTGAAACCAGGTCTTACAGCTGAGAGGACGGAGGTCGTGACCGAGGAGCGCACGGCCTCTCATCTCCGCAGCGGACGCGTGGCCGTCTATGCAACGCCGGCCATGGTGACCCTCATCGAGAGATGCGCGGCGGAACTCGTCGAGCCGCTTATGGCCCAAGGCCAAACGACGGTCGGCGTCCGCATGGACGTCGAGCACCTGGCCCCCACCCCTCTCGGCAGCCAGGTGACGGTCCAGACTGAGTTGGTCCGGGTCAAAGGGGGGCGGCTGATCTTCGAGGCCGAGGTCAGGGATCCGGAGGAGCTCGTCGGCCGTGCTCGCCACGGGCGAGCCATCGTTGAAACGGACCGTTTCTTGAAGCGGGTGCAGGCCAAGTCACGGCGCTCGATGGACGGCTGAACTCCCTCCCTCAGCAGAGCCAACCCCTGTGGTATACTTCTCGCCGCCCCCGCGCCGGTCGCCAGATCGGGCGGGGCAAAATACGCACGCCTCTGGATCTGTCTGGGCGTGCCGGTCTGGCCGACCGGCTCCAGCCAGAATGGAAGGAGGCGGAGGAAAAAACGCATTGGAGGTACCTATGGCCGTCGTCAGCATGAAAGCTCTTCTGGAGACGGGTGTGCATTTCGGCCACCGCACCCGCAAGTGGAATCCCCACATGAAGAGCTACATCTTCACCGAACGCAATGGCATCCACATCATTGACTTACAGCAAACCCTGGAAGCGGTAGAGGGGAGCTACGCGCTCATCCGCGACACCGTTGCCAACGGGGGTGAGATCCTCTTCGTCGGCACGAAACGCCAGGCGCAAGAGACCATCCAGCTGGAAGCCGAGCGCTGCGGCATGCCTTACGTCAACATGCGCTGGTTGGGTGGAACCTTGACCAATTGGCAGACCATACGCAGCCGGATTCGCGAGCTGGAGGATCTGGAGCGGCGGCGGGACGAGGGGGAATTCGACCTTCTGACCAAGAAGGAAGCCCTGATGCTCCACCGAAAGATCGACAAGCTGCAAGGGCGGCTTGGGGGGATCCGGGAGATGAAGGGCTTGCCGGAAATTGTCTTCGTGGTGGATGTCAAGCGCGAGGACACAGCCGTGCATGAGGCAAACCTCTTGGAGATCCCAGTGGTGGCGCTGGTCGACACCAATTGCGAGCCCGGGGATGTCGACTACGTCATCCCCTCCAATGATGACGCCATACGCGCGATCAAGCTCCTGACCAAAACGATGGCCGATGCGGCCTTGGAGGGCAAGGCCCTGCGCAAGGATCGAGAGGCGCAGGAGGCCCTCGAGGGCGAAGCGGAGGCCGAAATGGCCCCCGAGTTCGAGGAGATGGCCGACGAAGAACTCCTCGGCGAGGCCACGCTGGCCAAGCTGGAATCCGGGGAGTATGGGGAGGAAGAGGCGGCGGAAGCCGAGGATGAAGAGGAAGACGCCGCGGAGGAAGACGAAGAGCCAGAAGCCGAGGCGGATGAGGGAGAAGACGAGGGAGACGAACAGGAAGAGGACGGGGAGGACGAAGCCGAGCCGGAGGACGAGGACGCGGAGGACGAGGAGGGCGACGAAGAGGACGACGAGGAATGAGCGTTCCCACCGAACTCATCAAGGAGCTCCGCGAACAGACCGGCGCTGGCGTGTTGGAGTGCAAGAGGGCACTTGAAGAAGCCGATGGCGATGTCGAAAAGGCGACGGAGATCATCCACGAGCGTGGCTTGGCGAAGGCCGCCAAACGAAGCGGGCGCGAGACAGGCGCTGGCTTGCTCGATCTCTACGATCACGGGGATGGTAGGGTGGGTGTGATGGTTGAAGTCAATTGCGAGACGGATTTCGTGGCGAGGACCGATGAGTTCCGCGAGTTTGCCCACGAAATGTCTCTCCAGGTCGCGGCCACTGGGCCCCGATGGGTTGCGGACGAGGATATCCCCGAAGACGTGCTAGAGGAGCGGCGGGCGCTCTACACGCAGCAAGCCCTGAACGAGGGCAAGCCGGAGGATGTGATAGAGCGCATCGTCGAGGGCCGCATGGCCAAGTTCTTGGACGAGTCGTGCTTGCTGCGGCAACCTTACGTGCGGGATGATTCGAAGACGGTTGATGAGCTGTTGAAGGAGAACATCGCCACGATCGGAGAGAACATCCAAATTCGGCGGTTTGTTCGGTGGGAAGTAGCCGAGGAAATCGCGTGAGCGACGGGGCCAACGGGAGTTGGCCCTTTTCTTTGCCAGCAGCCAGTTGACCTGGCGAGGAGGATCATGAGCACCCCAGCCTACGGACGGATACTTCTCAAGGTGGGGGGAGAAGCCCTGGCGGGGCCGCAGGGGTTTGGCATCGACCCCGAGCGGGCTGAGGAGGTTGCCGATCGGATCATCAGCGTCGAGCAGGAGGGGGTCCAGGTGGCCGTCGTGATCGGCGCCGGCAATCTGTGGCGGGGGCGCGAAGGGATCGAGCGCGGGATGGAGCGGGCGACCGCGGACTACATGGGTATGCTGGGCACCGTCATGAACGCGATGGCGTTGATGGATGCCTTGGAACGGGCAGGCATGGTCACCCGGGTCATGTCGGCGGTCGAGATGCGGGCGGTGGCCGAGCCCTACATCCGGCGCCGCGCCATTCGCCACTTGGAGAAGGGGCGGATCGTCATCTTCGCCGGCGGGACGGGCAACCCGTACTTTTCGACGGACACCGCCGCGGCCCTGAGGGCGATGGAGATTGAGGCGGAGGTCGTGATCAAGGCGACGAAAGTCGACGGCGTCTACGAGACGGATCCTGAAGACGATCCAAAGGCGAAGCGCTTTGACCACCTTACCTACATCGATGCCCTCAACCGCCGCTTGAAGGTGATGGACAGCACCGCAATTTCCCTTTGCATGGACAACAACCTTCCCATCATCGTTCTCAACATGTGGGAGGGGGACAGCCTGATGGACGCGGTGATGGGGAAGTCCGTGGGGACCACGATCGCTGGATAGTCCCTCCTTGAGTTGAGCGCGTTCCCCCGAAAGGCGCTCTTTCGCATTTTCACGGGTTTTGCATTATCCTAAGATTGTGCATCAAGTCCAACTTTCTCAACCCTTGCCCAGGAGTTCGCCAATGGTAGAGGAAGCTCTTGCCGAAGCCGATCAACGGATGAACGGAGCTGTTCGTTCGCTGGAGGATGACCTGGGCGCAATTCGGACCGGCCGGGCTTCCCCGGCCCTGGTTGAACGGTTGGAGGTTGAGTACTACGGGTCGCCCACGGAGCTCCAGCAATTGGCCAACATCTCCGCGCCTGAAGCGCGCTTGATTACCATCAAGCCCTTCGATCCGAGCAGCCTGAAGGATATCGAGCGGGCCATCCTGACTTCCGATTTGGGCCTGACGCCAAACAGCGACGGTAAGATCATTCGTTTGAATATCCCCCCTCTGACGGAGGAACGGCGCCGCGAACTCGTGAGGGTTGTCAGCTCCCGTGCGGAGGAAGCCCGGGTGGCTGTGCGCAATGTGCGCCGAGACATCCACAATTACCTGAGAGAGCTGGAGAAGGAAAAGGAAATCTCAGAGGACGAACTTCACCGTGCGGAAAACAGGCTTCAAGAGGTCACGGACCACTACATTCAGCGGATTGATGAGCAGAGCGAACGCAAGGAAGCGGAGGTCCTGGAAGTCTGATCGCGCTTCCTAGCTTATGCCTGAAGAGCAGCACAAGCCCCCGCCAGAACCAATTCCACGCCACGTCGCCCTGATCATGGACGGCAATGGTCGCTGGGCTCGCGAGCGCGGCATGCCGCGCTTGGCTGGCCATCGCGCCGGTGTCGAGAATTTGCGCCGCGTCATTCGAGCGTCGGTAGAATTTGGCATCAAGTACCTGACCATCTATGCTTTCTCCACGGAGAATTGGGAACGCCCACCGGCGGAGGTGCGGGGCTTGATGAATATCCTCGAAGAGGTGATCGATACGGAACTCGATGAACTCAACGAAGAGGGGGTGCAGCTCCGCCACATCGGTCGCCTGGAAGGGCTGGATGACCACCTGCAGCGCAAAGTGAAGCACGCGATCGAGCTGACGAAGAACAACGACCGGCTCGTGCTGAACGTCGCCTTCAACTACGGCGGCCGAGACGAGATCGTACAAGCCATTCAGGCCATTATCGAGGACGGCCTGGCAACCGAAGAGGTCGACGAGGATCTCGTCAGCCAGTACCTGTACACCTCCGATTGTCCTGACCCGGATCTTATCGTGCGGACTTCCGGGGAGCTGCGCGTCAGCAATTTCCTCATCTGGCAAGGCGCGTACGCGGAATGGTATATCACCTCGACCTACTGGCCGGATTTTGACAAGGAAGAGCTCTACAAGGCGCTCTGTGAGTACGCAAGGCGTGAACGGCGTTACGGCCGCCTGACCGATCCCGTCTCCCCTGGCTAGGATGCTGCGCCAGCGGGCGGTCCCCATCCTGATTTTCCTGCCCGTCATCGTCGCTCTGATCTTGCTCGGAGGTTGGCCCTTCACGGGGGGCGTAGTGGTCGCCTTGGCGTTGGCCGCCTTCGAGTTCGGCGATGTATTTGGGGCTGGGGGCTTGCGGCCGGCCAAGCTCCTGATGCTTGTGGGCGTGGTCTCCCTAGCCCTCGATCGCCATCTCTCTGGCTTTCGCCATGCGCCCCTTCTTCTCACGGTTTTCACGATGCTGGCGATGACCTGGCACTTGCTGGACTACGAGCGCGGCGCCGAGCGGTCCGGCACGGACTTCGCACTGACGTTGGCGGGCACCGTCTACCTGGGCTGGTTGGGCTCGTACCTGATTTCGCTGCGCGCTCTCCCCGCCGGTGAGTGGTGGGTGCTGCTCGTGCTCTTCAGCATCGCCGGGGCAGACATCAGCGCCTATTTGGTCGGGAGCGCCGTCGGTCGGCGGCAATTGGTCCCCCGGCTTAGCCCAAAGAAGACCTGGGAGGGGTATCTGGCGGGCGTGCTGGTCGGGTCGATATGCGGCCCGTTGTTGGCCCTCCTTTGGACGGAGCTAGCGGGCCCGGAGGCGGCAGTTCGCCCGGGTCATGGTTTGCTGATCGCGTTGGTGGTCTCAACCCTGGCACCCTTGGGGGATTTGGGGATCAGCATGATCAAGAGGGAGCTGGCCATCAAGGATACGGGGAGCCTTTTTGCTGGCCATGGAGGTGCCTTGGACCGCACCGATACATGGTTGTGGGCGGGAGTGCTGGGTTTCCACGCAGTCGTCTGGAGTGGTCTCTAGTCCCTGAGTTGCCAAAGGAGGAAATGGCCGAATGACAGATGGAGCTGGTGACAGCAGGCCGGATCGCAACCTTGCGTTGGATCTGGTTCGCGTGACGGAGGCGGCCGCCATGGCGGCTGGCCGTTTCATGGGACGAGGCGACAAGGAGGGGGGCGACAAAGCCGCGGTGGATGCCATGCGTCTGATGCTCAGCAATGTGGATATCGACGGCGTGGTCGTCAT
>JABAHQ010000011.1_pt1 | contig 12735 bp, 9 predicted proteins | sample 7062091 | NCBI WGS metagenome assembly JABAHQ01 (sample SAMN14534359, study PRJNA622989) | marine sediment metagenome | biome: marine biome [ENVO:00000428]; feature: marine pelagic biome [ENVO:01000023]; material: deep marine sediment [ENVO:00002113] | place: India: Gulf of Kutch | collected...
TGGGTCCCTTTTGGAAAATTAAGCCGCGGGATCCTTGGGGCCAAACCATTTTCACCCGGCTCCAACCTTGTCTCCGGTTTTTGATATTGATTTAATAAAATACGCGGCCCTTTTAAACAAATTAGACTTTTTGAGAAGGCCGCAATACCCTATCTCCCTTGACTAAAACCGGTTGAGAGATTTTTAGATTTACATTAACGAATGGCTCAAATTTACCTGGGAATTGGGGTTTTGGCAACCGGGGAAAGGGCTTTGGGGAGAACTTTTTTTCTAGGACTTGAAAATTCAAGGCATTAGAATTTGCAGAAAAAAAACCAAAAATCCCGTTCGGGTTCTCCTTTTTTACCTTCCAAGTCCATTTTTTGGAAAGGAACATTAACATTCTTTTTCGTGAATTGCGGGGAAAAATCGACGGGGGCTTCCTCGCAAAACGCCTGGACGAGGAGGCCCGGTTAGGGCCCGGGAAAGGAAACAGGAGAATTCCGGGGACCGTCGGGAATTCCATCGATCCCCCCGATTCGTTTTCGGAAAACCGGGCGATGGCGGCCCGGCATTTTCCTTATCCGGGGAGACGGGAAGGTTGTGACTTTTGAATGGCCCTGTGTTATTCTGCCTTAAAATCCTTTCCCCGTTTATTTTCATCCCGGAACGATAACTTATGATGAGAAAAGGTCTTTTTGCAAGTGCTCTGATTTTTTTGTGTTTGACCCTGGTCGGATGTCCCCCGGGCAATTTTCAAAAAAAGAAAATGCCGCCTTTATTTTTCATCGGCTACACCATGGACACCGGGCCGGAACCCTCTTTTCTGATCTCGGAAGATTTCAACAACGACGGCAAACTCGATCTGGTGGTGACGAACAGCGGCGGCCATTCTTTTTCTCTTTTCAAGGGGAAGGGCGATGGAACGTTCAAGGATCAATTGGTCTTCAAGACCGGGCAGGATCCCATTTGCGTGGTGGCGGCTGATTTCAACAACGACGGGTACCTGGATGTGGCGGTGCTCGATTACGCCGACCAGGACATCCAGGTGTACTTGAATACTCAGTTCGGGAGTTTCCTGAATACCGGGAAAATCATCAAACCCGGGAAAATCCCGGTGAACCTGACGGCGGGGGACTTCAACGAGGACGGATTCGCAGATCTCGCGGTGACCATGCGGTACCACAAGATCGAAATCCTGTTTGGAAAAGGCAACGGGGAATTTGGATCCCCGAATCCCCTTGCGGTGAAAGGTCAACCCACCGGGATCATCGTGGGCGATTACAACCTCGACAACCACCTGGATATCGCCATCGCCCTGGCGGGTTCGGGAAATACCGGCGTCCAGATCATTTGGGGGCAGGGGGACAAATCCTTCAAACCCTCCGAATTATTCCGGGGAGGGGGGCAACCGCTGACCATCGCCAATTTGGACGTCAATAATGACGGTTATCTGGATCTCATCACCTCCAGCAATGTCTTGCACTCCATGACGATGCTGGTGAACAACGGCGACGGCACCTTCACCACACTCAAGGATTTTGCGTCCGGCAATTTCCCCAAGTTCGTCGCGGCGGAAGATTTTACCGGAGATGGGTACCCGGACCTGGCGGTGTCCAATTCCACGGATGATTTCGTTTCCGTGTCGCTCGGCCGGGGCGACGGCACCTTCACCTATCCTCCGATTTATCATGGGGTGGACGAATATCCGCAGGGCATTGCCACGGGCGATTTCAACGACGACGGGTTGATTGACCTGGCCGTCGCCTGCCGCGATAAAAAACTGATCGATGTGCTGATCAAAAAGAACATGGTCAATCCCAACCCCAAACCGGTGACGGCGAGCAAAACCACTTGAATGGAGCAACTCCTAAAAAAAGCGCCCTCCAAAAAAGGGGGCGCTTTTTTTTTTGGGGGACTCCCAGGTCAGGAAAGGGTTCGGATGGTTCCTTCGGGATAAACGCCCAGCAGAGTTTTGGGCTGAAGGAGGCGGGCGACGTCCAAAACATTCTGGTAGCCCCGCAGGTGGTTGTTGGCCATGGGGAGAAGCACGAAATCGTAGGCCTCCGACCGCAATCGGGCCAGCAAGCGGCCGGGTAGGGATCGCGTGGAGAAAAATCCCGTTCCGTAGCTGTACACCGTTCCCACCCCCGGGAAGTTTTCAAAATCCCGGACCCCGTTTTCCTGGCCCAGAAGATCGACGCCGTGTTGGCCATCCCGGCTCATCGCGTCGAGGATCAGGCGGATCATCCAGGGGCGGGCACTCCGCAGGATCAGCACCCGGGATGCGGGGGGAATGACGGACAAGGTTTTCCGCGCCGCCGTTTGAAACCGGTGGCCGGCGGCGGTGGCTTTGCCCCGGTCGAACGCGGCGAGCGATTGCCGGAACAAATCCTGAATGGCTTCCGCGGGATAGTGGGGGTAATCGACCACCACTCCGCCGTTGCCGTCGAAATCTTCCCAGGCGGCCTCGGGTTTCAACCAACCTTTTTCCACGCAGTGCTGGTAAAAGTCGGTTCCCGGCTGCGGGGTATTGATGGAGACCTGGATTTCGTCCAGCCAGCCCCGGCTCGAAAGGTCCTCGATCAGGTCCACGGTTTTTTGGTCTTCCTCGGGGCGGGACCCCCACCCGCCGATGCTGAAGGTGGCATAAAAAACCAGTCCCAGGTTTTTGCCGAACTTCAGGATGGACCGAAGTTTTTTCAGGTCGTGTTTTTTGCCAAGCCCCATGGTTTCCGCCACCGCGTCGCTTCCTGTTTCCACGCCGAAACGGATCTTGTAATACCCGGCCTGCCGCATTTCTTCCAGCGCTTCCGGATCGAGCGAGACGTACTCGCACAAAGCTTCGTATTTGAAATGGTCGAGACCCGCCTGCCGGATGGCGCGGGCGAGCGCGATATTGAAACTTTTGCGGATGTTGTGGACTTCCTCGTCGAAGAACACGCCTTCCATGGCCGGGTATTTGCCGGCGAGATGACGGATCTCTCCCACCACGTCGTGCACGTTCCGGGGCCGCCAGTTGAGCTGGTCGTAATACAACGTGGCCGCTGCGCAGAAGTTGCAACGCCGCGGGCACCCGCGCGAGGCGTACATCTGGATTTGATGGTAGCGGCAGTTGGGTTCGTGATAGTCGATGCGGCGAACGTCGTCGTCCTCGGGGTAGGGCAGGGAGTCCACGTCCAGAAGGTCCCTTCGGGCATTGGGGTAAACCCCCGGAATCCGGGCCGGGTCTTTTCCTTGAACCAGGTCGAGTACCGTGTATTCGTATTCGCCGAGGCAGACGTGGTCCGCCACCTGCAGCACGCTCTCCGGTTCGGCCATGGGGTGCTGGCCGGTGAACACGAGACGGGTGCCCAACGCGGCCTTAACCGCCCCGGCGAGCCGCAGGTCCTCTGCAATGGTGCGGGAGGAACTTTCCATGATCAGCCAGTCGGGCTGTTCCTCGATCAGGCGGGCGAAATAGGCGGAAAAATCCCATCCCTTAAGCACCCCGTCCAGAAATTTGACCTCATGCCCGGTCTCCCGCTTGAGGAGGGAGGAGGTGTAGGCGAGTTGCCAGGGATAATAGGCGCAGTTGGTGAAGTTTTGGACTCCCAGCGACCACCGGGACGGCACGTGGACCATGTGGAATCCGCGGGCGTCCACCCCGACCGAATTGGCGACCACGATTTTCATGAGACTTCCGGCGCTTGCGACAGGCGGGACGGTTCCGGGGCCGCGGCAGACGCCCGTTCCGGTTCTTTTTCGGGGATTCGGGCCTGGGGGCGGGGACGGGGTTTCCGGCCGAGCGATTTTCGAACCGCCCACTCGGCCAAAAGGCCCAGGGTGATCATCAGGAACAGGACGGAGGTCGCCAGACCGTTCAGCGCGACCCAGACCAGGGTCGTTTTTTCCAAAAGGGATTTTTTCCAGATGCTCGCCCCGGTCAAGGAGACGTATTTGCCTTTCGGATTGTATCCCCGGATGAATCGGGGGCGGACCGCCCACGCCAGCCGGTCGATGTTGGCGTACCCCAAACCGTGATCGACGTTGTACAGGGCCACCGCCAGATCGAAACGCCGTTGGCGCAACGCGGTGAGGGAAGCCGAACCCAGGTTGAAAATGCCCATCCGCCGCGAATTTCCTGTGGAGATCACTTCGTCCACCGCGGGGATCCGGGCGGTGGAATCCTGGGCGGGCTCCTGCGCCAGCACGCTGATCCGTGCCTCCGGAAACTCCCGTTTCAGGGATTCGAGGGTGGCGTTTAAAATGCGGGTGGCCGACCGGATGACCAGGATGTTTCGTACGGGAGGGGGGGGAGTCTTCATGATGACCTTTGCAGGGGAAGATGGGTTCGGCCTTGATCGCCGGGGTTGTCCAGGTCAAAAACTTTGCCTTCGATGTTCACCGCCAGCAGTTTTTTGATCCCGATGCGCCGGGCGAGGGCTTTGATTTCCGAATACCCGTTTCCGGAAATATTGTTGTAGGGAATGATGCCTATAGAAAAAGAGCGTTTTTGCAAATGCGCCAGCAACCCTTCCGGAAAAGTTTTGCTGTTGAAATGGGTGTTGCCGTACAAAAGCACTTCGTCGATGTGGGGGTTTGATTTGAGGTCTCCTTCCACCCCCGGTTGGGCCAGGACGGTGATTTTTTTCGGTCCCAGTTGGTGGTGAACGGAACCCACCACGTCGTTCAACTGTTTCAGCCGGGTGCTGCGGAACACCAGGATTTCCCCGTTGGACTGGATCTTTAGGGTCTTGAAGTTGTCTTTAGCGGTTTTTGCGTACCGCTGGTTGAAGCCTTTTTCATACAGTTTTTCCGCTTCCCGGAAGTTTTTCATCACCTGATCGGCGGGATATTCTGGCCGGTCGACGACGCAGTGATTGCCGCCGTCGAAATGTTTCCAGTCCACCTCCCGAAGGTAGCCCTGAGCTTTCATCCGGTTGTAGAACGGCGTTCCCGGCTGCGGCGTGCTGATGGAAAGCTGGAACCGCCAGAGCAGGTGTTGGTCCAGCAATTCATTGAGGAGAGCCAGGGTTTTTTTGTCGCAGTCATCGGTCGATCCTTCGCCGCCGAAGGTGAAGGTGCCGTAAAACTTGAGGCCGAGGCGGGTGCCGTATTTCAGGAGCTGCTTCAGCCGGGGAATATTGAATTTTTTCATGAGTTCCATCCCCCGGGCGGCAGGCTCTCCGGCGGTTTCGATGCCGAGGCGGATCATGTAGTATCCCGCGCTTTTCATGGCGTCGAGCACCTCTTCGTCCATCGGCCACTGGCCGCACATCACGTCGTATTTCAGGTCGTCGAGCCCGTTTTCCCGGATGGCGCGGGTCAGGTCGAGAATGTATTTCTTGCTGCCATTGTGCACTTCCTCATCGAAGAAAATGCCTTCCATCTGCGGGTACTTGGCGCGCAGCCTCTGGAGTTCGTAAATCACGTTTTCCGGATTTCGAGGTCGCCAGTTGGGCCGCGCGTAAGAGATGTTGCCGCACACGCAGAAGGTGCACGACAGGGGGCATCCCCGCGAGGCGTAAGCCTGGATTTCCAGGTATTCGCTGGACGGTTCTCCCGGGATGCCGTAGGCCAGCCGGGAGACGTCGTCATCCTCGGGCAGGGGCAGGTCGTTCACGTCCAGCGGCGGCCTCAGGGTGGTGTTGGGGTAAAGACCCGCAATGGTGTTCGGCTCTTTTCCTTGAAGGATGTCCCGCACCACCAGCTCATATTCCCGGAGCACCACGTAATCGGCGAACCCGCGGACTTCTTCCGGGAAGGTGGTGGCATGGGGACCGCAAATGATCAACCGTGTTCCAAACCGGCGCTTGATTTCCAGGGCAAACCGGCTGTCTGCGTCAATGGTCCGGGTTGCGCAGTCCATGATCAGAAAATCGGGGCCGAATTCGGAAACGCGGTCGACATAGGCCGGGTGGTCGAGCTTGTCCAGGCACCCGTCGAAAAACCGAACCTCGTGGTCGGTGTCCCGTTTGAGAATGGAGGAGCAGTAGGCCAGCTGCCAGGGGTAATAAGTGAATACGTTGAGATCGCGCGTGCTGTTGGTCCAGCGGCTGGGAGAATGGATCATGGCGTAGCCGTCGGCATCGATCCCGACGGAATTGCATACCGCGACTTTCATCGAAGGCCTCAAGGAAAGAGTTGCTCGGTGGAAACCGAATCCTGAATCACCGGGCGGACGACCGGGCGTCGGTGTTTTTCTTCCGTCCGCGGTGGAAGGGACAGGTCTTTGAAATTAAAAATGTTTCGACTTGCAGGGAAATCCGGCCCCGGTTCTCCCCGGGATTCCGGGTCTCCTTCAGAAACCGAATCAGTCTTTCGTAACGGTTTAACTTAATGAAAACTTTACCCCTTCGGGGGGGATCCCGGTTGGGGAGAGGCGGCCTCCCAAAAGCCCGCCGGTTGGGGTTTCTTGGGTATGCTGAGCTCGGCGACGATGGGCAGGTGGTCGGAAGCCACGCGGGTGAGGGCGGACCGGGGCACCTCCACCGAATGGACGGTGATTTCCGGGCTCACGAAAATGTAATCGATGCGGCTCACCGGATAGCGGCCGAAAAAGGTTCTTTTGGGGCGGTGCCCCGGCAATTCCAGTTGAGTGTCTTTCAACCGGCGGCGTAATTTTCGGTAGACCTTGGAGCGAGGCAGAACATTCAGATCTCCGCAAACGATGATGGGGGCCCGGCATTGGGGATGGCCCAGCCAATCGTCTCCCAGGAGCGCCTCCGCCTGAACCGGTCCTTCCCCCGGACGCAGGCCGAAGTGGGTGTTGATGAGTTGGATTTCCTGGTCTCCGATGGTGATGCTCGTCCAAAGAGCGCCCCGCGGCTCCATGGGGGTGATTCCGGAGCTGCTCGGGAGGCGGCCCGCCCGCACCAGGTGCATCGGGTAGCGGCTGAGGATGGCGTCGCCGTAAAGTTCCTCTTCGACCTCCAGGGCCGGAAAAAAATGAAATTCCATTTCCAGTTCCCGGGCGATGAAATGAGCCTGGTCCACGCTGCCGGTGCGCAACCGCCCCACATCCAGTTCCTGCAGGCAAACGATATCCGGATCGTAATGGGCGATGATGCGGGCGATTCGAGAGGGGGAAAGTTTTCCATCCATGCCGAGGCAACTGTGAACGTTATAGCTCATGACGCGGAGGGCCGTCTCGTGGCGACGCGGTCGAAGGTTTTTGCGCTGCTGCGGCGACGTTTTCCGGCCCAGCAGGTGCAGGGCGCCGTTCCGGAGATCTTGCGGTTTCAGGTAGGTGCGCTCCTCGGGCCAGGTCACCGGGGCGGTGATCGGCAAAAGAGCGAAGGCATGGGTTTCCTCGCTTCCGGGGCCGGCATGAGACCCATTCTCGTTGGGAAAGCTGAGGGAGGAGTTTCCCGGGTTCCAGCCCGATATCAACAGATCCCCGGCATGGGGGTGATGGCACAAGGCGGCCAGGTCGTGGGCGGTCTCGTGAAGAAAAGGATGCGGGTTGCCCAAAACGAGGGCCGCGTCTTCGGGAAGGGAAAATCGGCCCCGGGGGGTCCAGGCGACGGCTTTTTTGCCCTTGCCCCGCGCCAGAACCAGGGGAATGCCCGCTTCCCCCACCAGTTGCACGGCGAGCTGCTCTTGTTCTTTCGGTCGCAACCGTTCGGGCGTATACACGTGACCCATGGGTCCGGCGGCGGTGATCAGGACGTTTGCCTTGTTTTCCAGGGCCGAGTCGTCGGTGTCTCCCAGCAGCCAGTTGAGAAAGCGGGTGCCCAGCCATTTCGAACGCAGGAATTGCACCCCGCGCTTGTCTTGGTCGGGCACGTGCGGTTTGCCGTATTGATTGAATATCCCCGTGACCGCTTCCTGGATGGATTGGCCCATCACCTCGGGATAGGGAACCGCCGGTTCCTGCCCGTGATCGGAATAGATCCAGATGTCGTAATCGCGGCGGGGGGATCGGCGGGCGGCATGATAAATTTGCCGGATGGCGTTGTCGATCCCCTTGAGCGTCCAGTGGGCAAAGTGGGAGGAAGGACCCCGGCGGTGCGCTTGTTCGTCATAGCCGAGGAAATTCAGGTGCACCACGGGCAGTCCCCGCGTCACGTCGATGCAGGCCCCGATAGTCGCCAGGTCGCGGAGCAGGATGCTGATGGCCACCCGGGTGGGAACGAATTTCAATTCCTTCCAAAGGTTTTTGCCGTCGATCAGGCCCCGGATGAAGTCCACGACGGCCAGGACGGATTCCACCAAGAGCAGTCCCGCCGTTCGCAGCAAACGAAAGAAATAGAAAAAGATGAAACCGGAAAGGGCCCACTTGTGGGTGGGGGAGCGAAGGGGGGTCCGGCCGAAGGTGGCGGGGCAGTAATGCGATTCCGAGGCGCCCCCGGAATAAATATTGGTGTAGGAGCTGCCCTCCTGCAGGAGGCCGGGATCGTGCTTTTCCAGTTGCTCCTGGATCGCCTGGGCGGGCGCCGGGTCGAACATTTGCACCACCTCCCCGGTTTTCCGGTTCATGAAACTGAAGGCGGGAACCGCGGTCTTGACTCCGTAAAACAATTCGCCCTGCACCGAGGGGGTGCTGGCGGGCAGTCCGGTATACAGGGAGTGAAGGTGGTAACCTTCGCGGCGGAGAAGGTGCTCGAGAAAAGGCATCCTCTTTTTTTTGAGGGCGGCTTCCAGTTGCGTCCGGGACAAGCCGTCGATCTGAATCATCACCAGGCCGGGCTCCGACGCCGTTCCCACCGACCGGGACAGTCCGAGAAGGCGAATCCCCCATTCGCTTCGGCTGAGCCAGTGCCGGAATTTCCGGAGGGTTCGTTCGAACCGGTCAATCATTTTCCATCAGGGATTTGGAAACCGTCTTCTGAAAAGCAGCGCCCGCCGCCTGGGCCCGGTTGGCCCAGATCTCCCATTCGGTCTCGATCAACCGTTTGGCGGTGTTCCACAGGCTGTTCTCCAGAACCTTGGTTTTGAGACGTTGGTTCATCAGCGAGGCATAAAGGGAAAGGGCGCGGGTGGTGGACCGTTGGATGGAAAAATTTTCGGCGGTTTCCTGGAGGGCCTGGCTCATCTTCCAGGACGGTTCCTCAGAAAGCCCCGCCACCCACCGGATGGCGTCCGCAAACTCCCGAGGGTTCTCGTGGGCCAGCAGGCGGCCGTTCCACTGGTCCCGGACGACTTCCCGGACGCCCGTGGCATCGATCGCCACCACCGGCACTCCCGCGGCAATGGCCTCCGTCAGCACCATGCCCTGGGTTTCGCTTTTCGAGGAAAAAACGAAAACGTTCATGGCATGGTACGCATCGATCACCCTTTGTCCCGTCAACAACCCCGCAAACCGGAGCCGGTGGCTCAATCCGTTTTGACGAAAAATACGCCGGATGGTTTGCTCGGTGGGCCCGGTGCCGCCCACCAGAAAATAGGCTTGTTCATGGGTTTTCAGAAATTCCACCACGGCGCGGGCGAGGAAATCGAGGTTTTTTTCGGGAGCCAGCCGGCCCAGATAACCGATCACATAGGCTTCTTGGGGGAGGCGGAGGGTTTGCCGGAACCCGGCGCCATCTCCTTTTCGAAACCGATCGACCCGCACCCCGGTGGGCACGATCTCGATGGGGGTCTCCACGCCACGGCTTTTCAACAAGTCGGCGATGCTCTGGCTGGGGGCGAAGACGAGATCGCTCTGGTTGGCGTAGCCGGTGGACAATTGGGCGACGAACCGCTGCATGGCCGGCGAGTGGCCGGGCACGTAATGGGTGTACTGTTCGTACAGGGTGTGATGGGTGAACACCAGGGGCACGTTTTCCCGCGCGGACAGCAGCAGGGCCGTGTCCCCCAGGAGGAAGGGGTGATGGGCGTGAATGAGGTCGGGCCGGAACCGGTCCAGGGCGGCGCGAACCAGACCGGGAATGGGCAGGCGAACAGAAAAATCGGTGCCGTTGAACCGCTGGATCGCCGGAATGCGGATGACGTCGTGTTCCTCTTCCGGCATGCCTTCAAATTCTGGCGCCACCACCACCACCCGGTGGCCGCGCGCCCGGTATTCCCGGGTANNATGCGGGGTGAAGGTGTTCGACAACATTAAAATGTTCATAAAACGAACAAGAAAATGTTTGAAAACAGTCCAAGGTAGGGCAGCAAGGAAAGGGATTTCACCTTGACATGCCGGTACCGAGTTGCAAAGATACCTTTAAGTTTTTATACAGGAATCATTCAAAAAAAACAAATCTTCTGGATGTTCCCCCGGAAGGCCCGTGGGATTTGAAGGACGAAAAGATTGGAGGGAGATCAACCCAGGTGAACGAAGTGACGGATGATGTGACCCCGGCCGGGCAAAAAAAGTCCGGCTTTTTTTCCCGGCTGAAGTCGGGATTGATGAAAACCCGCGACTCCCTGGCGGGCGGAATCGAGCGGATCGTCCAGGGCAAGGCAAAGGTGGGACCGGAACTTCTCGATGAGTTGGAGGAGGTGTTGTTGTCCGCCGATGTGGGTTTTCCAACCACCCAGTTCCTTCTGCAGGAATTGAAAAAAAGTGTGGCCGAAAACCGGATTCGGGAACGGGAGGAAATGGTGACGCATTTGAAGGATCTTCTCATCCGGATCCTGGAGGAAAACCAAACCCCGAAGACCGCCCCGGAATCCAAACCCCGGGTGCTCCTGATCATTGGCGTGAACGGTTCGGGAAAAACCACGACCATCGGCAAACTTGCCCAGCGGTGGAAGGATCAGGGCAAGAAGGTGATCCTGGCGGCGGGGGATACGTTCCGCGCGGCGGCCATCGAACAGATGGTCGTCTGGGCCGAGCGGGCGGGGGTGCCTTGTGTCCATCAAAAAAGCGGCGCCGACCCCTCCGCAGTGGCTTACGACGCGGTGCAGTCCGCCCTGTCCCGGGATATGGATCTCCTGATGGTGGATACGGCCGGACGCCTGCAGACCAATACCAACCTGATGGCCGAGTTGCAAAAAGTGAAGCGGGTGATCGGAAAAGTGCTTCCCGGGGCGCCCCATGAAACCCTCCTGGTGCTGGATGCCAGCCTCGGGCAAAACAGCATTTCCCAGGCCAAGCTGTTTCATGAAGCCCTGGAAATCGACGGGCTGGTGATGACCAAACTGGATGGGACCAGTCGGGGCGGGGTGTTGTTCAATATCTCCCGGGAGCTGAAACTGCCCGTCCGCTACATCGGGGTGGGCGAACAGGCCGAGGATCTTCAGGAATTCGAGCCCCGCGCGTTTGTGGAGGCTTTGTTCAGCGGGTAACCCCTGGTGGGGCGGCGGCCTGTCGTTCGCTCTGCCTCCCTCGAAAACGGCCCAGGGTTTTCATCCCCGGCGCGACGGCGCTCCGGGGGGCGCAGCTTTTTGGGCCCGGATCATCTCGAATTGCTTGGTGATGATGAAGCGGTGGATGAGGTCCCGGCTGGATTCCGAAAGGGATTCGGAAAATTTGAGCCGAAGGATTTTGGGGTCGGGCCTTCCGTTGAGCGCTCGGGTCACCACTCGGGCTTCCGTTTTCAATACAAACGGTTGTTCCAGGGGCAGGATAAACATGGCCGTCAGGCGATCCCCCTTGGCCGCCTGAATCGGTTCCGCGACTTGGCAGCACATTCCCCCGGCGCTCAAATCGCGAATGAGGATATTGACCACCGTTCCGTTTTTCAGCCGAAGCTTGGCTTCGAGGGGATGAAAATTTTTCAAATTCAGGCGGAAGGCGTGCCGACGGTCGGGGGGACTTTCTTCCCGCGCCGGGGATCCGGGGGGCCAGGGAAGAATTTTGGCGAACCAACTTCGTTGCGGCTCTCTTCCCCAGGAACCGCGTGACGTTCTAAAATCTCGCTTTCCAAACATGGTGTTTCCCTCTTCCTCATGTGAGCCACAAAAACCCTTACGGTCCAAACCGGAAAAGTCTTGACCTCTCCGGGACCGAATCGGGTGTGCCCCACCCCCCTCGCGCACAAGTATGCCCCGTATCTGAGAATAATAAACAGTTTATTTTAAAAACGATTGAATTTAAAGGGTTTATTTTGAATTTGGCGGAAATCGCCCGGGAGGTTTGGGGGACGGTCGGGGAAATTGGGTCCGGGATATTTCAGGATTCGGCCAGGTTTTTCACGGCCTTCGGCGGGGGAACCGGAGGAGACCAGGTTTTAAATGGGAGACGAGCCTTTAGACCATCGCCTCGTCGATTTTGGTGAGCAGGTCCTGAAAATTCGGGGGCTTGCTGAAATAACCGTACACCCCCAAAGCCTTGGCTTCCCGGGCCACTTTGGTCTGTTCCTCCAGCACCGACAACATGATCACCCGGATTTCGGGATGGCGCTCCCGGAGCCATCGCAAAAAAGCCATTCCGCTCACCTCGGGCATGACCACATCCACCAGAGCCAGCCGGGGTTTTTCTTTTTCCGTGGCGATCATCGCCTCGTTGCCGTTGTTGGCGGTGACGATCGGGTACCCCTTGTTTTTCAGCAATCGGGACAGAATATTCTGCGAAGCGGGGTCGTCCTCCACGATTAAAATGCTTTTTTGCCGGTGGTCGGGTTTATTCTCCGTCGCGACAGGGTCTTCTTTGTTTTCGTTATCCATTGGGGCGGGTCCTTTCCTTCCCATCTTTGGGTTGGGTGGTTCCTTTGGGGATTCCCCGTGAGTCCTGAACCTTCGCTCTCTTTAAAAAAATAAGCGGAGGGGTCTTTTATTGATTTTACATTTCCATTCATTTTAACAAAAAAAGGCTAAAAAAATCAATTCCCAACCTGGGGCCGTCGTGCCGGGTGGGGGGGCCACGCGGGAACGGGGTGAGGCTCCGGGCCCATAGAGGCG
>JABAHQ010021417.1_pt3 | contig 12728 bp, 7 predicted proteins | sample 7062091 | NCBI WGS metagenome assembly JABAHQ01 (sample SAMN14534359, study PRJNA622989) | marine sediment metagenome | biome: marine biome [ENVO:00000428]; feature: marine pelagic biome [ENVO:01000023]; material: deep marine sediment [ENVO:00002113] | place: India: Gulf of Kutch | collected...
ATGATCGCCTCGGTGATCCGGGCGGGTGAACCACCGCCGCCAGAGGTATAGAGCGTAATTTCTGGAAATTCGCTTACATCGCCGTAGCTCGATTCCGCAATCAGTTCCAGCGCCTTATCGGGATCATACTCAAGGGGGACTAAATCTGGATTGCTATAATCAGGCATATCGGGCGGAATGATCCCATCCGCGACAGGCACCGTTTCTTTGTAAACTACGTTAACAATCTTTTCTTTATCCAGGGCGTGATTAAAAGCCTGACGCACCTTTATATCATCAAAGGGTGGTTGATTAACATTAAAGCCAATATAGAAGACTGCCAGTTGGGTCCCGATCATCAAGTCCTCGTTCAGCGGGTTGGTTGGATCGGTAACCCGTTCAATATCATTCAAGCCGACCGGGGTGACATCCACCTCATCGTTTTCATAGCGGATCATAGCCGAGCCGCCGGTTAAGGTGAAAGTAATCTGATCAAGTTGGGGCATAGGATCACGGTAATAATTTTCATTCTTCGTCAGGACAATCCCTTCCCCAAAATCAAATCGTTCTACCTTAAACGGGCCGGTTCCATTAGGACTGTTGGTCCAAGTCCGCCCACCTCGCTCCACATTTTCCCGATCTAGGACATAAGCGGTGGGATAGCTCAATTTGGCCAGGAAATAAGCCTTAGGGGCGTCAATGCTGATCTGCAAGGTATGATCGTCAACAACTTGCACTCCTTCTACACTCTCGGCTCTGCCGCGCAATTTATCCCGACAACCGACGATATCCCCCAGATAGGTGTCTGCGGTTGAAGAGCCGGTTCTAAAATCGCAGGCACGTTCAAAGGACCATTTGAAATCCTGGGCTCGAACGGGCTTGCCATTGTGGAACTTGGCAAACTCATTCAAATGAAAGGTGTAGACCGTCTGATCCTCAGAAACGTCCCAGCCTTCAGCAATGTCTGGGATCAAATTCAAATCACGGTCATAGGTAACCAGGCCACTATATATTTCAACGACATAGAGAGCCGAGGTTGAGTCACCGCTCAAATGGGGATCGAGGGTTGGCGGATCACCACCAGGTAGGGTCAATACTTGTTCGCGAGAGCCGTCATCTGGCAGCGTTGGCGCAGCCGGGGCTTGGTTTTGAGTCGAATCTGTATCTGGCTGAGAACCCGACGCCGATTCTGTTTGCTTTTCTGTTCCCTCCTGTTGCTGTACTTCTTCTCCTTCTGAAGAGGGGGACGCAGAATCGGCCACAGGTACTTCTTCACCACCAAAAATATTTCGGAACAACGTACCACCACCGACAACACCTACCAAACAGGTAGCACCTAAACAAATCACCAAAAAAACAGCAATCAATGGAACATACCGCTCTTTATTAGACATCAAACATTACCCTCCTAAAAAAACTAGGCAATTCGTTATTTAATATATACTGAATTGCGCCAGTTTTGGGTCATTTTTTGGGTGAAATCTTGTTGTTCCAGGAAGCCTGACCAAAACTGAACGCATTTTACGAGCAAGTGCCCCAAAAGTCAAGAGAATTTCATTAAATACCAATTATAACCGCCATAGATGAATTTCAAATTAAAAAATCAAAAAAATGTTACCCATAAAAACAAAGATTTTATCCTTTCTTGATTTGTATTTGTTTTTCTATCCTCTTTGAACTACAATTCAGCCCGTTTTGAGGGAGGAGTTTACCAAGATAATGACCAGCACGCCTATCACCCAAAAATACAATATCTTGATGATTGCCCCGACTATGTTCTTCGCCGACTACGGAGGTCACATCCGTATCTTAGAAGAGGCAAAAATTTTACGTAGTTTAGGACATCGTATTACTATCCTCGCTTATCCAAACGGCCGGGACATAGCAGATCTAGATATACGTCGTTGCCCAGGAGTACCCTTTAACTATCGGATAGAAGTGGGGTCTTCTCGACACAGGTATTACCTAGATATTATGTTGAGCTTAAGATCGCTAGCCCATGTCATCAGAAATAAACCAGATATCATCCATGCGCATATGCATGAAGGAGCACTCCTGGGCTGGTTTCTGAGCAAATTAACGAGGGCCCCCCTCATATTTGATTTCCAGGGTAGCTTAACTGGTGAGATGGTTGATCATAACTTCTTGAAAAGGTCTAGTTTCTCCTTAGGACTTTTCAGACGTTTGGAAAAGCGTATTGACCACATGGCTAAAGTAATCCTAACCAGTTCAGTACATGCAGCTAAATTGTTAAAAGAAGAATTCGGCGTCTCCAATGGTCGTATCCATCCCACGCCTGACTGTGTTGATACAAACACCTTTCATCCATTCATTTTAACACAGGAAGCTAAAATAGTTCTAACACAATCCTTGAATATTCCTATAAATAAAAAACTAATTGTTTATGCAGGCCTTCTAACGAGATATCAAGGCACTGATTATTTGTTACAAGCGTTGCGGATTCTCAAAGATCAGCGCGATGATTTTCACCTGCTTTTGATGGGTTTCCCGGCTGTGGCTCATTACCAGGCTATTGCTCATAATTTGGGGGTGGCAGACCTGGTCACCTTTACTGGCAAAGTCCCTTACGAAGAACTGCCCGTCTATTTGGCGCTTGGTGACATTGCTACAGCACCCAAATTATCAGCCACAGAGGGATGTGGTAAAATTTTGAACTATATGAGTATGGCACTACCGACCGTCGCCTTTGATACGCCTGTCAGCCAGGAGTTTCTGGGGTATCAAGGCATCTATGCCAAAGAGCATACGGCTGAATCTCTGGCAGAAGCATTCAATCAAGCGCTGAACATGCCCAGTCAAGAGCTAAAACGCATTGGTTATTCACTCCGTCAGTTGGCCATTGCCAATTACAGTTGGCAAAAGGCCGCTCAACAAATCGAGTTGGTTTATCAGGCTGTTTTGGCCGGTCATCCGCAACCAGCGCTGGTAGTTAAGCGAGCAACTTCTTGACAAAATCTCCACCTTAATCTAAAAATAGTACGGTGAATCGAAATTTTTTTATTTTTTCGTAGCTGTAGTGAATATACATGATTGATTTTTATATAAAAGTCAAGTATAATGGGCGGTATAGGATTCTTTAATCTCTCAATAGGAGTGTAGGTAATAGCTCATGCATGGACATGGAGAGGAGACTTTAGGAAGCGAAGGCATGGAGGATAATTACACAGAATTAAGCATGGATGAGTTGTTAGATCAATCTTTTGATTTACAACCCGTCGAGAGGGGTTCCATTATTCAAGGAACGGTTGTCAGTATTGCGCCTAGTGAAATCCTGGTTAACATCGGTTCTAAGTATGAGGGCATTGTTAAACCCAGAGATTTGGAGCGCGTAGATTCGTCGTTTATCGACGAATTGGAAGTAGGCGATGAAATCCCCGTTTACGTTTTACATTTGGAAGATGAAGATGGCTACGTCGAACTATCGCTAAATAAAGCGTTGATCGAACAAGATTGGGAAAAAGCTCAAGAAGCCTTCAAAGCTGGTGAAACCTTTGAAGGCGAAGTAGTTAGCACAAATAAAGGTGGCTTGATTGTAAATTTCGGGGCGGTGAGGGGATTTGTGCCAGGATCGCAATTAGCCAGTGAGCATACCAGTCGGTCAGACAAAGCCAACCAATGGGCCAATCTGATTGGTGTGACATTACTGCTTAAAATCATCGAAGTTGACCGGCGGCGAAATCGTTTGATTTTGTCAGAACGTGTCGCCGTCGAAGAACAACGTCGTAAGCAGAAAAAACGTCTTTTAAGAGAATTAAAAGAAGGCGAAGTCAGACATGGTCGGGTGAGCAGCTTGGCTGATTTTGGCGCTTTTGTAGACTTGGGTGGTGCGGAAGGTTTAATTCACCTCTCTGAACTAGCCTGGGTGCAAGTCTCACACCCCCGTGAAGTGTTAAAGGTTGGCGATGAAATTGATGTTTATATTTTGAGCATTGATCAGGAACGCCAACGAATCGGCCTGAGCCTGAAGCAACTTCAACCAGAACCTTGGACTGAAGTCATTCATAATTATCAGGTGGATCAAATTATCCCAGCAGTTATTACCAAGCTGACCACCTTTGGAGCGTTTGCCCGCATTGACAATATTATAGAGGGTCTGATCCACATCTCTGAGCTATCTCATCGCCCCGTTAATCATCCTCGTGAAGTAGTTAGTGAAGGGGATGAAGTTGAGGTTTGCATTATTAGCATTGATCCAGACAAGCGCCGGATGGGGTTAAGTTTAAAACATGCAGTTCAACCGGAGATTGAATGGGTTGATGCTGATGCTGAGAACTCCGAAGAAGCAGAAGAATCTCAACCGGCCACTGAAGCTTTAATAGACCAGGCCAATGCAGAAAACGAAGCGGATGAAGTGGATAATGAAACAGGTACTGCCACAGATTCAGATTCAACTGAAGAACCTAATCCAGAACCTGTGGTTGCCTAAAAAAGCTGCCTATGAATAATATTAGACTATAGGGCGAGTTGTTTTTCACTCGCCTTATTTTTTTAAATCAAACAGAGAAAAGCAAATTCGAGATTTTTTGAGACATCTGGTATAATTTGGATAGAATTAAGAAACAGACCAAGGGGTTGTGTAGGAATATGAGTTGTGTAGGAATAAGAATCTGAGTGTATCCTAAACAAGGTTTGTAAGGCTTTCGAGCTCCTTCATAACCTGAGTTATGAACGCATTTGTAACTTTGACCTGAAAGTCATAAAGATGTATTACCAAGCCTAAATTAGCAAAAAAGGACTACGATAATGGCTGACAAATTTGACCGATTTACAAAAAGAGCTCGCCGTGTGCTTACCCTGGCTCAAGAGGAAGCACAACGGTTGAATCACAACTACATAGGTACGGAGCACCTCTTGCTGGGATTGGTTAGGGAAGAAAATGGGGTTGCTGTAAGGGTATTACAAGAACTTAACGTTGATCTTAAACAGGTTCGCGAACGTGTTGAACGAACTGTGGGCCGGGGACAACGCGCTATGTATGGCAAACTTAGCTTAACCCCCAGAACCAAACGGGTCATTGAATTGGCTGTAGATGAAGCCCGCAGGTTAGGGCATCATTACATAGGTACAGAACATCTCTTGCTGGGGCTGGTTAGAGAAGGTGAAGGTGTAGCAGTTGATGTCTTGAAAGGGCTGGGGGTTAGCCTGGATAAAGTCCGCGCCCAAACGGCTCGCGTCATGATGGAAAGCTCCTCTCGAACCTCCAGCAGTAGCGAAACCAGAAAAGAGACCCCCCTCGTAGACCAGTTGGGCACCGATCTCACTGCCCTGGCAGAAGAAGGTAAGCTGGATCCGGTTATAGGCCGCAAAGTTGAAATCGAACGGGTCATCCAGGTCCTTTCCCGCCGCAATAAAAACAACCCTGCTCTCATTGGCGAGCCAGGGGTCGGTAAAACGGCCATCGTTGAAGGCCTAGCCCAACGTATTGTCAAAGGAAAGGCTCCCGAAACCCTCCTGGGCAAACGGGTGGTCATGCTCGATGTGGGTTCTCTAGTTGCCGGAACCATGTATCGCGGCCAATTTGAGGAACGATTGAAACGCGTTATCGACGAAATTAAATCTGCTGGAGCAATCTTGTTTATTGACGAAGTTCATATGTTGGTTGGTGCGGGTTCTGCCGGTAGCTCAGTAGATGCCGCTAATATTCTCAAGCCTGCCCTCGCTCGAGGTGAATTACAATGTATTGGGGCAACTACCTTAGACGAATATCGTAAACATATTGAAGGTGATGCCGCCTTAGAGCGCCGTTTCCAACCGGTGATGGTTGAAGAACCGTCTATCGAAGAAACTATTCAAATTCTACAAGGCATTCGCAGCCGCTATGAAGCCCACCACAATCTGGAAATCACCGACGCGGCGCTAGAGGCAGCCGCCCATCTCTCTGCTCGCTACGTCACAGATCGCTTCATGCCTGACAAAGCCATTGATCTTATTGATGAGGCAGGATCCCGGGTCCGCTTATATAAAATCCCCTTTGTAGAAGGCATGGATGATCAAATCGTCGAATTACGCGAAATTCGCCAGGAATTGCAAGAAGCGATTTCAGCCGGGCGGTTTGAATTAGCAGCCGACCTGCGTGACCGGGAGCAAGCATTACAAGATCAAATTGATGCCGACCAGATTGATTGGATGCCCACCACTAAACCCCAAGTCACAGCCGAAGACATTGCTGATGTAGTTTCTATGGTCACCGGGATTCCGGTGCAAAGCATAGCTACCGAAGAATCTGAACGATTACTGAAAATGGAGGAGGCCATCCATTATCGTATTGTGGGCCAGAATGAGGCCATTAATGCTATCTCTAAAGCTGTTCGCCGGGCCAGAGCTGGTTTGAAAAATCCCAGACGCCCCATTGGCACGTTTATGTTCTTGGGTCCAACCGGTGTTGGTAAGAGTGAGTTAGCTAAGGCCCTGGCCGAATTTATGTTTGGTAGCGAAGAGGCGCTGATCAAGCTGGACATGAGTGAATTTATGGAGCGACATAACGTCGCTCGCCTTGTCGGCTCGCCGCCAGGGTACGTTGGCTATGAAGAGGGGGGGCAACTCACCGAAGCAGTTCGTCGCCGTCCCTACTCGGTTATCCTCTTTGATGAAATTGAAAAAGCTCACCCCGAAGCCTTTAATATGCTCTTGCAAGTGATGGAAGATGGGCAACTGGCTGATGCAAAAGGTAAACGGGTGGACTTCAGAAACACCATCCTCATCCTGACCTCTAATGTTGGTGCAGATTTGATTAAACGTGCAAATATTGGGTTCAGTGTGCACCGAGACGAAATAAAGACTGAAAAAGAATCCTATGAAGATATGAAGAAGAAAGTGATGTCAGAAATGGAGCGAATGTTCCGGCCCGAATTTCGTAACCGGCTTGATGGTGTCATGATCTTCAGTGCTCTAACCAGATCCGAAATCAAGCAAATTACCGACTATCAATTGCGAGATGTGCGTTCGCGCTTGGCCGACAAACACATTACTATAGCCGTCACCGAGGCGGCCAAAGATTTCCTGGCCGACAAAGGTTACGATCCTGACTTCGGGGCCAGACCCCTACGCCGTGTCATACAAAGCTATGTTGAAGATCCCCTCTCCGAAGGTCTTCTCTCTGAGGAATTCTATCCCAATGACAGTCTTGAAGTTGACCTTCAAGATGACGAAATAGTGATCAATGTCATTAACCGCCCTGAGCCAGAGACGGAGACTCAAGAACCTGAAGTAGTCCTTTAACCAGCATAAACCAATCACCGTTGAATTTGAGCCCCTCAGAGCTCTGAGGGGCTTTTTTTCTTGTCACTCGCTAGCTCCATCAAACAGCTATGCAGCCCCTCTAATAAACACTGATCATCAAAAGTAGTGGTAAGAGATGTTGTCTGCAACGTCATTCAAAAAGTAAGATCAATTTGAGCGGAACATTTGTGCTTGTCACTTACTCGTCCCTCTGATATAATCTCTAATATTATGGCTAAACAGAAAACAATTTATCTTTGTCAACAATGTGGGGCTACTCATCTAAAATGGATGGGTCGTTGCTCTGCCTGCGGGGAGTGGAACAGCCTCATGGAAACACTCACCCAACCCGTGAAAACACGGTCTGGCGAAAGGGTCGCTGCGAACCAATTGGTAACTGCTAGCAGACCCCAATCGCTTGCTGCGGTCCCTATGGCTACTCTAGATCGCCTCTTACTCCCCATGAACGAATTTAACCGAGTTTTAGGGGGAGGCATTGTACCAGGATCCGTCGTCTTAATTGGAGGCGATCCAGGTATCGGCAAAAGTACGCTGCTATTACAAATATCGGCTACGCTGGCGGAAAAGACAAACCCCATCTTGTATGTCTCCGGTGAAGAAAGTATCCAACAAATCAAACTACGGGCTAACCGATTGGGCCTCAGAGGAGATGGTCTCTTCATCTTTAACGAAATTAATGTCAATGCCATAATCCAGCATATCCAAACTTTGTCGCCCAAACTGGTCATCATTGATTCCATCCAAACCATGTATTGGGAAGAACTCTCCTCGGCACCGGGGTCAATTAGTCAAGTTCGAGAAACGGCGGCTCAGCTTCAAACTGTGGCTAAAAGCCACAATATCCCCATCTTTTTGATTGGCCATGTTACCAAAGATGGGACAATTGCCGGACCTCGGGTGTTAGAACATATGGTTGACGTCGTCCTTTACTTGGAAGGTGAACGCTTCCATACCTATCGCTTGTTGCGCGGAGTTAAAAATCGGTTTGGCGCTACTAATGAAGTCGGGGTCTTTGAAATGCAAGACCTGGGCCTGGCTGAAGTACCCAATCCTAGCCAAATATTTCTGGCGGAACGTTTGCCTAACGCCCCTGGTTCAACGATTACAGTCACAATGGAAGGGACACGTCCGCTGCTGGTTGAAATCCAGGCGCTATGTAGCACGACTAGCTTTGGCAACCCCCGTCGAACGCCTAACGGCATCGATCTAAATCGGCTCTTGCTACTCATTGCCGTGCTGACCAAACGAGTTGGTCAGCGACTGGGAGATCAAGATGTATTTGTAAACGTAGTTAGCGGTTTGCGCGTTGGTGAGCCAGCAGCTGACCTGGCCGTTGCCGCTGCCATCGCCTCAAGCTTTAAGAATCAACCTATCGCCGCAGACTTGGTTCTTATTGGCGAAGTAGGGCTTTCCGGCGAGTTGCGAGCAGTAGGTCACCTGGAAAGCCGCCTAAAAGAAGCTATTAAGCTCGGTTTTAAGCGGGCCTTGCTCCCCAAAACAAACTTTGTCCGTCAACTTGAGAAGCCCGATATAGAACTCATCTTTGCTCGCTCCCTACCAGAAGCGTTAAACACAGCCCTCATCCGTCCCAAATAGCGCAATACTTCCTTAAATTTCAGTCTCTTTGACTTTTTGGGGCCTTCATGCTACCATCTCGCTGAAGTAGAAATTAATAATAACCTAATCTGGTATCCTTCAGATTTTAATTTATTAAGCACTATAGCTTGAAGAGGAATTTTAATAACAAGCCACACCTTGGCTTACCTAAATAGTGAAAGATAAAAAACTAAATCAACTTATTTATAATCTGAGATAATTATTAATTGCCAAACGAGAGTGCTTGGTTAGTACGCTCGTTTTTTCATCTTTTATCTGCCCCAGAGAGTTGCCTGATGAGCCTTGAACTGGTTTTCCGCTTGGTAGGCATGGTGGTGTTTGCTGTGGTTGGGGCACAAATAGCCAAAAGTTTGCAAATTTTCCCAAACGCCGACTCTGCTCGCCTGATTGTGGCCTTTTCTTTATCATTTTCTGCCTTGGGGTTATTGGTAGCTCCTTGGTTAACCATAAAACCTTATAACAAACTCCGATATGAAATTCGGCGTATGCCAGCCTCTCGGCTCATTTCGGCGGTAGTGGGACTAACCGTTGGCCTGGCAATTGCTGCATTGCTTGCAGCGCCTTTGTCTAAACTTCCCCAACCCCTCAATCAGTTATTACCTTTAGCCGTTAGTTTATTATTTGGCTATCTGGGCATTGTGGTTATGATTATGCGCCATCAAGATATTTTTGCCTTTCTTGAGCAGCGCTCCTTTCGACCAGGTAACAATCGGTACACCAACAACCCCAGACAGCCAGAAGATGTCATTTTAGTTGATACTAGTGTCATCATTGATGGTCGTATTGCTGATATCAGTCAAACCGGATTTTTGATGAAGACGCTGCTAGTACCACGGTTTGTTTTAAACGAAGTACAATACATTTCCGATTCGCCGGATGCTTTGCGTCGTAATCGAGGGCGGCGGGGCCTGGAGATACTTAATCGCCTTCAGGAAGATTCCATTATCCCGGTCCGCATTACTGACCGCGACGTTGAGAATGTGCGCGAGACAGATGATAAATTGATTATGTTGGCCAAACAATTACAATGTCCTGTGTTAACCACTGATTATGGTCTGAACCGCGTGGCTAAACTTCAAGGGGTAATGGTCTTGAACATTAACGACTTGGCCAACGCCATTAAGAATGTGTACTTACCCGGCGAGTCCCTCACTTTACGGATTATCCATGAAGGGACAGATCGCGGACAAGGCGTAGGCTACCTGGATGACGGTACCATGGTTGTAGTTGAAAATGGTGGTCGCTTTATGAACAAAGATATAGAAGTCAATGTCACCAAAGTTTTACAGACATCGGCAGGACGCATGATTTTTGCTCGACCGGAAAAATAACTTATGCAGGTTTAAGAGAATCTATGACGCTTCAAGTTTACAACTCACTAACTAGACAAAAAGAAGAATTTAACCCCATTGAACCTGGATTCGTAGGTATTTATGTCTGCGGGCCAACCGTCTATGGCCACGCCCATATTGGACACGGCAAAAGTTACGTCTCCTTTGACGTTATTGTCAGATATTTATGCTATTTGGGCTACAAAGTTAGATATGTGCAAAACATTACTGATGTTGGTCATTTGACCGATGATGCTGATGCCGGCGAAGACAAAATCATTAAGCAAGCCAAAAAAGAACGACTGGAACCGATGGAGATTGTTGAAACCTATACGCGCAGCTACTTTGAAGACATGGACGCCCTCAACAATCTCAGACCTGACATTTCACCCAGGGCCTCGGCTCATATCCCGGAACAAATTGCCCTGATTGAAGAGCTACTTGAAACAGAACATGCTTATGAAAGTAATGGTTCTGTCTATTTTGATGTCAGCAGTTTCAGTGATTATGGCAAACTTTCTGGACGAAAAGTCGAAGAGTTGGCTGAAGGTGTGCGAATTAGTGTTCGGAGCGAAAAACGACATCCCGCTGATTTCGCCCTTTGGAAAAATGCTGAATCGGGTCACTTGATGCAATGGCCTAGCCCTTGGGGAGAGGGTTATCCCGGTTGGCACGTCGAATGTTCAGTTATGTCAACCAAATATTTAGGACAACCTTTTGATATTCATGGGGGTGGTCTGGAAAATATTTTTCCGCATCATGAAAGCGAAATTGCTCAGAGCGAAGCCAGCCATGACCAAACATTCGCTAATTATTGGTTACATAACAATATGGTCACCGTCAATGGTATGAAGATGGGCAAAAGCCTGGGAAATGCCATTAACCTGAAAGAGGCCTTCCAGGGGACTCACCCTCTCCTCTCCAAACCCTATAATCCACTGACCATCCGCTTTTTCATCTTGAGTAGCCACTACCGATCTCCGCTTGACTTTAGTGATGAAGCACTGCAAGCGGCTGAAAAAGGATTGGCCCGCCTCCACGCCACCGTCAAACTAGTGCGAGATCAATTGCGACAGGCTTCTCCAGGTGATGTCCCCGAAGCAGTAACAGAGCTAATTAATCGTCATAAACAAGCCTTTGAAGAGGCTATGAACGACGATTTCAACACCGCCCAGGCTATCGCTACACTCTTTGAATTCACAAAAGAGGTCAACACTCTGTTGAATACAAAACGGGCATTTTCTCAGGACACTTTGGCCGCTATTAACAATTTATATCAAATCTTAGGAGAAGATGTTTTAGGACTGATCCCCCACACCTTTACCACCGAAGCAGGAGATGATTTAATCAATGGTTTGTTAAACGTCTTGATTCAAATTCGCCAGGAGGCCAGATCGAAAAAGGATTGGGCTACCGCCGACGCGATTCGTGATAAACTCGCTGAACTCGATATCATTCTGGAAGATCGGCCTGATGGAACCATCTGGAAGTTGAGCCAATGATCCAATCTCAAGGAACGGGACCTTGACCGAACTTTTATATGGTAGAAACGCCGTGCGCGAATGCCTACGCGCACGGCGTCGTTATATTCACAAACTACTCCTGGCCAAAGAAACGAAACTCACCCCTCTGATTCGAGAAGTAGTTGAGCAAGCCAAAACCTTACACATTCCCATTCAAAGGATACCACGACAAAAGCTAGATAAGTTAAGTTCTGGTCATCAAGGGATAGCTCTGGAAGTCGGTCGACTGCCAACAGTTAATCTGCAAGATCTATTGTCACACCTTGATAAGTTGGGACAGTCTCCCTTCCTGTTAGCCATTGATCACCTTGAAGATCCGCAGAATGTTGGCGCGCTGCTGCGCACTGCTGAAGCAGTCGGCGTACATGGGGTAATCTTACCTGCTCGACGGTCTGTCGGCATCACGCCTACGGTTGTTAAGGTCTCAGCCGGCGCCAGCGAACATTTGCGCATTGTTATCGTATCAAACTTAGTCCAAACCCTAAAGTCCTTCAAAAAAGCTGGTGTTTGGGTGATTGGCGTCGAAAAGGCTGCCTCAGCGCAACCTTATCATCGAGTTGACTTAAATATGCCCTTGATTCTAGTTGTCGGCAGTGAAGGCAAAGGTATGACCCGCCTGGTTAGTGAGACTTGCGACTTGCTTTTAGAAATTCCCATGCAAGGTCATATCGCCTCACTGAACGTCTCAGTAGCCGGAGGGTTAGTCATGTACGAAGCTTGGCGGGTGCGTCAAAATTCGTGAAATAGGGGAACAATTTCAAATCATAAATTTGACTTTTAACGATAAATTTCATATACTGCTCTTTTGGGATGCAATAGTCACCGAAAATAAAGTGTGGCTTTTATGCGTATCCTGCAGATGGAGAGGTACCCAAGCGGTCAAAGGGGGCTGACTGTAAATCAGCTGGCTACGCCTTCGGTGGTTCGAATCCGCCCCTCTCCACTCTTTTTTGTTTATTAGGCATTTAATTAAGGAGGATATTACTGCATGGCAAAGCAGGCATTTGTAAGGACGAAA
>JABAHQ010006529.1_pt5 | contig 12715 bp, 8 predicted proteins | sample 7062091 | NCBI WGS metagenome assembly JABAHQ01 (sample SAMN14534359, study PRJNA622989) | marine sediment metagenome | biome: marine biome [ENVO:00000428]; feature: marine pelagic biome [ENVO:01000023]; material: deep marine sediment [ENVO:00002113] | place: India: Gulf of Kutch | collected...
GCAGGCAGAGGACCAGCATCCACCTGATCCTCCTCCTTAACCTCATCCGGATATTTGACCCGCTGGTGAGATACACCTTGTAAAACTTCGTTAAAAGCGATACGAATTTGCTCTAAGTCTCGCAGGGTTAGATCACATTCATTAAACTGACCCGATTTTACCCGGTTGGTAATCGTATTGCGAATAATTTTGTCAATTTCTTCGGCTGACTCAGGTTGGACCGAACGGACCGTAGCCTCGCTGGCGTCAGCCAGCATCAGAATAGCCGTCTCCTTGGATTGAGGCCTGGGGCCAGGATAGGTGTAATGGGACTTGTCTACCTGGGATTCGTCCCCATCGGCCGCTTGCACGGCCTGCTGATAAAAATAGCCGGCCACCTCTGTGCCATGGTGCTCAGCAATAAAAGCACATAAGATAGGGGGTAAACGATGCTGTCTCGCCAGACGTAGACCATCAGTGACATGGCTGATAATAACCTGGGCGCTGGTTTCGGGGTCGAGATTCTCGTGCAAGCTAACGTCGGCCCGGGTATTTTCAGTAAAGAAGTAGGGGCGAATCATTTTGCCAACATCGTGGTAATAAGCGCCGACCCGGCAAAGAACGGCATTAGCCCCAATACGAATGGCAGCTTGTTCGGCCAGGTTGCTAACTAATAAGCTGTGATGGTAACTACCGGGGGCCCGGCGTAACAGTTCTGCTAACAAAGGTTGGGTGGGTCTGGAGAGTTCAATCAATTGAATATCAGTAATCACACCGGTTAGGCTGCCAATGACCAAGAAGGCAACCAGGGCCAATCCGGCTGATACCAGCCCACTTAAGATACCGCTTCCCAATTGGCCTATTATCGTTAAGAGCATATTAGAATTGAGTGGGACACGGTCATTCTCAAAAAAGCGAAAAAGAAGGATGATGGCTACATTGCTCACGGCCGCATACAGCCCAGCCCGCAAGAGGGTGTTGACTTGAGCCATACGCCTCACATTTAAGCCAACCACCAAGCCAGTGATGATAACATAAGCTGCCAACTCAAACGTCCCCCCAGTTGTATACCCCTCAATCAAACCCATCATTAATGTGGCGATTATGGCGAGTTGTGGATCAAGAGTGCCAGCAATAATAATAGTCAAGGCGGGCATCGGTAGCGCATAGGCCAAGACAGTTTTGCCGGGTGCCATCGCCCTGATAGCGGCAACAAAAATGAGGGACACAATCACCAAAATCGCCAAACGCTGGTTATCCTGTAAAATATCGAAGTGATACTTAGCCAAATAAAAGCCTAAGGCAGCTACCAGAAGGAGCAACCACAAAAACGTTGAAGCGAAATCATGCCAGGGCGTGGCCCGTTGGTGTAACCCCATGACCTGAAGGGCTTCTATATCTAATTCGTCAACCCGCTCATTATTCCGAACAACGATCTCATTTTTTTCAAACGTAACCAGGACAGGCTGGACACTCTCTCTGGCTTCTTCCCGCCTTTCGTTAGTCCGGGCCTCATCAACAAATGTATTGGGCTGAATCAGGTCTTCGGCAATCGAGACAATTACCCTGGCTTCAGCATCCGGGACATCGAGAGAGACGTTAAGCCCCAGCCGAAAACGAACGCCGGGCAAGTCAGTCTCTTTGATTGGGTTACGCATGACCTGATCTAACACCGAGTCAACTTCTTGCTTGGCATCTGCCCACAAGTCTTCACCCAAATTTAAAATCTCTATCGCCTCTTCACGGGTAAGAGAGACTGGCGTCAAGGCCAAAACATGGTCCAATTTTTCCTCCTCGGTGAGGTAAGGGTCAACCCGCACTGCGTCCAGATAATTAAAGACCTGGTTAGCTACCACGCGTTGCTCACGGGCTACATTTGGATCCGGACGACCATAAACATCCTGAACGAGTCTCGCTGCCTGATCTCGGGCCCGTTCAGTGGCGATTTTACTTTCGTAGGTAATGGTGGCGGGAGCAACAATATCCTGGGGGGATATATCGCCAACTTCAAGTTGGGCGATCCGGTCAGTTAAAAACTCGACCTCTAAAATGAAGGTGCTGACCAAAATGAAAAACAGCCCAGCCAAGGCGACCCTTAAAAGCTGCTGTGGTTCCAGGCGCCGTTTTTTGTTAACCGGTTTTAACGTTGGTTGAGGTAACATGAGCCCTTGACTGTCAAATTATCCGCAAGACCTGCAAACGAACGGAAAGCTAACCGCTTAACAGTTCTCGCACAATCTCACTGATACGTTTGCCATCGGCCAGACCTTTCATTTCTCGGCTCAAAATTCCCATTACCTTACCCATATCTTTCATACTGGTTGCATTCACTTCAGCAATGACTGCCTGGGCGCGTTCGGTGATTTCTTCATCGGTTAGTTGCGGGGGTAAATAGGTTTCGATAATGTCTAATTCTTGCTGTTCTTGCTTTACCAGGTCCGGGCGATTGCCTTGCTGAAACTGCTCTATCGAATCACGACGCTGCTTAACTTGTTTGGCTACAACTTCGATGGCCTCCTCATCTGATAGCTCATGTCCCATGTCGATCTCAGCATACCTGATGGCGCTTCTTAGATTCCGAATGGCGTTTCGTCTAATCTCATCTCCACTTTTCATAGCTTCTTTTAAATCTTGGGTCAGACGTTCCCTTATAGTCATGATCCTTCACCTTCCTTCCACATTCTCCAGGCATACATAGGCCTCTATAATCAGGATTTTGGGTTGAGTACCTGGTCGATCACTTTGGTCAGTTCTGCCCAATCAAACGGCTTTACCAAAAAATCTCGAGCGCCAGCCTCAATAGCATCTTTCCTATAGTCCATGCCTGAGGTCATAATCACAGGAATACCTCGGCTAATATCACTTGACTTTAATTGTTGTAGTACATCTAAACCGTGACTGAGACCTAAATGATAGTCCATTAAAATCAAACTCGGTTGCTCTGCCTCAATAACATCTAAAGCCCGTTTGGGATCTGTCAAACTGGTTGATGGATAGCCGTGTAATTTGAGCATGGTTGCAATTAACTTACAGGTCAATGGCTCATCATCTATAATCAAAACTTTAGGTATATTCATATCAGCTAATATTATCACGCAAAATTCATTGCACCCTCACAATGCAAGATCATGCAAACAACTGCCAAAATTATACCATATCGCCAAGGTAACTGCCAATCAAAAAATCCCTGCAGCAATTCTCATTTTTGGCGCGAAAATGACCTTCCCGGAAGTCGAAGATCCTGGTGAGGGCTAAGAGCGCTATTTCTTGACCAAAGCATCTCATGATTTCGTCGCTTTGTCTGGCTGAAGGCGCCTCGAAGCTTCCGGGAAGGGTTGGCCAGTCCTAATCGCATAGATGACATATCTTTTGTTGCACGAATGGCGTCGAGGCTTTAACCGGTTGAAGCTCGGACCGGTTAAAACCTCGGCTTTATTATTTATCCTCAACCCTGAGCCTTGGGACGGGATGTTTTCCCGTTTTTGACTTTTCCAAAAAACCTCATATACTTGCCACACGCTCATATATGACTGATATATTACATCATAATAGGTCGTAGTATCGGCATTAGCCGTTGAATTTGGGCGCTGAAGCGGCTACGACGAACAACTTACGTGAACCTGGTGCGTAGCAGCGTTGTCGTTGATTTATACGGAGGTAAGTACAGTATGAGCAAAACGATTTTGATAGCCTATGCCAGCGTCAGTGGATCGACCGGCGAAGTGGCTGAAGCCATTGGCGAGGTAGTGGGCGAGGCAGGCGTTGCCGTACAGGTGCGAAATGTCAAAGATGTGTCTGATGTAAGCGTTTACAGGGCCGTGGTATTGGGGAGTTCGATTCGGGTGGGGCGGTGGTTGCCGGAAGCCGTAGAGTTTTTGGAAACGTACCAGGATGACTTGCAGCAAGTGCCAGTGGCCTACTTTACCACATGTTTGACGATGGTGCACGATACAGAGGATAGTCATAAAACGGTTTTGAGTTATATGGAGCCGCTGCTTCAGTTAGCGCCGCAAATTAAACCGGTCGGTCTGGGACTTTTCGCCGGTAGTCTGGATCCCACGCGACGATTAATGATGCAAACCACTCTGGCCCCTCAGGGGGACTATCGAGATTGGGAGGCGATCCGGGCCTGGGCAAAAGAGATTCGCCCGCATCTATTGGAAGGTCATGTTGAATCTGAAGAACCGATGATCCTGCGTGGGGCTGTCCTGAGTTATACTGACCTGGCTGGAGCAGATCTGGGAGGTGCTGATCTGCATGGAGCTGAACTTCAGGAGGTAAATCTGCGTGAGGCTGATTTACATGAAGCCGATCTGGGTGAGACTGAGCTGATTAAGGCAGACTTACAGGAGGCCAATCTACATCAGGCTGGTTTACGGTGGGCTGACCTGAATCGGGCCGATATGAGTGGGGCCAATCTACAAGGGGCCAATCTAATTGGGGCTGACCTAAACCGAGTCAATCTCAGCCGAGCCATTCTCAGTCGGGCAGTGCTGAACGGGGCCAATCTGAGCCAGGCTAACTTGCAGGGTGCTGACCTGAGTTACGCTGACTTGAATTGGGTTGATTTGCGGGGGGCAGATTTGAGCCAGGCTAACCTGAGCCAGGCCAGTTTAGGCTGGGCCAATTTACGTGAGGCTAACTTGAGTCAGGCCGACCTGAGCCAGGTTAGATATAATAGTCATACCGAATGGCCTGAAGGTTTTTCCCCTGAAACGCGAGGGGCTATCTTGATTGAGGCAGAGCCGTACTAATGGGATCTTAAGGTATAAAATCCGCCGATAAAGCTGGAGTTGGCTTATGAGTGACCGTGAACGACGTTCCCGCCGTGGAAGAGTGCGCCGGGGGCGAGAGGCATCGCTTAAATCTGTCTCTATTAAACCGCTAATCAATAAGTTACCCTTCACCAAGGTCCTCGCTCAGGAAGGGATCGAAGCCATCCATCAAGCGGCGATGCGCTTGTTAAAAGAAACGGGCATCCTGGTTATTAATTATCCGCCGGCTTTGGAAACGTTTCGACAAAATGGGGCCAAGATTGAGGGGGAAATGGTCTGGATTGATGAAGATACCCTGATGCACTTCGTGCGACAGGCTCCCTCGAATTTCACCCAATTGGCCCGTAATCCGGCCAACCATCTCTTTATTGGGGGACGGCATGCAGTCTTTGCGCCCGTTTATGGCCCGCCTTTTGTGGGGGACCTCGACCGGGGGCGCCGTGAGGCCACCCTGGAGGATTTCCACAACTTCGCCAGGCTGACTTACATGGCTCCCCAGTTGCACCACGCCGGCGGCACCTTGGTTGAGCCAAATGACATTGACGTGCGCGAACGCCATCTTGATATGTTGCTGGCTCACATTACCTTGAGCGATAAAGCCTTCATGGGAAGTGTCACCCACCCCGATAACGCCCGCGATACAGTCACCATGGGCGAAATCTTGTTTGGGCCAGAAGCAGTGGGAGAAAACCCGGCCGTCATCTCACTGATTAACGCTTCCAGTCCGCTCCGTTTTGATGATCGGATGTTTGGGGCTTTAGAGGTTTATGCCCGTGCCGGGCAAGGGGTCATAGTGACCCCTTTTATTATTGCCGGGGCTATGTCACCCAGCACCCTGGCCGCTACCCTGGCTCAACAAAACGCCGAAGCCCTGTTCGGTATTTGTTATGCCCAGATGCTCAATCCCGGCTCTCCCTGTATCTATGGGTCTTTCCTGGCCAACATTGATATGAGGAGTGGCGCGCCATGTTTTGGTACTCCTGAAGATACCCTGGCCCTCTATGCGGGAGCGCAAATGGCCCGTTATTATGACCTTCCTTATCGTTCTGGCGGCAACTTCACCGCCTCCCGCATCCCCGATGCCCAGGCGGGTTACGAATCCGCTGGCACCATCTGGCCGACCATCCAGGCCGGGACCAACTTCGTGTTACATGCGGCCGGTTGGCTAGAAGGGGGGTTGATTAGTGGCTACGAAAAATTTGTCCTTGACCTTGAGATGTTGGGTATTGTGGCTCGTTTCACCGAGGGGATCAGCCTGACCGGGGAGGATTTTGCCTGGGATGCTTATGCGGAGGTCGGACCGGGCAATCATTTCCTGGGCTCACAGCACACCATGCGCCACTATGACACCGCTTTTTACCAACACACAGTCTTTAGCATGGATAATTACGAGAAATGGGTCGAAGAGGGGAGCGAGGACTCTTACAAAAAAGCCAATGTCCTCTGGAAGCGGATGTTGCGCGATTATGAAGCGCCTCCCCTGGATGAAGCCATAGCCGAGGAGCTCAACGCCTTTGTCGAACACCGCCGGGCCGAAATTCGGGCCGGGAAACCACGCAGCCAATGGAAAAGGTAAGGCCATATGCCGGAACTGAGAACCCCGCTTTATGATATTCACCTGCGTACTGCCTCGAAGATGATCAAGGGAGGCGGAGACTTCATGTTTCCGCTCTCCTACACCTCTCCCGTCGAAGAGCACCTCAATACCCGCACCAATGTGGGCCTGCAAGATCTTTCAACCATGGGCGAAGTGGATATCAAAGGGCCAGGGGCGGAACGGTTAATTAACCGGCTGCTGGTCAATGAAATCCGCGACTTAGAGCCGGGCCAGATGCGCTATTCGACCATGTGCAGCCCCGCGGGCGGCATTGTGGACGATATTACGGTTTACAAATTTAGCGATGAACACTTCATGATTGTCACCAGCTCCGGCCCGCGCAAGAAGACCGCCCGTTGGATTGCCGATCATGCGGTTGGGATGCACGCTTATATCACCGATATGACAGCCTCGATTGCTCTCCTATCCGTCCAGGGGCCTCGCTCACGCGATTATCTGAGCACAGCGGTGCAAGGGGCCGACCTGGAGAGGCTGCGCTTTTTCCGTTTCGCCAGCGGGCTTATCAATGAAGCGGAGATAATCATCTCCCGCTCCGGGTATACGGGCGAGTTGGGCTATGAACTTTATGTCCCGGCTGAAGAAGCGGCCGTGATCTGGGAGCATATCCTCCAAACGGGGCGTCCGTTCGGCCTGCTCCCTTACGGGGTGCAGGCTATGCAAAGTTTGCGTATCGAGAAGGCTTTTCCCCTCTATGGCCCTGATATTGATGAAAGTCATAATCCTTTTCAATTAGGGCTACACCGCTGGATACGTTTTGAGAAACGTGATTTCATCGGGCGCGAGTCGTTGTTGGGTATCCAAGATCAAGGGCTTTATCATCGTTGGACTGGTCTGATCCTGGAAAGCGATGTGCCGGCTAACTATAGCGATAAGGTCTACAGCATCGCCGATATCGCCACCTTTCGCCAAAAGAAGTTCAGCGGCAGTGAGGCTGGAGACTATTTTGATGTCGAACAGCCCGGCCATGAGGAAATCGGTTACATCACCTCCAGCGCCAAGGGGCACACCGTCGGCAAGATGTTGGCTTTGGGCTATGTCAGGACCAGCCACGCCTGGCCCGGGGGACGGATGTTGGTTAATATCAATGGCCGGCCCAAACTGGCGACGGTAATTTCGACCCCCTTCTTTGATTCAGAGGGGATCCGAATGCGGGCGAAAGGACCGACAAAGGTATGATCGGCTATTCCAAACACTACCACGTCATTGTCGTCGGTGTCGGGGGGATGGGGAGCGCCACTTGTTACCAACTGGCCCGCCGGGGGAAACGGGTGCTGGGGATAGAACGCTTTGATATCCCGCATGATCTCGGCTCATCCCACGGCTATACGCGCATCATTCGCCTGGCTTATTATGAACATCCTTCGTATGTCATGCTCCTCAAACGGGCTTATGAACTCTGGGAGGAAATCGAGGGGCGAAGCAGCCAGAAGCTGCTCCATATCACCGGCTCTATCGACGCCGGCCCGGCCGATAGCTGGGTCTTCAAAGGTTCGCTGCAATCATGTGTTGAGCATGACCTGCCTCACGAAGTGTTGACGGGTACCGAATTGTCGCAGCGTTTTCCAGGATATCAGTTGCCCTTTGAAATTTTGGCCCTCTATCAACCCAAAGGGGGCTTTCTGGTCCCAGAGCGGTGTACGGTGGCCTTTGTGGAAGCGGCGCAAGCGTTAGGGGCTGAGATCCATGGGCGCGAACAGGTGCTCGACTGGGAACCGGTCGGCGATGGGGTACGGGTCATCACTGATCGGGCTGAGTACGAGGCAGACCGCCTGGTGATTACGGCTGGCTCCTGGAACGCCAACATGCTCCCCTTCCTCAACGGTCTGGCGGTGCCTGAGCGCCAGGTCCTGGCCTGGCTCCAGCCGGAGCGCCCTGAACTCTTCACCCCCGAACGGTTCCCCGTTTTCAACTTGTTGGTCGAAGAGGGGCGTTATTATGGCTTTCCTGTCTTTGCTGTGCCGGGCTTCAAATTTGGCAAATATCACCATTTTGAGGAAATCGGCTCCCCGGATTATCTGAATTATGAGCCCACCCGCCAGGATGAGACTATGTTACGCGAATTCGCGGCCCGCTATTTTCCCGCCGGGACAGGGCCGACCATGACCCTCAAAGCCTGTATGTTCACCAATTCGCCCGACGGCCACTTCATTATTGACCTGCACCCGGAATATCCCCAGCTTGCTTATGCCGCCGGTTTTTCCGGCCACGGCTATAAGTTTGCCAGCGTCATTGGCGAGATTTTAGCTGACCTGGCCGAGCGCGGGGAGAGCCGCCATGAAATTAGTCTTTTCCGCTTAGAGCGGTTGACGGGGCAGGCAGGTCGTCAGCAGAGGACACACTTGGGACAGCACCGGGAACAACTCCGCCAGCGTCAGCCATTACCGCAGCAACTTCGCCCCTTCCGCCCACATCCGGTACAGCCTGATGGGCGCTACGCAATGTATGATACAACGGATCCTCGCTATTGGGAAAGCGACGTAATTAAACCCTTCTGGCTCTAGCAGCATCGCCGATTCGATCAAGGAACAAGGCAGCCATGGAACGCACTGATGATTATGACGGCCCGTGGAAAGAAGCCATTGAAACCTATTTTGAGGATTGTCTGGCTTTTTTCTTTCCCCAGGCCCATCTTGACATTAATTGGATGAGAGGGTATGAATTCTTGGATAAGGAACTTCAGCAAGTAGTTCCAGAGGCGGAACTTGGCCGGCGTACGACCGATAAGCTGGTCAAAGTCTGGCAGAATTCAGGCCATGAAGCCTGGGTCTTAATTCACCTGGAGGTGCAAAGCCAGTATGAAACCGACTTTCCTGAGCGGATGTACATCTATAACTACCGCCTTTTTGATCGCTACAAACGTCGTGTGGCTAGCCTGGCTATTTTAGGGGATGAAAGTCCAAATTGGCGGCCTGACCATTATGGCTATAAATTGTGGGGCTGCGAAGTTGATCTCAAGTTCCCAACCGTCAAGCTGCTTGATTATCGTCAGGACTGGGAATCCTTAGAACAAAACCGTACCCCCTTTGCGGTTATAGTCATGGCTCATTTACATACTCAGACGACACGACACCAACCGGATGAGCGATATGCCTTGAAATGGACTTTAACCAGGCGATTATATGAACAAGGCTACAACAAGCGAGATGTGCAGTTGCTGTTCCGCTTTATTGATTGGTTGATGGCTTTGCCGCCAGAGTTGAAACGTCAGTTTGAGAGAACTATCACTGAATATGAGGAGGCACAAAAGATGACCTTCATTACGAGCATTGAAGAGATAGGCATTGAGAAAGGTATTCAGCAAGGAATTTTGCAAAAGGCCAGAGAAGCCGTCATTGAAGTTCTCGAAATTCGATTCGAGGATGTACCTGAAACGTTAGTTGAGGCCATTAATACCCTTGGTGATGCCGATATCTTAAAAACCCTGCATAAACAAGCTGTTATAGTCGAGTCTATTGAGCAGTTCACCCAGGATATGGATAAACTTTTGGCTGACAAATCCGATCGAGACCAGATGCCATCTTAAGCTAAAATCGACTGGCAAAGGAAGGGAGGAAATTATGCAAACCCAGGCACGATTAGTCATCATTGGCGCGGGCATTGTTGGCGGCAGCGCCGTCTATCATCTGGCCAAAATGGGCTGGCGCGATATGGTGGTCATTGATCAAGGCCCTCTTTTTGAGACCGGGGGTTCGACGTCCCACGCCCCGGGCCTGATCTTTCAAACCAATCCATCCAAAATGATGACCGAGTTCGCCAAATACACGGTGAAACTTTTCAACGAGCTGACCTTTGAGGGCGAGCTAGCCTTTTACCCGGTTGGCAGTATTGAAGTCGCCCCCACCGAAGCGCGCCATGCAGACCTCAAACGCCGGCACGGTTGGGCCACAGCCTACGGCCTGGAGTCGCATTTGCTCACCCCCGCCGAAGTACAGCAAATGATCCCCCTCCTTAACCCTGAGGTCATTTATAGTGGCTATTACGTCCCCTCCGATGGGGATGCCAAGGCAGTCAGGGCGGTCGAAGCCATGGCTCATGAAGCTAGAACGCTGGGCGCGGCTGAGTTCTACGGCCATACAGTTGTCCACCACATCGAGGTGGAGAATGGCCGGGTAAAGGGGGTAGTGACCGACAAAGGCCGCATAGAAACGGAGCTGGTCCTCCTGTGCACGAATATTTGGGCGCCCGTTTTGGGACGTAAAGTAGGGGTGTCGATCCCGCTGATGGCGGTTCAACATCAATATGCTATCACCGCCCCACTGCCGGAGTTGGCCGGTGAGAGTCGTGAAATCGTCCATCCCATCTTGCGCCACCAAGATAAGTCTATGTACTTCCGACAACACGCCGACGCCTATGGCGTTGGGTCGTATCAACACGAGCCGTTATTGGTCGAACCGGCGGCCCTGGACAAAACAGCCATAAAGCCCTTTACAGCGGACCACTTTGGCCCTGCCTGGGCCTCGGCGGTCGAGCTATTGCCCCCGCTGGACAAGGCCGACTTGACGACCAAGTTCAACGGTATGTTCGCCTTTACCCCGGATGGGATGCCGATCCTGGGCGAAGCGGCCGCGGTTGAGGGCTTCTGGGCTGCGGTTGGCGTTTGGGTGACCCATGCTGGCGGGGTGGGTAAGGCCATAGCCGAATGGTTGAATGACGGGGCGCCTGGTATGGATCTGCGGGAAGCGGACATCAATCGTTTTCATCCCCATGTCTCCTCTCGAACCTATATCCATTTGCGTTGTGCCCAACAATACCGCGAAGTTTATGACATCATCCACCCGCTACAACAGATGGAAAACCCGCGCAATTTGCGACTGACGCCGTTTCATCCCCGCCTCCAGGAACAGCAGGGGGTCTTCTTCGAGAATGCCGGTTGGGAGCGGCCCCAATGGTTTGAGCGCAACAAAACCCTCTTAGATCGTTATGAAGTGCCGGCCCGGGCCGGTTGGGAGGCCCGCTACTGGTCCCCTATTCAAGGGGCTGAACATCTGGCTACGCGTGAACGGGTGGCTATGTACGATCTTACACCTTTCACCAAGATTGAGGTCAATGGTTCCGGAGCCTTAGGTTTTCTCAATTATCTGGCCGCTAACCAGATAGACCAGCCGGTGGGTAAGGTGGTCTATACCTCATTGCTCGATCAAAATGGGGGCATTAAATGCGATTTGACCATCACCCGCCTCGGCACAGACCGCTTTATGATCATAACAGGTGGGGGGACTGGCATGCAAGACCTGGCCTGGATTCAACGCCACGCCCCCACAGATGGCTCGGTTCAGATCACGGATGTGACCTCAAAGTATAGCACCCTCGGTTTGTGGGGGCCTAAGGCGCGGGAGGTGCTGCAAACTGTTTGTCAGGAAGATGTCTCCAATGAAGCCTTCTCCTACTACACGGCGCAGTTTATTACAATCGGCGCCGTCCCAGCTTTGGCGCTGCGCGTCTCCTACGTCGGGGAATTGGGCTGGGAGATCTATACCACTACGGAATATGGCCTCCGCTTGTGGGATATCCTTTGGGAAGCTGGACAAGCGCACGGTATGATTGCCGGCGGCGGTGGCGCCTTTGACTCGCTGCGGTTGGAAAAGGGCTACCGCTTGTGGGGCAATGATATCCACACCGATTACCATCCCTACGAAGCGGGCTTGAGCTGGGCGGTTAAGCTCGGCAAAGGTGATTTCATAGGCCGGGAGGCATTGTTGCGGCTTAAGGAGGCCGGCCTTTCGCGACAACTCTGCTGTTTGACTTTGAATGACCCTGCGGCAGTGGTCATGGGCAAGGAGCCCATTATAGCCGCCGATCACACCTTGGGCTATGTGACCAGCGCGAATTTTGGCTACAGTGTAGGTAAATTCATCGTCTATGGCTATCTGCCCCTTGAGTATGCCAAGGAAGGTACTCAAGTCGAAGTTGATTACTTCGGCCAACGATACGCGGCGACCGTCACCGCCGAGCCCTTATATGATCCCAAACACGAGAAGTTGAAGAGGTAAGATTTGTGATCATAAACTCATCCTTACGAAGGAGGACAAAGGGGTTTTTAGACCGCTGAAGCGGTGAGTTGGCCCCTAAAAGGGTTAAATTATCCATGTCTTAACCTAAATTATGTATGGGTAAAGATGATGGTGTAAAATTGGGAAGGAAAAAGTGGAGTCGAGGCCTTAGCCGGATAATTGGTGCCAACCAGGTTAGAGCTTCGACTCCAAATGTTGATTGATTCCTAAATTTATCTTATAGGAATTTCCTTTTTGTAGGCTCCGCATCCCTATGCGGGCCGGGGCATAGGGATGCCCCCGCTACGAGAATAGGTAATTTACTCTCGCTCGCCGGTAGCGATATAGACAAA
>JABAHQ010008041.1_pt2 | contig 12713 bp, 13 predicted proteins | sample 7062091 | NCBI WGS metagenome assembly JABAHQ01 (sample SAMN14534359, study PRJNA622989) | marine sediment metagenome | biome: marine biome [ENVO:00000428]; feature: marine pelagic biome [ENVO:01000023]; material: deep marine sediment [ENVO:00002113] | place: India: Gulf of Kutch | collected...
CGCCAGCGAGCCACCGAGGCCGGGGCCTTCGAGGCTCTGTGGATCCATGAAGGCCAAGCCATGGAAGGGGCCGCCTCCAATCTGTTCATCGTCGCCGACGGCGGGGCCGGGACCCCGCCCGACGGGCCCCGGGTTCTTCCGGGGATCACCCGGGACGTGATACTGGAGCTGGCGGCAGAGCAGGGCCTGCCCATCGGCACCCGGGCCATCTCGGCGCAAGAGCTGGCGGCCGCGGAGGAGGTGTGGGTCACCTCCAGCACCAAGGAGGTCCTGCCCGTGACCCGGCTGGACGATCGGCCGGTCGGCACCGGGCGGCCAGGCCCCTTGTTCCGGCAAGTCCTGAAGGCTTACCGCGAACGGATCCGGCCCTTCCGCGAAGGCTGACGGAGGCGGTTAGGCATGACCNNACGAGGCCCGCATCGGGTACCCCATCCCGTTCACCGTCAAGGCGGTCGGGCCCAACCGTACGAGCTTCCCGGAGCGGGTGCGGGAGCTCGTGGGACGCCATACCCTCCTCCCCGCCAATGCCGTCCACACCCGGGAGAGCCGCAATGGCCGCTACCTCAGCGTGTCCTGCACCTTCGAAGCGCAAAGCCGGGACCAGCTCAATGCCATCTACACCGACCTGCAGGCCGACCCCGACGTCCTTGCCACCCTCTGATGACGGTGCCAGGGCGATCACCGTCCATGACCTGGGCCTGCGGGACTACGGGGAGGTCTGGGCAGCCATGCGCGAGCTCACAGCCGCCCGNNGGAGATGTCGGAATTCACCGACGCCCGGGACGCCGGCACCACCGACGAGCTCTGGCTGGTGGAGCACCCGCCGGTGTTCACCCAGGGCCGCAACGGCCGGCCCGAGCACCTGCTGAACATCACCGGCATGCCCGTGGTCCATACCGACCGCGGGGGCCAGGTCACCTACCACGGTCCCGGTCAGTGCGTGGCCTATCCCCTGCTGGACCTGCGCAGGCGTGGCTGGGGAGTACGCCACTACGTGCACGCCCTTGAACAGGCGGTCATCGACCTGCTGGCCGGCTACGACCTGGTGGGTTCACGCCGGAAGAGCGCCCCGGGTGTCTACCTTGACGGGCCCGATGGCCCCAAGATCGCGGCCATTGGGCTGCGCGTGCGGGGCGGCTGCACCTACCACGGAGCAAGCCTCAATCTGCTCAACGACCTCGCCCCCTTCGCCATGATCAACCCCTGCGGCTACGCGGGAATGCCGGTGACCCGGCTGGCCGATCACGTCCCCGGACTGGACCCGGGAGTCGCCCGGAAGGCCTTCACCCGCGCCCTGCTCCGCTTGCTCGCGCCCGACAAGGAGACGAGCTATGGCCGCTCCCCATGATCCCCCCGGCTCCGAGGAAGCCCCGCCCTCCCGAACCGGCAAGGGCGCCGACAAGATGCGCAAGGCGCGCTTCGACCGCACCCTCTCCGAGCTTGGCCGCAAGCCCGGGTGGCTCCGCGTGCCCTCCCCGTCCTCGCCGCGTGCCCAGGAGGTCAAGGGTCTGCTGCGGCAGCACGAGCTGCACACGGTCTGCGAGGAGGCCTCCTGCCCCAATCTCGGGGAGTGCTTTGGCGGCGGAACTGCCACCTTCATGATCCTGGGCGAGGTCTGTACCCGGCGCTGCGCCTTCTGCGACGTGGCCACCGGCCGCCCCGCCCCGCCGGACCCCCTGGAGCCCGCCCACCTGGCCCGGGCCGTTCGGGCCATGGGCCTGAAGTTCGCGGTGATCACCTCGGTGGACCGCGACGACCTGGCCGACGGCGGTGCCAGGCACTTCGCCGAGGTGATCCGGGAGCTGCGGGAGCACTGCCCGGGAACGGGGGTGGAGGTGCTGACCCCGGATTTCCGGGGGTGCCGGGAAGAGGCCCTGGCCTGCTTCGCCGCCCATCCGCCGGACGTTTTCAACCACAACGTGGAAACCGTGCCCGAGCTCTATCACACAGTCCGGCCCAGCGCGGGTTACCCCGGCTCCCTGGGGCTGCTGCGCCGNNACGTCCCCACCAAATCCGGCCTCATGCTGGGGCTGGGCGAAACCCTGGAGCAGGTGCGGAGGGTTATGGCCGACCTGCGGGCCCACGGCGTGGACATCCTGACCCTGGGGCAATACCTGGCCCCGAGCGGCCACCACCACCCCGTGCGAGCCTATATCCATCCCGACACCTTCGCAGCGCTTAAGGAGGAGGCCCTGGCCTTGGGCTTCCTCGCGGTAAACGCTGGGCCGCTGGTGCGCTCCTCCTACCATGCGGGCGACTACCTCCCCCCGGGGCCTTCTCCCCTGGCGGATTGACAAACGGCCGCATTGCCCTGTTACCGTTAGGACGTTTATACAGTTCCCGCCCCGGCCTGGCAGGGCCGGGGCCTACTTCATTGAAGGGAAGGGTCGATGGCAATTCGCACCATCCTGTCTGAAAAACGGTTTTCCGCGTGGACGGCGGCCGCCGCCGCGCTGTTGGGGGCGGCCGTGGCTGCCAGTCCGTCCGCCGCTCAGCCCGCCGCCGGGGGGCCTGGCCAAGGGGGCGGCAAGGGTCAGGGGATGACCTCGGAGCAGAAGAAGGAGCTGCGTGACGCCCAGAAGAAGGTCCAGGATCTAAACCAGCAGATCGGGGAGATCCAGAAGAAGGCCATGAACGCGAACCCCGGTCTGCAGGAAAAGCGCGATGACCTGCGCTCCCTGCTCAAGGACAAAATGGAGGCCAAGGGGCACACTCCAGGAGAGGACATCAGCCGGATGAAGGAGATCCGGAAGAAGCTCTCCGAGGAAAAGGAAATTCCCAAGGCCGAGCGCCAAAAGCTGATGCAGGAGTTCCAGCAGACCGCCCGGACCTTCCAGCAGGCCCAGAAGGAGGCCATGAAGGATCCCGAGGTCCAGGAGGCCCGGCAGCAGTTTCAGGACGACCTGCTGGCCGCTATGAAGAAGGAAGAGCCCAAGGTGGAGCAGCTGATCGAGGACCTGAAGCAGGCCCGCAAGGAGTTCCAGAAGCTCCTCCAGGATCGGTTCTCCGGCATGGGCGGCAAGGGTCAGGGCGGGGGCCCCAAGGCCGGATCCGGCTCCGGCAGCCCCTGACCCCGATTTTTCCGTCCCTCCGACGCCCCCGGCCTTCCCGGGGGTGTTTGTTTGTGCCATCCTCCCGGCTTCCCTGACCCTCCCCGCCCGGGACGGGAGATCCGAGGCCCGCCCTACCGCTCGCACCATGCCGAGGTCTTCGCGCCGGATCATCCCCGTTTTGCTGCTCGCCGCCACTCCCCCGGCTGCGGGCGAGGAGCCGGTGAGCCTGGAGGCGGACCGGATCTCGGTCACCGAGGACCGGGTCGATGCCCGCGGCAAGGTCCAGGCCCGGCAGGGAGAGCGGGAGATGTCGGCGGACCGGATCCGTTACGACCGGCCCGGAAACTGGCTGGACCTGTTCGGTGACGTCACCTTCTCCGAGCCGGGCTATACCGCTACCACTCCCCGGGCCAGGCTCAACACCGAGACGGAGCTGGGCTGGATGGCTTCTCCCCGGCTCCATCTGGAGGATTCCGACAGCTGGCTCCTGGCGGAGGGCCTGAAGCGCTACGCATCCCATCGCTTCAGGCTAACCGGGGCCTGCTACACGGCCTGCTCGCCTCCGGAAAACCCGCCCTGGTCGGTGCGCTCCAGCCGGATCTACGTCAACCAGGAAACCCATTTCGCCCACCACTGGAACAGCCGGTTCAGCTTGGCGGGCATCCCGGTCTTCTACACCCCCTACTTCGGCCATTACACCGACAGCGAGCGCCACACGGGCTTCCTGTTCCCCGCCATCGAATTCTCTGGGCGGCGAGGCACCGACATCACCCTGCCCTTCTACTGGAACATCGCACCCCAGCTCGACGCCACCATCGGGGTCCGGCACATGACGGGGCCGGGGACCATGCCTCAGCTGGAGGTCCGCCACCTGGGGAAGAGGCTCCGGAGCGAGGTCTACGCGGAATACCTGCCGGACGACGACCAGACCGGCGAAGACCGCTACTATTTCTCCACCCTTCAGGAGGGCACCCTATCCGGGTCCGTCCGCTACCGTCTGGACGGCCAGCGGGTCAGCGACGCCGAGCACCTGTCCCTGTTCGGGGAAGGGGTGGAGCAAGGCTCGCAGCGCTACCTGACCTCCACCCTGTCCCTGAGCCGTGCCTTCGGGGCATTCCGGTGGAGCACCGACTTCACTTATCTCCAAGACCTGCAGGACTTCAACGCCCCGGACACCCTTCAGGAGCTCCCCCGCATGCGGCTGGAAGGGGAGACACTCCTGCCGGGGGCATCCCCTCTGCAGCTGGACCTGGACAGCGAATACGTCTTCTTCTACCGGCGCGAAGGCGAGCGCGACCACCGGCTTTACGCGGATCCCACCCTGGCCCTGCCCCTGTCGTCCCGCTACGGAGACCTGGAGCCCCGGGCCGGGGTGCATTGGACCCGCTACCGGGTGATTCCCGATCCCCAGGTGACACCCGGGATCGACCGCGAGAGCCTCTCCCGCACGGTGCCCCACGCCAGCCTGCGGGCGGCGAGCGAGGTGCAGCGGGCTTTCGACCTCGGCGCCTTCCACCTGCGCCATGCCGTCGGCCCGGAGCTGTTCTACTTGTATATTCCCTATCGAGACCAGGCCGGGCTCCCGGTCCTGGACACCAGCGCGCCCCCCCTGCGCTTCGGCGACCTGTTCGAGATGAACCGTTTCTCCGGGATCGACCGCATCGGCGACGCCAACCAGCTTACCACCGCCCTGGCCACCCGCCTCGACGCCAAGGCCGGAGAGCGCCGGTGGGAGGCCGCCTCGCTGCGGGTGGGCCAGGTCCAGTATTTCGGTAAACGGCGGGTCTCCCTGAGCGACTCGGCGAAGCCCCGGACCCGGACCTATTCCAATGTCTTCGCCGAGCTCGCCGTTCGTCCGCTCCCGACGGCCGAGCTCACCTCCGCTCTGGAATTCGACCCCCAGCGGCCGGCTTTCGCCCTGAATCAGATGGAGGCCTTCGACGCCCGCCTGACCGTCGCCCCGCCAGCGGGCCATCGCCTGCAGGCCCGTTATCTGCGGCGCACGGCCTTCGACGGGGAGAAAGCGACTGACACCACCGAGGAGCTGGAGTGGGACGCCCTGGCGGTACTTACGCCCGGGTGGGACCTGTTCGCCCGTTCCCGCCGCTCCCTGCTATTCCGTGAAAATTTGGAGCGCCGTGCTGGGGTGGACTATCATGCCGGATGCTGGGGCCTCCGCCTCGCCTGGGAGGATCGCCTCCTGCGCCAGGCCGAGGCCACCGCCGACCTCGACGACCCCGAGCGCGAGATCCGGGTCTTCCTTACCCTGCGCTTCCGCACCTTGGGCGAGCAGGAATTCTCCACCGAGTACGAAGAGCTTGAAAGTGGAATTCGCCGAACGTTCGAATAGGCCCGCCGGAGCCCCCACCCCCCGGCGGGGAATCCTGTGGTACCTGGCTGTCGCCATCGTGGTCGGAGCGGGCCTCCTGGGACCGCCCCGGCTCCTCGCAGCCCAGCTGGTGGACCGGATCGTGGCGGTGGTCAACGACGACGTGATCACCGCCACCGAGCTGGAGCGCGACCTGCAGCGCTCCCTCCAGCAGCTGCGCCAACGGATGGGGCCCGGCAACCTCCCGCCCCGTAAGGTCCTGCGGCGCCAGCTGCTGGAGCGGATGATCATCGACCGGATCCAGACCCAGCGGGCCCGGGAGCGGGGCCTGCAGGTGTCCGCCCAGGAGGTGGACCAGGCCGTGCGGCGCATGGCCCGGCAGAACGGCCTGTCCGTATCCCGCTTCCGGGAGGCCCTCCAGCGCCAGGGACTGGACTACGGCGAGTACCGCCAGCGGCTCAAGGAGCAGATCCTGCGCGGCCGCCTTCAGGACCGGGCCGTGCGCTCCAAGGTCCACGTCACCGACGAAGAGGTGGCCAGCTACCTCGCCCGTCAGGGCAAGGGATCCCAGACCGACTTCGAGTACCACCTGCGGCACATCCTCGTGGCTGTTCCCGAGGAGGCCTCCCCACAGGAAACCGAGAAGCTCCGCGCAAAGGCCGAAGGTCTCCGGGAGCGCATCCGGCAGGGAGACGCCTTTTCCAGGGTGGCAGCCTCCGAGTCGGACGGGCAGAACGCCCTGGACGGCGGGGAGCTGGGCTGGTTCAGGCCCGGCGAGCTACCGGCGCCGGTTTTGGCCGAGATCGAGGCGGTGAACCCCGGGCACCTGTCTCGGGTGGTGCGTACCCCGAGCGGCTTTCACCTGTTCAAGGTTACGGATCGCCGCAAGATGGCAGCCGCCACCGAAACCCAGGTCCGCGCCCGCCACATCCTGCTGCGCACGGATACGGGCCGGGGAGCAGGCGAGGCCAGGGCCCTGGCCCGGGAGCTCCTGCGCCGAATCCGGGGGGATGCGGACTTCGCCGCCCTGGCCCGCCAGTTCTCGGAAGGGCCCTCGGCCCGACAGGGCGGGGACCTGGGCTGGATCAGCCGGGGTCAGATGGTCTCGACCTTCGAGGAGCTGATTTTCTCACTCGAGCCCGGCGAGCTGGGGGGCCCGGTGACCACCCAGTTCGGGGTGCACATCGCCGAGGTCACCGGCAAGCGGGAGAAGGCCGTCAATCCGGAGGACGAGCGCAAGGCCGCCCGCCAGGCCCTGCGCACCCGCAAGACCCGGGAGCGCATGGACCAGTGGCTGCGCGAGCTGCGCGCCCAGTCCTTCGTGGAGATCCGGCTCGGGGACCAAAGCGGATAACGCCAAGGCGCAAGCCCGCCCAGCCAGGACAAGGGCTGGGCTGGCCCCCGAATCAACCACCCGCGACCTTTGCGGCTCCCCGAGCTAACATGGGTCCGGTCCGCAATCCCTTTCCTTGGCGCCTTGGCGCCTTGGCGTTTTCTGGGCCGTTATGCGCCTCGACCTCTTCCTCAAGACCACTCGCCTGATCAAGCGCCGCCCCCTGGCCAAGGAGGCGGCCGACGCCGGCTGCATCACCCGCAACGGCAGGGTGGCCAAAGCGGGCGACGAGGTGCGGGCGGGGGACCGGCTGGTTATCGACCTGGCCAACCGCCACGTAGAGGTGGAGGTCCTGTCCGACCCTCCCAGACAGGTTCGCAAGGACGAGGTGGACCGCTACATCCGAATCCTCGGGGCCCGCAGCGGGGAATCCGAATGACCCGGCCGCTGGCCGTCACTCCCGGTGATCCCGCCGGGATTGGACCGGATCTGGTGCTGGCCCTGGCCGCGGAGCTCGCCGCCGGGGCGGTCGCCGTCTTCGCCGACCCTGACCAGCTGGCCCGTCGCGCTGGCGCGCTGGGCCGGGAGGTTGCAATCTCCACCTGGCGGCCTGGGACCCCCATTCCGGATCGGGGCCTGGCGGTGGTGCCCGTTCCCCAGCCCACCCCCGTGGCTCCGGGCCGGCCGAGCCCGGACAACGCCCCCGCCCTGCTGGCCGCCCTGGAGCAGGCAGTGGGCGCCGTATCGGCGGGCCACTGCGCGGCGCTGGTCACCGGACCGCTCAGCAAATCGGTCATTGCGGGCGGCATCGCAGGTCCCTTCACCGGACATACCGAGCTGCTTGCGCGCCTGACGGACTCCCGGAACCCGGTCATGATGCTGGTTGGCGGGGGTCTTCGGGTGGCCCTGGTGACCACCCACGTCCCCCTGCGGGAGGTGCCGGACATGGTGACCGCCGAACGCCTGGGAGGAGTCGTCCGGACCGTAGCGACCGCTCTGGAGCGGGACTTCGCCTGTGAGCGCCCCCGGATCCTGGTGACCGGGCTCAACCCCCACGCGGGTGAAGAGGGCCATCTGGGCCGAGAGGAGGTCGAGGTTATCGGCCCTGCGCTGGAGGCCATCCGTGGAGAGCTAGGAAAGCGGGCGACGGTGGAGGGGCCGGTGGCCGCGGACACCGCCTTCCTTCCCGACCGCAGCCGGACCGCCGACGCGGTGGTCGCCATGTACCACGACCAGGGTCTGGCCCCGCTCAAGCGGGCCGCCTTCGGGCGAGCGGTAAACGTCACCCTGGGCCTGCCCCTGGTGCGCACCTCGGTTGATCACGGCACGGCCTTCGAGCTGGCCGGCACCGGCAGCGCCGACCCCGGCAGCTTCCGGGAGGCGCTGACCCTGGCCCGGGAGCTGGCCGCCAACCGGGCCCGGACTCAAGAGAACAGATCCAAGACCTGAACGCCAAGAACCCAAGGAAACAAAGGCCCGCCAAGAGAAGCCAGACAACGCCCTGAACACGGAAGGTCTGGACATCTTTCTTTCCCGGGGTTTCTTGCCTCCTTGGCGACTTGGCGTTTTCTGCCCCACCGGACTCCGATGGAAAAGCACCGCCCCCGCAAGCGCTTCGGACAGAACTTCCTGACCGACCGCAGCATCGCCGGCCGAATCGTGGCGGCCATCGACCCGGGCCCGGACGACCGGCTGGTGGAGATCGGGCCCGGCCACGGGGCCCTGACGCGACTGCTGCTGGAGCGGGTGGAGCGGCTGGACGCGATCGAGCTGGACCGGGACCTGGCGCCCCGGCTGGCGGGGCTGCCCGGGGCCGAGCGACTGACGGTGCACGCGGCCGACGCCCTGGACTTCGATTTCGCCGGCCTCGCCCGGGCACGGGGCGGGCCCCTGCGGGTGGTGGGGAACCTTCCCTACAACATCTCCACCCCTTTGCTCTTCCATCTCCTGGACCAGCCGGAGGCGCTGGCGGACCTCCATTTCATGCTGCAGAAGGAAGTGGTTGACCGGCTGGCGTCGGAGCCGGGTACCAAGGCCTACGGACGGCTGTCCGTGATGGTCCAGGTGGGATACGAGGTCACCCCTTTATTTCGGGTGCCACCCGGTGCATTCTATCCCCAGCCGGCGGTGGATTCCGGGGTGGTCCGGCTACGCCCCCGCCCCCCGGAGTGCCCCCGCCCCCGGGATCCGGACCGCTTCGCCGCCATCGTGGCGGAGGCCTTCCAGGGGCGGCGCAAGACCCTGCGCAACGCCCTGAAGGCGACCTGCGACCCGGGGTGCCTGGCCGCGGCCGGGGTGGATCCGGGAGCGCGGGCAGAGACCCTTGCGGTGGCAGACTTCGTTCACCTTGCCAACGCTGCCACGATCCGGGGACAGCCCAAGGAATCTTGATGGGTCCACGGGGTCCAAACGAAGGACCCCTCGGGAGAAAGGGCGTTTGGGATCAGGAAGGGAAACGGGGGCCATCGATGAGCACCGAGGAGCCATCGACCCGCACACAGAATCCGGTGGAGCCCGAGGAGGAGGTCGAGGTAACCCGACCGTCCCTCTACAAGGTGGTCCTCCTGAACGATGATTTCACTCCGATGGAGTTCGTGGTGGAGGTTCTGCAGCGGTTCTTCGGCAAGGATCGCGAAACCGCCACACGGATCATGCTCCAGGTTCATCACCAGGGCCGGGGCATCTGCGGGGTCTACCCCTTCGATGTCGCCGAGACCAAGGTGACCCAAGTGGTGGACTTCGCCCGGAGCCATGAGCACCCCCTGCAGTGCACGATGGAAAAGGAATAGGCTGCGATGATAAGCGACGAGCTCGAGTTCACGCTGAACCGCGCCTTCCAGGAGGCGCATAAACGCGGCCATGAGCTCATGACCGTGGAGCATCTCTTGTACGCCCTTCTGGAGAATCCCTCCGCGGCCGAGCTCCTGCGCGCCTGTGCGGTCGAGATCCCGGCCCTGGAGCGCAAGCTGGACCAGTTCCTGGACGAGTCGGTGCCCTCAGGCAACGGGAACCCCGCCGAGACCCGGCCCACCAACGGCTTCCAGCGGGTCATCCAGCGGGCGGTGCACCACGCCCAGAGCGCCGGGCTGCGGGAGGTCACGGGCAACCGGGTGCTGGTGGCCATCTTCTCCGAAAAGGACAGCTTCGCGGCCTACTTCCTGCAGCAGGCCGGGCTGACCCGCATGGACGCGGTCAACTACATCAGCCACGGCATCACCAAGACCAAGAGCAGCGAGTCCGAGCAGGAGGAGCCCCAGACCAGCGAGGAGGGCGAGGAGAAGTCCCGCAACAGCAGCCCGCTGGAGCGCTTCGCCACCAACCTCAACGAGAAGGCGGCGGCCGGCAAGGTGGATCCGCTGATCGGCCGCGAGCAGGAGATCGAGCGCACCGTGCAGATCCTGTGCCGGCGGCGCAAGAACAACCCCCTGTTCGTGGGCGAGCCCGGCGTGGGCAAGACCGCCATCGCCGAGGGGCTGGCCCTGAAGATCGTGGAGGGCGAGGTCCCCACCCTGCTGGAGGATGCGGTGGTCTTCGCCCTGGACATCGGCGCCCTGCTCGCCGGCACCAAGTACCGCGGCGACTTCGAGGAGCGCCTGAAGGCCGTGCTCAAGGCGCTCAAGAAGAAGCCGCACGCCATCCTGTTCATCGACGAGATCCACACGGTGATCGGCGCCGGCGCCGCCAGCGGCGGCACCATGGACGCCTCCAACCTGCTCAAGCCGGCGCTGGCCTCCGGCGAGCTCCAGTGCATCGGGTCCACCACCTACGAGGAGTACCGCAATTACTTCGAGAAGGACCGGGCCCTGTCCCGCCGCTTCCAGAAGATTGACGTGGAGGAGCCGACGGTCGAGCAGACCATCGCCATCCTGGAGGGCCTGAAGTCCCGGTACGAGAGGCACCACCGCGTGCGCTACACCAAGCCGGCCCTGCACGAGGCGGCGGAGCTCTCCCACCGCTACCTGCATGGCCGCTACCTCCCCGACAAGGCCATCGACCTGATCGACGAGGTGGGAGCCGCCATGCGACTGCGGCCCAAGACCAAGCAGCGCAAGACGGTGGGCCCCAAGGACGTGGAGGAGGTCCTGGCCAAGATGGCCCGGATCCCCTCCAAGAGCGTCTCCAAGGACGACCGCGAGGTTCTGCGCAACCTTGACCGCGACCTCAAGCTGGCGGTATTTGGCCAAAACGAGGCTATCGAGCAGGTCGCAACGGCCATCAAGCTGTCACGGGCCGGCCTGCGCGACCCCGAGAAGCCCATCGGCTCCTTCCTGTTCGCCGGCCCCACCGGCGTGGGCAAGACCGAGGTGTCCAGGCAGCTCGCCGCCACCATGGGCCTGGACCTGATCCGCTTCGACATGAGCGAGTACATGGAGAAGCACACGGTCTCCCGGCTCATCGGGGCGCCTCCCGGCTACGTCGGCTTCGACCAGGGCGGTCTGCTCACCGAGGCGGTCAACCGCAGCCCCCACTCCGTGGTGCTGCTCGACGAGATCGAGAAGGCCCATCCGGACCTGTTCAACGTCCTGCTGCAGGTGATGGACCACGGCAAGCTGACCGACAACAACGGCCGCCAGGCGGACTTCCGCAACGTGGTGCTGATCATGACCACCAACGCCGGCGCCGAGGCCATGAGCCGCAAGTCGGTTGGCTTCATCGAGTCCTCCACCGCCAGCGCGGGAGCGGACGCCATCCAGCGCACCTTCTCGCCCGAGTTCCGCAACCGGCTGGACTCCACCGTGTTCTTCCAGCCGCTGTCCCACGAGGTGGTCGCCCAGGTGGTGGACAAGTTCGTCAGCCAGCTGGAGCACCAGCTCTCCGAACAGGGCGTGGAGCTGGAGGTGGACGCGGCCGCCCGCAACCGCCTCGCCGAGCAGGGCTACGAGCCAGCCATGGGGGCCCGGCCCATGAGCCGGCTCATCCAGGAATGGATCAAGAAGCCGCTCGCCGATGAGCTCCTGTTCGGCCGACTGAGCAACGGCGGCCGGGTGGTGGTCAGCCTGGAAGGCGAGAAGATCACCTTCTCCTTCCCGGAGACGGAGGAATCCACCGCCCCCGTGGAAGCCTGAGGAGCCATGCTGAAAAGGAAGGGCCCGGGCGAAATCCGGGCCCTTTTCCGCGGCTCCGGCCCCGGCGGGCGGGGGCCCGGCAAGGAGCGGGGTCTTGTTCCTGCTTGACGCCAACGATCTCCATCCCACCTTTCCCGATCCGGAGACCGCTGCGAGCCCCGAAGGGATCGTCGCCATCGGGGGGGATCTGCGGGTCTCCCGGCTGGTGGCCGCCTACAGAGCCGGCATCTTCCCCTGGTATAACGAGTACGAGCCCATCCTGTGGTGGAGCCCAGATCCCCGTTTGGTGCTTTACCCCGACCAGCTCCACATCGGCAGGAGCCTGACCAAGACCCTGCGCCGGAGCCCGCTAACCGTCACATTCGATTTCGACTTCACCGGAGTCATCCGGGGCTGCGCCGAGCCGCGCGGGGACGGTCCTGACGGCGCCGGCACTTGGCTTAACGGCGAGATGATCGCCGCCTACCGGGCTCTCAACGCTCACGGTCTGGCCCATTCCGCCGAGGCGTGGGATCCGCGAGGCCGGCTGGTTGGAGGGCTATACGGTGTCGCCATGGGTCGGGTGTTCTTCGGGGAGTCAATGTTCAGCCGGATCACGGACGCGTCCAAGGTGGTCCTGGTGCGCATCGTCCAGGCCCTGGCCACCAGCGGCTATCGGCTCATTGACTGCCAGGTCTACTCCGATCACCTCGTCCGGTTCGGGGCCAGGGAGATCTCGCGCTCCACCTTCCTGGCCGAGCTGGACCGGGCCCTGGCCGGACCGGAGCCGGCCGGGCCCTGGCCGGCTCCCGGCCGTTCCCGGCTGTTGGGTGAGCCGGTCACGGAATAGGGCTAACGGCAGTCCAGACCGCCATCAGGCGCCGCAGGGGGCTCATGCTGGATCCGGGTGAGCTCGGCCACCACCCGGCCGATGGCGATCTCGGATTCCATGC
>JABAHQ010007106.1_pt1 | contig 12693 bp, 10 predicted proteins | sample 7062091 | NCBI WGS metagenome assembly JABAHQ01 (sample SAMN14534359, study PRJNA622989) | marine sediment metagenome | biome: marine biome [ENVO:00000428]; feature: marine pelagic biome [ENVO:01000023]; material: deep marine sediment [ENVO:00002113] | place: India: Gulf of Kutch | collected...
AGCAACAAGCTGATTTTTTACTGAGACAAGCGGAACCTGCCGGCTCCGCTTCTACCAGGGTGATGAAAAGGGTTTTTCATCACCCTGTTAGGCCCGAGCCCACCCCCTTCCCGTTGGTCTCGGACTAACGGCCGGGATCTCTTGGCGTCTTGGCGCCTTGGCGTTTTCCCGGAAGAGAGAGCCCTGTCATGGAAGACCACTGGCCGCCGCTGATCCGGGCCCTCACGGACCCGGCCCGCTATCCCCACCCGGTGGCGGCCGTGGAGGTGGTGGAGACCCATATTTCCTACGTCCTGCTCACCGGCGACTACGCCTACAAGATCAAGAAGCCCCTGGACCTGGGGTTTCTGGACTTCTCCACCCTGGCCAAGCGCCGTCACGCCTGTGAGGAGGAGGTGCGTATCAACCGGCGCACCGCCCCGGACCTTTATCTGGATGTCGTCCCCATTTCCGGCAGCCCCGAGGTCCCTTACCCCGGCGGCGAGGGCGAGCCCTTCGAGGTGGCGGTGCGCATGGTCCAGTTCGATCCTGCCCTGCGCGCGGACCGCTGCCTGGACCGGGGGGAGCTGACCGCGGAGCACTTGCGGGCCCTGGGTGCCCGCGTGGCCGAATTCCACGCCGCCGCGGCGGCGCCGCCCGCCGGCAGCGATTACGGCACCTTCGAGGCCGTGGCCGCCAACCAGCAAGACAATCTGACGGAGCTGGGGAAGGTCCAGGGGCGGCTGGGGGTGGACAGGGACCGTCTGGGCGCCCTGCAGGCCTGGGTGGAGGGCTTCCTGGCGGAGCACGCTGACATCTTCCGGCAGCGCCACGCCGGAGGCCGGATCCGGGAGTGCCACGGCGACCTGCACCTGGCCAACCTGGTGCTCCACGAAGGGGTCCTGCTCCCCTTCGACGCCATCGAGTTCAATCCCGCCCTGCGCTTCATCGATGTGATGGCCGATACCGCTTTCACCTGGATGGACCTGCGCTTCCGGGGCCATCCCGGGCTGGCGGTGGCCTTCCTGAACCGCTACCTGGAGGGCAGCGGGGACTATCCGGGGGTCCGCCTGCTGCCCTTCTACACGGTCTACCGGGCCCTTGTACGGGCCAAGGTGGCCGGCATCCAGTCCGCCGAGACCGCCGCCGACGATCCGGCGGAGGCTGCCGCGCTGGGTAGGCGCGGGGCCCGGTATGTCGATTTGGCGGAGAGCTCCGCCGAGCCGGGCGGGCCTCTGCTGGTGATCACGCGAGGGGTCACCGGAACCGGCAAGAGCTGGGTGTCGGGAGGGGTGCTGGCCGAGCTGGTGGGATTCCGGATCCGCTCCGATGTGGAGCGCAAGCGCCTGGCTGGGCTGGGCCCGGAGGCCGATACCGGGTCGGCGGTGGGGGCGGGCCTGTATTCCCCCGAGCTTACCGACCGGACCTACGCCCGGCTGCTGGAGCTGGCCAGGTCGGTGCTGGGCGCCGGCTTCCCTGCCCTGCTGGATGCCACCTTCCTTGATGCCGGGCGCAGGGAGGCCGCCCGCTCCCTGGCGGGAGGCCTTGGGGCTCCCTTCGTCATCCTCAGCCTGGAAGTGCCGCAGGCGACCATCCGCAGCCGGCTTCGGCAGCGGGCCCGGGAGGAAGAGAGGGTCTCCGAGGGGGACGAGGCCGTCCTGGAGCACCAGCTTCGGACCCAGGATCCGCTTGGTCCGGAGGAGGTGCCCCTGGCTGTGCGCGTGGAGTCCCCCGCCGAAGCCGATTTTCCCGCCCTGGCCCGCCGGCTGCGGGAGACCGCCCGCATCCCTCCGGCCTAGAAGAGGTCCTCCATCATCTGGGAGGAGGATCCCGACCCGGAATCCCCGCCGGAGCCGGGGGCTCGGGGTTCCTGGCCGGGCCGGGCGGGCCTCGTTCTTTCATCCTTGGCCACGGCGGAGCGGGGGCTGACCTCCGTGGGGGCGTTGCCCTTGCGGAAGACCTCGAACAGGGTTTCCTGGCTCCAGGAGGCGGCCAGCTTGCCGGTCTCGGCATCGATGCGAACCGTTACAAGGCCCTTGGGCTGGTCGAATTTGCGTACCGGCCGGCCTTGGAGGGCCTCGCGCATGAAGTCCACCCAGATCGGGGCGGCCGCCCGTGAGCCGGTCTCGTGCCGTCCCAGGGTCTTCGGCTGGTCGAATCCGACATAAGCCCCCGCCACCAGATCGTTGCTGAAGCCCAGGAACCAGGCGTCGCGCTGGTCGTTGGAGGTCCCGGTCTTGCCGGCCAGGGGCAGGCCCAGCCGCTTCGCGCGCCACCCGGTGCCGCGCTGGACCACGCCCTGCAGCAGGCTCACCATTTGATAGCTCGCCTGCGGCGAGAGCACCCGCTCGGGCCGGACGGCTCGATGGAACCGGGCCTCGGGATGGGCCACCAGCGTGGCCGCGGCCGGCCGCTCCTCGGCCGGGGCGCGGTGGCACTGGACGCAGCGGGATCGGGCGATCCGCCGGTCCACCGGGCGCCCCAGGCGGCCCTCGATCCGCTCCATGAGGACGGGGTCCACCCGCAGGCCACCGTTGGCGAATATGGCGTAGGCCCGGACCATCTGCATCGGGGGCAGGGAGGCGGAGCCCAGGGAGAGCGAGAGGTCCCGGGGCAGGGCCCCGGGGTCGAAGCCGAATCGGCTGGCGAAATCGATCGCGTAGCCCACGCCGATCCGCCGCACCAGCCGGATGGTGACAAGGTTGCGCGAGTGCTCAAGGCCTTTGCGCAGGCGGGTCGGCCCATAGAACTTCTGGGAATAGTTCTCGGGCCGCCACCGGGTTTCCAGGGCCTTGTCCTCGAACACGATGGGGGCGTCGTTGATCAGGGTGGCCGGGGTGAGGCCCTTGGCCAGGGCCCCGGCGTACAGGATGGGCTTGAAGGAGGAGCCCGGCTGGCGGCGGGCCTGGGTGGCCCGATTGTACTGTGACACCGTGGGGTCGAAGCCTCCCACCATGGCCCGGATGCGGCCGGTGTCCGGGTCCATTGCGACCAGGGCGCCCTGGACCTCCGGAACCTGAGACAGGAACCAGGGGCCTTGGGGCCGCTTCTCCAGGCGGATTACATCCCCCGGGGCAAGGATATCCGCGGCAGTCTCCGGCTTCGGGCCCCGGGCGGTGGGGGATTCGTAGGGCCGGGCCCAGCTGATCCCCTCCCACGGCAGCCGGATCTCGCGGCCGCCGGAAAGCAGCACCCGCGCGCTGCGCGACGGCTCCTGGCCGCCCTTCCTGCCTTCCGGGCCCAGCGCCAGCACCACCCCGGTGTGCAGGGGGCCCACGGGATCGATGACCGAGATGCGCTCGAGCAGGACCTCCCGGGTGCTGGGACCCTCCGGCTCGGCGCGGGTCTTCGCCCGCAGGGCCGCCAGGTCGATGTGGGCCTCCGGGCCCTTGTAGCCGTGACGGTAGGTATAGTCGAGGAGTCCCTGCTGCAGCGCCGTGCGCGCGTACCCCTGGAATCGGGGGTCGATGGTGGTGAAGACCCGGAAGCCCTCGGTGTAGGCCCGGTCCTCGCCGAACCGCTGCACAACGCGCCGCCGGGCCTCCTCTGCCACCTGGGGCATGGGGTGCTTGACCGGATCGTGCCTGCTGGCGTGGATCGGGGTCTTCATGGCGGCCCGGATCGCCTCCGCCTCCGCCATGCCGGTCTCCTGCATTCGGCGCAGCACGTAATCCCGCCGCTCTTTGGCTCGCTCGGGGAAGCGGGCGGGATTGTAGGAGGACGGGGCCTTGGGCAGGCCTCCCAGCATTGCCATTTCCGGCAGGGTTAGCTCATGGACGGACTTGCTGTAGTAGTTCTGGGCCGCAGCCTCCACCCCGTAGGCGCCGTTGCCCAGGTAGATCTGGTTCAGGTAGAGGTGCAGGATCTCCGGCTTGGTGAGCCGGCGCTCGATCCGGAAGGCCAGCAGCATCTCCCGCAGCTTGCGCATGATGGTGCGGTCGCGGGTCAAAAGGAAGGTGCGGGCCACCTGCTGGGTGATGGTGGAAGCGCCCTGCACCGGGGCGCCGGCCTTGATGTCGGCGATCAGGGCCCGGAGTATGCCGGGGATATCGATCCCCGGGTGGTTGAAGAAGCTGGAATCCTCTGCGGCCAGGAAGGCGTCCTTGAGGCGGCGTGGAATGGCCTCGGGCGGCAGGGGTAGCCGGCGCTGGGAGCCGAACTCTCCGATCAGGCGTCCGTCGCGGGCGTAGACCCGCATGGGGCTCTTGGGCTGGTAGTTAGTCAGCGTGGTGATCGGCGGGACCTGGGAGCTGAGCCAGAGGTAGCCGCCAAGCAGGGTAACGGCCCCGATCAGGCCCAAAATGCCCGCCGCAATCAAGAAACGCTTAAGAAATCTGACCATGATGCACTTGTGAGGTGGTGGTGTGTGCGGAAAGGGGTGCCCAAAAGGCCAAGTGGTGGCTCGGTTTCAGGCCCGGGGGTTGTTTCCTCTCAGGGCTTTCCCTGATATAAAGGGCCAAGCCGAATATTACCAAAACCTTTTCTTTCCCGGCCTGGGCGCCCATGGCAAAGCTGTATAACAAACCTCTATTCGGGCTCGATCTTTCCACAACCTCGGTCAAGGCCGTCGAGGTGGAGCGCCGGGGGCGTACCAGCCGGCTGACCGGCTATGCGATCGAGCCCTTGGCCCCCGAGGCGGTCAGTGACCACGCAGTGGTGGATGCGGGTGCAGTGACCTCCGCCATCACCCGTGCCCGCAAGGGAGCCAAGACCCGGGCCAAATACGTGGCGACCAGTGTGGCCGGGGCCGCGGTGATCACCAAGAAGATCGCCATCCCCGCCGGACTCGATGAGTACGACCAGCAGAGCCAAGTGGAGATGGAGGCCGATCATCACCTTCCGGCGGGCATTGAGTCCATGTACCTGGACTATCAGGTCATGGGGCCCGATCCCAGCGACGAGGCCAACCAGCTGGAGGTGCTGCTGGTGGCCTGCAAGCGGGACGTGGTGGACGGCTACATGCAGGCCATCCAGGCCGCCGGGCTAAAGACCTCCGTCATCGACGTGGATCCCTTTGCGGTGGAGAACGCCTATGAGCTGGGGGCGCCCGCCGAGTATCTGAGCAAGACGGTGGCCCTTCTCGATATCGGGAGCCAGGTAACGAACATCAACGTCCTGCATCAGGGCCAGTCCATCTTTACCCGGGATCACTACTTCGGCGGCCAGCACCTCACCGAGTCCCTGGCCGAGTCCTATGGCTGGGATCCGGCCGAGGCAGAGCAGCGGCTGGTGAAGGGCGATCTGCCAGAAGACTACTCCCAGCGGGCCCTGAGGCCCTTCCTGCAGAACCTGGCCCTGGAGATGGGTCGCAGCCTGGACTTCTATGCCTCCAATCACCCGGATCATGCGGTGGACTGGGTGGTTATCTCCGGAGGCTGCGCCCTCCTGCCCGGGGTCAGCGAAGCCCTTGAGGGGCAGCTAGGCATACAGGTTACCATCGCCGACCCCTTCCAGGGGATGAAGATGGGCAGGATCCTCAACTGGCGAAAGCTTAAGGCCGTGGCCCCCCGCCTGATGGTCGCCACCGGGCTGGCCCTGCGGAGCTTCGACCCGTGATCCGCGTCAACCTCCTGCCTCACCGCGAGCTCCGGCGCAAGGCTCAGCTCAAGCGTGACGGAATCGGGGCGGCCCTGTTCCTCGTCATCGTGGTTGGAGTGCTGACCTCCGCCTTCCTTTATCTAAAGCAGGAGGTGCGCAATTCCCAGCAGCGGGTGGCGTACATGCAGGATGCTCTTGCCGACACCAAGAAGAAGCTGGACGAGGTCAGCCAGCTCGAGAAAAAGCGCCAGAAGCTACTGGAAAAGATTCGGGTGATCAAAAAGCTGCAAGAGGGCCGGGACCTGTCGGTCCGGATTTTTCAAGCCCTAGGCCATGCCGTTCCCGAGGAAGTCTCCCTGCGATCGGTCAGGCAGAATAAGGCTGGACTCCAGCTAAAGGGGGTCGCCAAGTCCAACACTGAGATCTCCAGCCTCATGCGGCGGCTGGAGGCCTCCGACTTGTTCAGCGACCCCGACCTCCAGGTGATCACCAACAAAACGAAGGACGGGAATTCCGTCAAGGAGTTCGAGATGGGCGTCGCCCTGGTCGACGCCGGGGAAGAAGGCAAGGATTCCCAGGAAAAAAATGGGAAAAAGGGCTGATGGACGCCAATGATCTCAATCTGGACGCTGTTCTGCGGGCTCCGGATTGGGCAAAGGCGGTGGCGCTGCTGGTTTTGGCTGGCCTCATCGGCGGAGCCTCTTGGTGGTTCGTCTACAAGCCACAGATGGAGGAGATCGCCCGCCTGGAAGAGAAGGTGGCTCAGCTCACAGTGCAGTACAAGAAAATGCGCCGGCAGGTGGCCAACCTGCCCGCGCTGCGCAAGCAGTACTCCGAGTTGGAGAAGCTTGCAGAGAAAGCGCTCAAGCAGCTGCCGGACAGTACCCAGATGGCTCGCTGGCTTGAGGAGGTCAACCGGGTCGGCCGCGCAGAGGGCCTGACCTTCGACAAGTTCCGCTTTAAGAAGGAAAAAGACAAAAAATTCTACGCAGAAAAACCGGTCGATGTGGAGGTCCTGGGATCCTTTAACTCCATTGGCCGTTTCCTGGCGGCCACTGCCTCCCTCCCCCGGATCGTCCACATCACGGACCTGAAATTGAAAGGGGCAGGGGATACCCTGGTGTTGAAGTGCCAGGCAAAGACTTTCAGCTATCTGGGAGAGAAGGGCCAGTGAGGCGGGCGGTGTTCATTGTGGGCGGAGTTGCCCTTCTGTCCGGCTGCGGGGGCCGGGAGGATCCGATCGAGGATCTGCGGGCCATGGTGGAAAAGCCCCTTCCCCCCCCGGACGAGGAGGCCCTTAAGGAGCCGCCCGCCCCAGCGGAGCTGCTGCAGGTTTCCTTCCGGAAACTGCCGCGGTCCCCGTTCCAGCCCATATCCTCCCTGCAGGAGGCAAAGTCCGAGCCGGAGTACACCGGGCCCAGGCCCGACTCCGACCGTCCCCGCGATCCCTTGGAGAAGTTCCCGCTGGGATCGCTGCAGCTCGTGGCCACCATGGATTTTCCAAACAAGGGCTGGCGGGCGTACGTTGAGGCCCCGGACGGGGTGACCTATGCCGTCAAGCCCGGCAGCTACATGGGCCAGCAGTACGGCCGGGTGGAGGAGATCCGGCCCCGCGGTGTGGTTCTGCGCGAGCTCGTCCCGCGGGGCGAGGGCCGCTGGGAGCCGCACAGGCGCACGGTGGAGATCAAGCCGACAGGGGGATGACATGGCGCCGTGGCGGATGGCCAACCTGACCGCCGTTGCCTTGCTGGTGGCCCTGCAGGCCGCCGCTTCCGCGGCCGCCGCGGCAGTCCAGGTGGACAAGGTCGAGCTTTACGAGCGGGACGGGCAGACCAGGGTGCTGGTGGCCGGCGACGGCACCATCAAGTACCGGCTGCTCTCCCAGGCGGACCCACCCCGGGTGCTCCTGCAGCTTCCGGGAGCGGAGATCACTCCCGACGCCCTTCCGGCCGTCACCTCCCAGGGGATCGTGCGCAACATCCGCCTCCATGGCGGTAACGGCAAGCCCCCGCGCCTGGAGCTGGTCCTCTCCCGGCCGGCGGAGCCGAGCGCCTCCCAGGAAGGCACCGCCCTGCAGGTGGCCCTCTCCCCCAAGGGCGGGGCCGCACCGGACTCCGGGGCTTCCAGGGAGGCCCCCGCAGCCAAGCTCGGCGACTACGTCCTGTCCCGCAAGGAGGGAGAGACCACCCTTCTGCTCAAAACCAATCGGAAGGTCTCACGCTTCCAATCGTTCCAGCTGGACGGGCCGCCGCGGCTGGTGGTGGACCTGTACGGGATCGAGCTGGCCCTCCCCCGGACCAGCTACGACCTTGAGCATCCTTACATGAAGCGCATCCGCTTCGGGGGGGGCGGTGGCCGCTTGCGCGCGGTGGTGGATCTCAAGGAGCGGGTCACCCACAGCGTGGAGCCCACCGGCCGGGGCCTGCGGGTCTCCCTGCGGCCACCCAGCGCCCAGGAAGGCTTCCGGCACGTACAGGACGCGGGTTTCACCGTCGGGCCCAAGCCCGACATCGGCCGCCTGACGCTGTCCCTCGACCGCACCGGTGCCGAGGTCCAGGTCCACCGGGAGAAGGACCGGGTGGTCATGGACCTGCCCCGCACCCGGCTGCCGGACAGGCTGGAGAAGCGGCTGGTGGTCACGGACTTCGGGACGGTCGTGGATTCGGTGGACCTCTATCAGAAGGGGGACATGGTGCGGGTGGTGGCCACCGGGGAGGGGGCCCTGGAGCCGACCACCTACCAGCTCGAGAACCAGGTGGTGCTGGATGTCTCCCGCAAGGCCCCCGGTGAGCGCGCGGCCCGGGGCATCGCCGCTACCGGTGAGCCCTACGAGGGCGAGAAGATCAGCCTCAACTTCCAGGACATCGGGGTGCGCCAAGCCCTGCAGATCCTGGCGGAGTTCGCCGAGATCAACATCGTGGCCAGCGGCAGCGTCTCCGGTAGCCTGACCCTGCGCCTCCAGGATGTGCCGTGGGACCAGGCCCTGGACCTGATCCTGGACAGTCAGGGCCTGGGCATGGAACGCAGGGGCAACGTCATCCGTGTTGCTCCTCAGGCGGAGCTGCAAAAGCAGCGCGAGCAGGAGATGAAGGCGGAGCTCCAGGAGCGGCAGCTGGCGCCGCTGCAGACCGAGCTGATCCAGGTGAACTACGCCAAGGCGAAGGAGATGAAGGCGCTGCTGGAGAGCCAGGGCGCGGGCGAGGGCAAGGGGATGCTGTCGGAGCGGGGCTCGGTCAGCGTGGACCCCCGCACCAACAACCTCCTGGTGCGCGATACCCCGTCGCAGATCCGGGCCGTGCGCAAGCTGGTCACGAAACTGGACCGGCCCACCCGCCAGGTGATGATCGAGGCCCGCATCGTCAAGATCGACACCTCCTTCGAGCGCAACCTGGGAATCCGCTGGGGCGGGCAGTACTGGACGAACAGCGAGTACGCCTTCCCCAACACCATCCAGGCCTCCGGCTCCCTCTCAGGGGCCCAGGAAGGCACCTCGGACCTGGTGGTGGACCTGCCGGCCTCCGGGGTGGGCGCAGGGGCGGCGGCCTCCGTGGGCTTCCGGCTCGGCCACGTCATCAACAACGCCACTCTGGACCTGGAGCTGACGGCGGTGGAGGCCGAGGGCAACGGCAAGATCATCTCCAGCCCGCGGGTGGTGACGGCCAACCAGCAGGAGGCCACCATCGAGCAGGGCACCGAGATCCCCTACCAGAAGGCCACCTCCTCCGGGGCCACCTCGGTGTCCTTCAAGAAGGCGGTGCTGAGCCTGGAGGTGACCCCCCAGATCACCCCGGACAAGCGGCTGATCCTGGACGTCAACGCCAGCAATGACAGCCGGGGCGTGGACACCGTGGCCGGGCCCACCATCAACACCGAGGAGGTGGAGACCCAGGTCCTGGTGGACAACGGCGAGACGGTGGTGATCGGCGGGATCTACGCCAAGACCGAGCGCAAGGACGAGGCCGGCGTCCCGGTGCTGCGCCACATCCCGCTGCTGGGCTGGCTGTTCGAGACCACGAGCAAGACCTCGGAGAAGACCGAGCTGCTGATCTTCCTGACGCCCCGGATCCTGGAGGAAGGCGCGCCGGGCGGCGCCTATGGCAATCGTCAGGGCTGAGCCCGGCTCAACCGGGGCCTTCGGGCGGACCGCAGGACAGGGCAGGCTCCGGGCCTGCCGCGAGAAACCAGGAACGTCAAAGGGGAGCCACATGTGCGGACAGCGAGGCGCCTTGACCGCCATAATGCTGCTGGCTGGCCTCTCGACGGCCGCGGCCCTGCTGGGCGGCTGCGGGAGCGCGGAGGACACCACGGGGGGCTCCGGGGTATCGGGCAGCCCGGGCTTTCTTGCCATATCCGGGGGCACCAAGATCTACGAGGTGGACGACAGGAAATTCCAGCTCCCTTTCACGGTGATGGTGAGCTCGAAGTCCGGTGTCCCGATCGATGGGGCTACGGTAACCATAACCACTGTGCCATTGTCTTACGGTAAAGGCTGGTATGATTGGACTGGGGATGCGTGGGGAATAATTGAGGAAATGTGGTGTGACAACGAGGACCAAAACCTGAATGCGCGCCTGGAGTCAGGAGAGGACACCAACAGCGACGGGGTTTTGTTTCCCGGGAATCCGGTGGCCTACTCCCCCGATGTGGATGTCACGGAAACCGAGGCCAAGCTGGTCGGGAAGGTGCTAACCGACGAGAAGGGCTTTGCCGATTTTTCCCTGCTCTATGGCGTGGATTACGCGACCTGGATAGCGGTTCAGATCAAGGCGGTGGCCAGAGTGGAGGGCACGGAGAATAAGACGAAGAGATACTTCTACCTGTCGGGAGCCTCCAGCTACTATAAACAGGAGGATACGACGTTGCCGTGGCAATATAGCCCGTTCGGAGCCACCCAGGACTGTGCCGTCAGCCCGCACAACCTTATTTAAGATCCCCAAGCCGATGATCTGCTACCTCACCGGCCCCATGGGCTCGGGCAAATCCACAGTTGGCCGCGCCCTGGCGGATCGCCTGGGGGCCGAGCTGGTGGACCTGGACGACGTGGTGGTGGAGATCGCCGGCAAGGCGGTGCCGGCCATCTTCGAGGCCGAGGGCGAGGCCCGGTTCCGGGACCTGGAGGAGCGGGCCCTGGGGATGGTGGCCCAGCGCACCGGCCCCCTGGTGGTGGCCACCGGCGGCGGGGTGGTGCTGCGGGCGGCCAACCGCTTCCGCATGGCCGCCTCCGGGACCGTGGTGTATCTCCATGCCGACGTGGACGCTCTGCTGGAGCGCACCGCCGGTGACACCAGCCGGCCCCTGCTGCAGGTGGACGACCCCCGCGCCAAGCTGGAGGCGCTCCAGGCCGAGCGCGACCCCCTCTACCGCCAGGCCGACCTCACCGTGGAGACGGCCGGACGCTCCCCCGAAGCGATCGCCGACGAGATCCTCGCCAGCCTGGAATCCGCCGATCCCGACGCGGTAGACTAGCCCCTGTTGGCTGGCCGCGCGGTGGCCATTCCCGAAAACAATCGCCCGCTGAAGCGGGCTCCGGCAATGGATTCTGGTCCCTGTAGGAGCGCGGCTATGCCGCGCGATNNCCCAGGTCCGGAGCCCATGAAGACCCTCACCGTCCAGCTCGGCGAGCGCAGCTATCCCATCCACGTCGGCCCCGGCCTGCTCGGCCAGGGGGCCCGGATCGCCGAGGCGCTGCCCGCTCCGCGGGCGGTGCTGGTGACCAACGAGACGGTGGGGCCCCTGTACGAGGCCCCCCTGACTGCGGGGCTCGCCGTGGCGGGGGTGGAGGTGCTGACCGCCCTGCGGCTGCCCGACGGCGAGGCCTACAAGACCCTGGCCACCCTGGAGCAGGTCTACGACCGGATGCTGGCGGTGCGGGCGGACCGTCGAAGCGCGGTCATCGCCCTCGGGGGTGGGGTGATCGGGGACCTGGCCGGCTTCGCCGCCGCGACCTACCTGCGCGGCGTCCCCTACGTGCAGGTGCCCACCACCCTGCTGGCCCAGGTGGATGCCGCGGTGGGCGGCAAGACGGCCGTCAACCATCCCCGCGGCAAGAACATGATCGGGGCCTTCCACCAGCCCCGGGCGGTGGTGGCCGACACCGACACCCTGGCCACCCTGCCCGACCGGGAGCTGCGCGCGGGCTTCGCCGAGGTGGTGAAGTACGGCCTGATCCGGGATCCGGACCTCTTCGCCTACCTGGAGCGCCACCTGTCGGAGATCCTGAGCCGGGATCCCGAGGCCCTCACCGAGGTCGTGATCGCCTCCTGCCGGAACAAAGCGGAAGTGGTGGCTGCCGACGAGCGGGAGGCGGGCCAGCGGGCCCTGCTCAACCTGGGCCATACCTTCGGTCACGCCATCGAGACCGGCACCGGCTACACCGCCTGGCTCCACGGCGAGGCGGTGGCGGCGGGCATGGTCATGGCGGCGGAGGCCTCCCACCGGCTGGGCCTGCTGCCCGGGGAGGCCCTCACCCGCATCCGGACCCTGCTCGACCGAGCCGGCCTCCCGCTCGCCGGTCCGGAGGGCCTGCCGGCGGAGCGCTACCTGGAGCTCATGGGGATGGACAAGAAGGCCGACGCCGGGCGGATCCGGTACGTGCTGCTGGAGGACATCGGCCGGGCCTTCGTGACCGATGAGGTGCCCGGCGAGGTGATCCGGGCCGCCATCGACGCCTGCCGGTAGCCGGGATTATGGCCGGATCGCCGGATATCACCCCCCGGGTCGAGCGATTGGAGGCCGGTCTCGCCCCCTACGCCTGTACCGCTGCCGCCTCCCGCGGCCGGCTCCACCCCGAGGAGCCTCCCCGCAACCGCACGCCCTACCAGCGCGACCGCGACCGCATCCTCCACTCCACGGCCTTCCGGCGCCTGGAGTACAAGACCCAGGTGTTCGTCAACCACGAGGGCGACCACTACCGCACGCGGCTCACCCATTCCCTGGAGGTGGGCCAGATCGGGCGCTCTCTGGCGCGGGTGCTAGGGGTCAGCGAGGATCTGGTGGAGGCCGTCGCCCTGGCCCACGACCTGGGCCACACCCCCTTCGGCCATACCGGCGAGGAGGCGCTGGACGAGTGCATGGGCCCCTATGGCGGCTTCGACCACAACGCCCAGGCGCTCAGGATCGTGACCGCGCTCGAGTGCCACTACGCCGAGTTCGACGGGCTGAACCTGACCTGGGAGA
>JABAHQ010022958.1_pt2 | contig 12693 bp, 14 predicted proteins | sample 7062091 | NCBI WGS metagenome assembly JABAHQ01 (sample SAMN14534359, study PRJNA622989) | marine sediment metagenome | biome: marine biome [ENVO:00000428]; feature: marine pelagic biome [ENVO:01000023]; material: deep marine sediment [ENVO:00002113] | place: India: Gulf of Kutch | collected...
GGGTCCCGCTCCGCGTACTCCACGGCCACCCAGACCGCGGCCCGGTGAACCCGCTCGGCCACCGGAAGGGAGCCCAACGCCTTCTGCACGCCGCCGGAGTACGCCCGCTGGAGCCCGCCCTTCCCCAGCTTCACGCCGCCGTAGTACCGGGTCACCACCGCCACCACCTCCCCGACCTCGGCGTGCAGCAGCGCCTCCAGCATCGGACGCCCGGCCGTACCGTGGGGCTCGCCGTCATCGCTCATCCCCACGTCCGCCGTGGAGCCCGGCGGCCCGGCCACGAACGCCCAGCAGTTGTGGGTCGCGTCGTCGAACTCGGCCCGGACCCGGTCGACGAACGCGTGCGCCGCCTCCGCGGTGGCCGCCCGGGCCACCGTGGTGATGAACCGGCTGCGCCGGATCGTCTCTTCTACACGGTGGCGCGACGCCGGGACAGGATAGCGGGGCATGAGTCGTGTAGCGAGGGGTGTCGGCGATCTTCGTGTGCCGGAGCTTACAGACTACTGACAACGGGTCACAGGCAACAGGTCACGGCGCCTGCGTTCGCGGGGTCGACACAGATTCGGGCTGCCGCGCCTTCCTTGGTCGCGCACTCCCTTGAAGGCGCTACCGACGAAGGAAGGTGCTCAACCGGCAACGCGAGCACGTCGCGAGGCCAGGCGCTACGACCCGTTGCCCGTGACCCGCCCGGAGGGCGCGGGTGCGTCCGACGATCGCGCCCCCCGGACGGGCACGCAGTCCGCAACGATCACCGGTGCCCGCTCCCGGACAGGGGCCGTCCCACACCCGGGCACGATGCGGAACCGGTCTTGCCGTCCTCATGTGCGCAAATGATTGTTCCGGAACGACTTGAGTGGCATCGCCAGCCGCGGGCACGGGCCGTGCCCGGTCCTGCTGCGGGGAACCACGCACCCGATCACGGGGTCTCGATATGCTCTCCGGCACATCGGATATCAGCTACGCATCTCGACAGCTCCGCAGGAACGGGCTGTTCACCGTCATGGCGGTGCTCACGCTGGCCCTGGGCATCGGTGCCAACACGGCGATCTTCAGCCTTCTGAACGGCATCGTCCTGCGCCCGCTTCCCTACCCGGAGCCGGGGCGGCTGGTCCAGGTCTGGCCGGCGCAGACCTTCACGAAGCACCTGTTCACGCAATACCGGTCGTCGTCGCGGACGCTGAGCGTCGTCTCGGCCGTGCAGGCGCACACGTTCACCCTGACGGGAGACGCGGAGCCCGAGGAGGTGGCGGGCGCCGCGGTCTCGCCGGGGCACTTCGCCATGCTGGGCGTCGAGCCGGCGCTGGGCCGCGGCTTCACGGAGGAAGAGGAGGCGCCGGGCCGGTCGGATGTCGTGGTGCTGGGCCACGGCCTGTGGCAGCGCCGGTACGGCGGTGCGGTGGAGATCATCGGCCGCAGGATCGAGGTGGCGGGACTGGGCGGAGGCCAGCGGACGGTGGTGGGCGTGATGCCGGAAGGGTTCCGGCCGCTCAGGGAAGGCCGGCGCGTGTGGGTGCCCATGACCATCGACCCGTCGAACTTCCCGGACTACCGGGGCACGGCTGCGGCCCACGTATACGGGCGCGTGGCCGACGGGGTCACGGTGCAAGCGGCAGACCGTGAGGTACAGGTGCTCGCGGAACGGTTCACGGCGGACCAGGACTGGATCACGGAGGAGAGCCGGGGTGCGGCGGGCGTCACAACGCTCCACGACCAGCTTTTCGGTCCGGTCCGGACGCGTCTCCTGACGCTCCTGGGCGCGGTGGGGCTCGTGCTGCTCATCGCGTGCGGCAACGTGGCGAACTTGCTCCTGGCCCGGGGCGCGGCCCGCCGGCGGGAGATGGGGATCCGGCTGGCGCTGGGCGCGGACCGGCTGCGGCTCGTGCGGCAGCTCCTCACGGAGAGCGTGCTCCTGGCCGTCATCGGCGGCATCGTGGCCGCCGGCCTGGTCTCGTGGGTGCTCCCCACGCTGGTGGCGGCGCTGCCCGCGGACGTGCCCCGCACCGCCGGGGTCCGCGTCGACGTCCCGGTGCTGGCGTTCACCCTGGCGCTGTCGGCTCTGGCCGGCGTCGTGTTCGGCCTGGTGCCCGCCCTCCGGTCCGCGGCCACGGAGCTCCAGACGACGCTGAAGGAGGGCACCGGCGGCACGCGCAGGACACGGCGTCTCAACCGGCGGCTGGTCTCCGCCGAGCTGGCGCTGACCGTGGTGCTGGTGGTGGCGGCGGGACTGACCCTCAAGAGCTTCTGGCGCCTGCAGCGTGTCGACCCGGGGCTTCAGCCCGACGGCGTGGTCACGCTGCGGCTCGGCCCGCCGGAGAAGCAGTACGCGTCGGCGACGGCGGTGCGGGCCTACTACGGCGCGGTGCTGGAGCGCCTGGCCGCCGCGCCGGGCGTGGCGGCCGCCGGTGCCATCAACATGCTGCCGGTCACCGGGCCCAACTCGGCCATGCGCTACGGGGCGGCGGACCGGCCGAACCCGGACGAACTCCCGCCCGAGTACACCAATGTCCGCAGCGTGGCCGGCGACTACTTCGCGGCCCTCGGCATCCCCCTGGTGAGCGGACGGACCTTCCGGCCGGAAGACACGGAGGGCGTCATCGTGGTGAACGAGGCCCTTGCGCGGACGCTGTGGCCCGACGGTGAGGCGGTGGACCGGTCGGTGGAGCTGCCCACGGGGGACCGGGAGTTGTACCGCGTCATCGGCGTGGTGGGAGACGTGCACCAGAACGCTCTCGACCGGGAGCCCCGGCCGGAGGTCTACTTCCCTCATACCTCCTGGCCTGCGCGTCGCATGCACGTGACCGTTCGGTACGACGGCGAGGCGGCGACCGCCATCCCGCTCCTGAGGGACGCGGTCCGGGCCGTGGACGACCACGTGCCGATGCGGGCCCGCACCATGGACGACGTCATCGGAGCGTCCTTCGCCGATTCCCGCATCCTCACCGCCCTGCTCGGGGCCTTCGGAGCCCTGGCCCTCGTCCTGGCCGCCGTCGGCGTGTACGGCGTGACGGCCTACGCCGTCAGCCAGACCCGGTTCGAGATCGGGGTCCGCATGGCCATGGGCGCCGACCGTCGTGACATCCTGGAAGAGGTGTTGGAGTCGTCCCTCGCCGTGGTGGGCCTGGGCCTGGCCGCCGGCCTGCTGGCCGCCCTGGCCGTCGCCCGCCTGCTGGAGGCGTTCCTGTTCCAGGTCCGGCCCGCCGACCCGGTGGTGCTGGCCAGTGTCGTCGCCTTCCTCGGCCTCGTCGCCTTACTGGCCAGCTACGTGCCTGCGCTGCGGGCGACGCGGGTGGATCCCGTGGAGGCGCTGCGGCAGGAGTGACGGGGGTTACGGGTCACGCGTCACGGCGCCTGGCCTCGCGGGGTACGCCGCTCACCGGTTGGGCGCCTTCCTCCTTCGCGTACGCTTCAAGGGGGGCTGCGCGCCATGCGGCCGCGAAGAACGTCACCCCACCGCCCGCGGCAGCCGCCCGACCTTCCCGAACAGCCAGCGCATGCACCGGTGTCCCACGTCCACGGGCTCGGCGAACATCATGGGACAGCCGCCGGGGATCAGGGTGAGCCCCGCTTCACGGCCGAGCCGGACGGCGTCCTCCGAGTAGCTGCCGTTGCCGATGCCCTGGTGCAGCCAGACCCGCTGGATGCCCAGGTCGATGCACCGCTGTACGATGGCCGGCGCCACGTCGGGGTGCGTGCCCACCACGACGGCGTCGACACCGCCCTCGATGGCGCCCAGGTCCGGATAGGCCGGGTCGCCCTCCACCTCGTCCGCCGACGGGTTCACCGCGAAAACCCGGTAACCGTCAGCCCGGAGCCTGCGGTAGATCGCGTTGGCCGCGTCCGGGTCCTCCCGCGAGACACCGGCCACCGCGATCCGACGCTGGTCCAGAAAGTCCCGCGCTGCCTCTTCCAGGGTCACGGGCGTCTCCGTTTGTTGGGGCTACGGAAGACCGTCCTCGGGCGGAAGGTACCGGCAACAGGTCACGGGCAACAGGTCACGGCGCCCTGCCTCGGGGGGACTCACGCCTCCAGCGCAGCTTCCACCGCCACCAGGAGCTCGTCCTTGCCGAAGGGCTTGGGCAGCGTCGTCACGGCACCCAGCTTTCCCACCACGTCCAGCATGGACGTGGTACCCAGGATGCCACCGCCGGACATGGCCACGACCCGCGGCCGGGTGGGCAGCCGGGCCAGCTCCAGGATGAGCTCCACCCCGTCCTTCTCCGGCATGAACACGTCGGTCACCACGACGTCCGGTGGCATATCTTCCACCGCGTCCATCGCCTCGCGTCCGTTCGACGCCGTCGTCACCTTGTAGCCCGCCCGTTCCAGGAACCGGACCACCATGTCCCGGACCGATACGTCGTCCTCCACTACCAGGATGTTGCACATGCCACGCCCCCCGTCGTCGCGGGAGCCGGCTCCGTCCGGCTCCTCTCGTCCGCTATTCTCGACCGGAGCCGCGTCAACCTTGAGCCGTAGAGACGCGGCAGCCTCACGGCGTCTCCACCCAGCTCTCCATGAACGTCCGGCCCGCCCGCTCCTGCTCGTCCACCAGCGTCTGGAAGATGGCCCGGAGCTGTTCGTAAGGTAGCGTCCCGATCACCATGCGACGGTTGATGATCATCGTGGGCGTCGACCGGATCCCGTAGCTGTACGCCTCGTGGGTCTTGCCGTATTCCGTACCCGTCCGGATCAGGCGGTGCACGACCGCCCGCGTTTCCGGGTCCTCGGCGGCGCCCACCACACCACGGCGTCGGGCCAGCTCCGCACGCCATGCCGGGTCTTTCGCCGCCTCCATGTTCTCGAAGATCTCGTCGTGAACCGCCTCGAACTTCGACGGGTCGTGCGCCGCCATGTACGACGCCTCGCACGCGCCCGGATGCTTGTCCTTCTCCACCACGTCGTTGCACGCCGCCTCCAGCGGGAAGAACTGGAACGCCACGTTCATCTGGCCGGCGAACTCCCGCTCGAGACGCTGCATCTGCTCGTACAGCAGCCGGCAATCCGAGCACAGCAGGTCCCCGTACTCCACCACCCGGATCGGCGCGTCCTCGAACCGGGCCGTCGCCCGGGCCGTCCAGTACGGCGAGATCTCGCTCGGCCAGGGGACCTCCGGCAACGCGAAATACTGCCGCACGACCCGCGCGGCCACCCCACCCGCCTGGGCATCCCGGCGCGCGCCATGATACTCCGCGACACCCCAGGCACCGACCAGCGTCACCACGCCGAACGCCGCCAGGTGCGCCGGCGACGCCCCCAGCCACCGGTCCGCGACCGCGCCTCCACCTCCCTCCCAGACCAGCGCGAGCAGACCCAGCGAAAAGACGTAGTACCCCGTGCACAACAGGCACAGATTCCCCAGCACCAGCACCGAGTACAGCAACAGCACCACGACGCCCACCGCGTTCCAGCGGGCCAGGACCCCGACCGTGCGGTCCATGCCCGGCGACGGAAACGCGGCGCCCAGCGTGACCAGCCCGCCCAGCATCAATCCGAACCAGCCGACGGGCANNTGAAGAAGGCGTTGATGTCGCAGAAGGAGCCTTCGAAGATGGAGACGGGGTAGTTGGCGGCGAAGAAGTGCTGGATGGTCAGCACGGAAAAGATCGCCATCCCGAGGCCGGCAACCAAGCTCAACAGCCGAAGCCGGTCCCCCGGGGGCGTGACTGGATCCTGCATCGCGCCTCCCTGCCCCGGCGTCGGGGCCGATGCGAGGGTCGGTCCACGACGCTCCGCACGAGAAAGGCCGTGGCGCACGGATATGACTAGTACCCACGGCGGGCAGGGGCAAGGCGTGGGGGCAGGGCCGTGGGTCTTGCATAAACGTTTCGCCGGTCGGACATTTTTTTCACGAGTGTGGGGTGCAATCCAAATCTAAGTCCTGGCGGCTCAATGACTTGAGGGGCGGTCCGCTTCTTGAACGACCATCGAGGTGGAGGAGGAAGGGTGACCGGATTCCGGATTGCGGTGCCTCGAGGGGATTCGGACAGGACGGGTGATGCCACGGAGTGAACACCCGGTTGCGTCCCTCAGGCCCGCGGCGGATCGGTGCGGCGGTGCAGGTGGTGTGTCGTCCAGCCGGGCGGCCGGTGTTGTCGCGTGCGTGAGCCGGCCGGGGTTCACGTTCGTGGAGCTGGTGATCGTGCTGATCGTGCTCGGCATACTGGGCACGCTCATGCTGCCGCGGGTGCCGCTGGCCCGGTACCGCATGGATGGCGCGGTCCGTGGTGTGGCGGCGGCGCTGGTGGCGGCGCAACGGGTGGCGGTGAAGAAGCAGCATGACGTGGTGGTGTCGTTCGGGTTGAGCGACGGAGAGCTGTGGATTCACGAGGACGTGGACAACGACGGGAACACGGACACCGGGGAGCGGATCCGGGTCGTGACGCTGGACGACCAGGTGACGTTCGGTCGTGGCGGTGCGCCGGCCCGGTCTCTGGGCACGAGCGCCATCACGTTCACGAGGACGCAGAACGGGCGGCCGGCGGTGACGTTCAAGCGGAACGGGAGTGCCAGCGAGGCGGGGGCCGTATACCTGACGACGGTGCAGGCGACGGTNNGAGGTGGACCGGGCGACCGGTCGCACTTCGTGGTACTACTACGATCCGACGGAGAACGTGTGGAGGACGGGCTTCTGAGGGCCCGACGCGACGGCTTCACGATCATCGAGATCATGCTCGCCGTGCTGCTCCTGAGCTTCGTGGTCATGGGGTTCCAGGCGGTGACGGGCGAGATCATCCATTTCTCGACGCAGAGCAACCGGGAATCGACGGCGCTGCAGTTGGTGGAGGACCGTCTGGAGATGATCAGGATGCATCCGGGGTACTCGGACCTGGCGAGCACGTACGACGGTGTGGAGCCCGGCGTCGTCGGTCACGAGGATTTCACGCGGACCACGGTGGTGGAGGACGTGGCGGACACGCTGGTCTCGGGCATCGTCCGGTACAAGCGGGTCATGGNNNCGGTGGCGGCGCCGTGAGCGTCTCGCGGCTCGGCCCGGCCCGGCCCGGGATGACCCTGGTGGAGATGCTGCTGGCCATGACCATCTTCAGCGTGATCCTCGTGGCGAGCATGGGCTTCTTCCGGTACCAGGGCCGCGCGTTCAGCCACGGCAACGAGCTGATGACGCTTCAGCAGAACCTGCGCTACGGGGTCTCGACGCTGGAGCAGCACCTGCACACGGTGGGGATCGGCGTGACGGAGCAGCAGCCGGCGCTGGTGTACGCCGGAGACAGCGTGGTCGCCTTCAACGCCGACTACACCACGACGGACGCCAACGAGCTCTTCGCCGTCTACTACGATGCGGATGCGGCAGAGGACGCCGTGAACGCGCTGGACAAGAACCGGAAATTCCAGCTGCCGTTGACCTCGTTCTACTACCCGGACACCACGTACTACAACGACGAAAGCAGCGCGAACAGCCCGGCCGAGACCATCGTCTTCTTCTTCGCGTCGGACACCTCCACCACCCGCACCGACGATTACCGGCTGTACCGCCAGATCAACGATCTGCCGCAGGAGCTCATCGCCCGCAACCTGCTGCACACCGACTCGCTGGCCTTCTTCGAGTACTACGAAATCCGGGCCATGTCGGAGGACTCGACGATCCAGCTCTTCCCCCAGGACTCGCTGCCCCTGGCCCACACCGCACCGGGCCACGGCACCCCGACGGACACCGGGTGGGCCGCCCGCATCGACGCCATCCGTGGCGTCCGGGTCCGCTACACGACGACGAACGGCGAGACGGGCGCCGCCGAGCAGCAGCGGAACATCTCCCGGCTGATCCGTCTACCCAACGCGGGGCTCACCGTGCGGCAGATCTGCGGAGCGGTGCCGCTCCTGGGCGACGTGGGCTTCACGGCTACCCCGAAGACGGACGGCTCGGAGGGGACGTACGTCGAGCTGACATGGAGCGCGGCCGCGGACCAGACCTCCGGCGAGCAGGACGTGGTCCGCTACCTCATCTGGCGCCGCACCTCGACGGGCGACCCCTGGGGCGATCCCTACCGCAGCGTGCCCGGTGGTCAGGCCAGCTACGCCGTCAGGGACGAGGGCGTGCTGGAAGGCTTCCTCTACTACTACGCCCTGGCGGCGCAGGACTGCACGCCGAGCCAGTCGTCGATGGACTCCACCTCGGTGGTGGTGCCGTGAGCGCCGCGCCCGCCCGGGTCCCGCCCACGAACCGGGAGGGCATCGCCCTGCTGGTGGTCATTCTCATGACCATGGTGGTGGCCGCCATCTCGGCCGGCGCCGCCCTCATCGGCGCCAACTCGTTCCTCATCAGCGAGTACGACAAGCGCCTGAGCCTGCTGGAGGCCGTCGCCGACGCGGGGCTGGAGGAGGCCCGGGCCACGCTGAATGCCATCCCCAGCCTCTTCCCCGACACGGGCTACATCGCCGTGGAAGAGCACGCCCCGGTCTACGATGGCGCGGGCGCCCGGATCGCATACGTCACCCGCTCCGTCTACGCGGGCCCCACCGGCGGCGGCCGCACCATCTTCGGCAACTTCGGCACCATCATCGCCATCGCCGAGGACGCCGACGGGACCCGTGTGATCCGGCGCCGGGACGTGGTCCAGGAGCCGTTCTCCAAGTACTCCTACTACACCACGGACGAAGGGGAGAACATCGCCTTCGGCGGCGGCGACGTGCTGTACGGCCCGGTCCACAGCAACGACACCATCGAGGTCCGGAGCTCCGGCGCCACCTTCCACGGCCCCGTAACCACCGCACAGGTGATCGTGGGGAAGGAGTACGCCACCTTCCACAACGGCTACACGGAGGGCGTCGATTCGCTCTACCTGCCGTCCAGCAGCCAGCTCGCCGCGCTGCAGGACCGGGCCGCAGCCGGCAACCTGGCCTTCACCGCCACACCGGGCGGCGACGACGGCGAGTCGACGCTCCGCCTCGAGTTCCTGGCGTTCGACGTGGACGCCGACGGCGAGGCGGAGGGGTTCGTCAAGGCGTACCAGGCCACCGGCACCGCCGGACCGGCCTGGGTCACCGGGTCGGCACCGCCCAACACCGCCAACCCGGCCTGGTACCGGTCCATCAACTGCGGGCACTTCACAAACGGCGACTTCATCTCGGCGGACTCGGCCTATCGGGCGGAACTCGCATACCAGCCGTGGGACACCGCCGGCGCCAAGGTCGCAGGCTACGAACGGCTGGACGACAGTCGCAGCCGGTGCTTCCTGGGCGGCGCCGACTCGTTGCGCTGGGTGAACTACCAGGTGGCACTGGCGGACACGANNTCCTCGCCACGACCCGGGCCGACTCGGCGTTCCTGTACCCCCTCGGCCGGGACCTGAACCCCGGGTACCTGGGTGCGATCTTCGTGAATGGCAAGGTGGTGGTGAGCGGCACGGTCCGGGGCCGGCTCACCCTGGGCGCCACGGGCAACATCATCATCGGGGACGACATCACGTACGAGACGGACCCGGCGGCGGGGACCTGCGACGACCTGCTGGGGCTGTGGGCCGGCGACAGCGTCGTGGTGGCGTACAACACGGTGAACGGGCCACAGGTCGACTACAACGGGTACTACCGCACGTACGACGACACGCAGGACGAGTACGTCCACGCCGTCCTGCTGGCCACGGACAAGTTCGCCGTGGAGGAGCCGTACCTGGGCTCGGACTCGGCGGAGCCGTGTGAGGGCCAGTACTGGGGACGGGGCTGCCTGTACCTGACGGGCGGCGTGCTCCAGTCCACCCGTGGCATCGCCTCGTACGGGACCCGGGGCTACCCGAAGCGCTACGCGTACGACAGCTGCGCCCTCGACCACCCGCCGCCGTACTACCCCAGCACGGGCCACTTCTACAGGAGCCGGTACTACCAGGTGGACCCCAACGGCTTCGATGTGGCGACCTACTTCGGCGGACTGAACTGATCCGCCGCACGGACGCGCCGGAGGACGCCGACATGCCGCGTCGCGGCTTTTCCCTGATCGAGATGCTGGTGGCCATGGCCATCGCCGTGGTCCTGGCCGCCGTGGTGGTGCCCAGCGTGGCCCGCTCGCTGGACCGTGCACGCCTGGACCGCGCCCAGGAGTCGCTGGAGACCATCGCCGACGCCATCGCCACGTTCGAGGACGACATCAGAGAGTACCCCGCGTCCGTGGCGCAGCTCGTCGTGCCGTTGACGTGGGGCGACGAAGACATCTGCGGNNCGGCATCGGCAAGGTCCGGGACGCGCTCACCGTCGTGGTCGAGCCGGGCGGCATCGACTACCTGACCATCATGGCGGACAGCGTGGAGGTCGCCGACGCCATGGGCATGGATGACCGCATCGACGGCGACGACAGCCAGGGCTCGGGGACCATCCGCTGGACGGCCCCGGACGCCAACGGCTTCGTCACGCTGGGCTACGCCATCCCCTTCCCCGACTGCTGATGAGACCGCAACGTCCCGGGTTCACGCTGGCCGAGATGATCGTGGTGATGGCCATCATCGCCATCGCGGCGGCCATCGTGCTGGTGAGCCTGGCCGGGCGCGCCCGGGCGAGCACCGCGGGCGCGCTGGCCCGGGATTTCGCCGCCATCAGCGGCGCGATCCAGGAGTTCCGCGGCGATGTGCGCCGGTACCCCGGTGAGCTGAGCATCCTGAGCGTGCCGCCCGCAGCGGGCGACGACGACGCGTGCGGCACGAACCTGTCGCCCGCGGCCCGGAACCGGTGGGCGGGTCCCTACCTCCAGCGCCCGATCCCCCCGGCCGGGCTGCCGGCGGGCGATGCCACCATCCTGAACGCGCTCCAGCGCAACCCCGCGACGGCGGCGCCCCGGGACGTGGGTGGCCTGTTCATCGTCGTCATCGGCGTGGACGCCGAGATCGCGGACGCGCTGGAGCGGGAGTTCGACGGGGACGGAGATCCCGACGCCGGTACCATCCGCTACATTACGGGCGGCCCGGCGGACACGCTGAAGTACGAGACGGTCATCCGGGGGTGCTGAGTCAGCGTCGTCGTACGCTGAAGGCGAGCTGGATCAACCGGTCCTCGGGGTGGCCCGTCGGGACGACCAGCCCCAGCTCGGGCCCGAACCGCCACGGCCCGCGCCCGAACTCGACGCCGGCCACGCCCGTCATCCACAGAGCGGCGCCCGGATAGGGGCCGGTTACGAACGGGACCACCGCCCGGACGGCGGTGTACGGACGTCGCGCTTCGTGGCGTCCCGACAGGATAACGGCGGCCGTGGCGAAGTTGTTGCGGAACGCGATGTCGTACCCTTCCAGGGCCGGGATCCGGTGGACACCGAGTCCGACCGTGGCCGCCAGCGCCCACTGCGGCGCCTGGACGGGCCTGGCCTTGAGGCCGCCGTGGACCGTGGCCGGGACGACGTAATCCACGCGGATCTCGAGCCCGTCCAGCACGCCGATGCCGGCCCAGAGCTGGCCGACGGGGAGGCCCTCCCGCGGCTCGACGGGCGGCATGAGCGCAGCGGCGCCGGCGCCCAGGCCCAGCCGTCCCGGCTCCAGGGTCTCGGCCGTCTGGCCCAGCGTCCACGGCACGCATCCGCCCAGCGTGCACGCCGCCACGGCCGCCAGTGCGGCGCCGCGCACCCGGCCGGACCCGGACACGGCCTGTCGCAACATCATTGCTGGAGGGCGGGCAGGCGTGCCAGGGCCGTATCGACCAGCTCCCGGACCAGCACCGTGTCCTCGGGCGTGAGATGGCCTGTCGGCAGCCACACCATCTCCTTGGGCGGACGCGCCATCTCGTAGAGCGCCCGGGCGCTCCGGTTCAGGACCTCCAAGTCGTCGAGACCGTTCACCATGAGGATCGGCCGGGGTGCGATGTGCTCGATCCAGCGCAACGGATCCATGTCCTGCCAGCCCAGCAGCGCCAGATCACCGCCCAGGATGGCCAGTGCATCCGGCACCCGTTCCTTGGCGCTTTCCGTGACCAGGCTCGTCAGGTCGGCTCCCGTGTACATGAGCGCCACGTTCTCGATGTGGCGGTCGACGGCCGCGGTCATGGGTGACAGGAACCCGCCGAAGGACACCCCGATGAGCACGACCCGGTCCGGGTCCACGTAGTCCAGCGTGCGCAGGTAGTCCACGAGCAGGGAGATCGTGGCCGGGATCGTGCGCACGGCTTCCCGCACCGCATCCCGGTTGTTGATGAGCGTGGCGGCGTCTCGCTCGTCCAGCGGCGACGGATACTCCATGCCGATGGCCACGTGCGCATTGTCGTTGGGCAGGAGATCCACGGCGCTGCGACCCGTATGCACGCCGCCGACCACCGCGGCGGCCGCCCGTGGGTCGTCGGCCGTCGCTCCAAGGGCGCGGCGGACCCGTGCCTGCACGACCAGGCCCGTGCTGGACGTCAGGGTGACGTCGAACACGGTGGTTTCGCCGTCGAGGCGCGGTGCCAGCTCGTGGACCTGGACCAGGGTGCCCTTCCGCCGCTGGAGGTCCCGGATGGCCTCGTCGAGGGTGGGCTCCCACGGCAGATCACAGGCGAACAGGGCCACGACCAGCGTGGCCAGTACACGGTTCATGCCGGCCCGGGTGGTGAACGGGACAGGGGTCCGCCAGACGTTCGGCGCACCGCACAAAGCTGTCGCGCCAGGCGGACCGGCGCAACGGCCCGGCCCCGGTCATGGACGTTCAGATCGAGCAACGGGGCCCGGCGCACGCTGGTCCGCCGGGCCCCGCCGGAATCGCGTGCTGCGCCGCAGCGTCACATGTTCTTCAGCTC
>JABAHQ010002129.1_pt3 | contig 12690 bp, 14 predicted proteins | sample 7062091 | NCBI WGS metagenome assembly JABAHQ01 (sample SAMN14534359, study PRJNA622989) | marine sediment metagenome | biome: marine biome [ENVO:00000428]; feature: marine pelagic biome [ENVO:01000023]; material: deep marine sediment [ENVO:00002113] | place: India: Gulf of Kutch | collected...
CGAAAAGGCTTTTTTTGTGAGATGCCGATTTAATTATTTTAATGTAAAAGGTATCTCAATTTAACTTGCTTTTTAGGGAGAATCTTTTTATTCTTACTCATCCTATGACGACATCTGACCACAAATCTTGTTTCCAGCAATGTAGGCTTTCCCATGATATGACAACTTTGCTTAACACTCATCAATTCACAGCCACTTAGAATTTACTTCTACGGAGAGAATCATGTGCGGTATTGTTGGTTACATTGGTAGCAAAGAAGCTACACCCATCCTGGTAGAGGGTTTAAAACGTTTAGAATATCGTGGTTACGATTCGGCAGGTGTGGCCGTATTGACCAACGGTAAAATTACGATTGAAAAACAGGCTGGCAAAATAGGTGGATTGGAGAAACACATTGTGAATCGGGATCTATCGGGAAAGTCTGGTATTGCACATACCCGCTGGGCGACTCACGGTCATCCCACACAGACAAATGCCCATCCGCATGCCGACTGCACGGGCACGCTCGCATTGATTCACAACGGAATCATCGAAAACTTTGGTGCAATCAAAACCGAGCTTATTGCAAATGGCCATAACTTCATAACCGATACAGACACAGAAGCATTGGTACATTTGATCGAAGAATATTACAACAACGGACATGATTTAGAAGCGGCGGTGCGGGCGGCATTGAGTCAGGTTGAAGGAACCTACGGTATCGCGGTGATTTCAAGCACGGAACCGGATACGCTCATTGCGGCACGGCGCGGAAGTCCTCTCGTGGTTGGGGTGGGAGAAAATGAATTCGTGGTTGCCTCCGATGTGTCTGCAATTATCAGTCATACCAAAGACGTCACTTACCTGGAGGACAACGAAGTAGCGATTATTAAGCGAAACAAGCTAACCATCAAGACCATCGACAACCTCGAAGTAGATAAGAAAGTTGAAAAAATTGCTTTTGATTTAGAGAAGATCGAAAAGGGCGGCTACGATCATTTCATGCTTAAGGAGATTATGGAACAGCCGCAGACCATCAGGGATGCCATGCGTGGACGGCTGCTGGAAGATGAAGGTACCGCCCGCCTGGGGGGTATCCAGCATGAGATCGATTCTCTCATTTATGCGCCACAAATGTTGTTCTCAGCGTGTGGCACAAGCTGGCATGCGGCCCTCATCGGTGAGTACATGATCGAGGAATTTGTCCGAACCCCGGTTGAGGTTGAATATGCCTCCGAGTTTCGCTACCGGGATCCGGTTATCGAACGCGGCTCCGTCATGTTCGTGATCAGTCAATCCGGTGAAACAGCGGACACGCTGGCTGCTTTGAGGGAAGGCCGCAGGAAAGGTGCCAAGGTTCTTGGAATCTGTAACGTGGTGGGTTCGACCATCGCAAGGGAGAGTGATGCCGGTGTGTATTTGCATGCAGGTCCGGAGATCGGTGTTGCATCGACCAAGGCGTTTACTTCGCAAGTGACTGTTCTCAGCTTGCTTACGTTGCTTCTTGGTCGGATGCGCAACATGGGCGCGTCAAAGGGTGTAAGAATCGTGAAAGAAATGGAAGCCTTGCCGGAAAAAGTTAGTTCAATATTGGAGAATCAGGGAACCATCAAAGCCATCGCCAGGGAATATCACCAGAGCCAGAATTTTCTCTATTTGGGTCGTGGGTACAACTTTCCCGTGGCGTTAGAAGGGGCGTTGAAATTAAAAGAAATCTCTTACATTCATGCCGAGGGCTATCCGGCAGCGGAAATGAAACACGGCCCCATTGCCCTCATCGATGAGAACATGCCCGTCGTCTTTATAGCCACAAAAGATTCAACCTATGAGAAAATCATCAGCAACATCGAAGAAGTTAAAGCGAGAAGCGGACGTATTATTGCCATTGCAACCGAAGGCGATACCGAAATCAAGAAACTCGCGGATCACGTCATCTATGTACCTCAAACCTTGGAATTCTTGACGCCTATTCTGACCATCATTCCATTGCAATTATTGGCCTACTATATTGCTATTTTGCGAGGATGCGACGTTGATCAGCCACGCAATTTAGCCAAGAGCGTAACTGTTGAATAAAGGAGAGAGCATGCATGAAAAAGGTCTTTTGAAAATATTGCTTGGCCTTGGTTTTATCCTTTTATGCCTTGATCCCACATCTTATGCACAGTCACAGCAATGGAAGTCAGTAAAAGTACTACCGAATAAGGAAGCTCAATTCAGGCAAGCGCTGAGAGAGTATTCTTCCGAAAAGTATCGCGCAGCGTTTGATGATTTTGAGGCTCTGGCAACGTCTCGTGAGTTACATCAGCGCATGACGGCCTCCCTTTTGATGACAGGCAAGAGCTTGTATCAACTCGGACGTTATTCCGACGCCATTCCCTATTTCGATAAATTAATCACAACCTTCCCGCGCAGCAAATATATCGATGATGCGTATTATGAAAAGGGCATCAGCCATTATCGTTTGGGCAACTACTCGGACGCCGTCGTCAATCTACTTGGGTCCGCCGATTGGAGTTCAGAGAATGCTTTGATCGCCGGCAGCAAAAAGTTGGCGAGATACCTCATGCGTTCGGAATTATCACTGCAGGAAATGCGCGACCTGACCCAATTTGCTAACGGCGAACATTCCGCTGCCTTGATTACCATTGAGATGGCTCAAAAGGAGCTCCGGGAAGGCTCAACTGAAAGGGCGATTAGTTTATTAAAGGACTACAAAAAGAAGTACGGGTCCAAGCAGTATCTGCCGACAGTTGACCGGCTTTTAAAGGAGGCTGAAACTTCCGGTGGACGTCCAATGAAGGTGGGAGTCATCTTACCCCTTTCAGGCTATTTTGCGGAGGAAGGAATGGGCGTGTTGAGGGGGGTTAAATTTGCACAAGCGCACGGGAAAAACAATGACGACACCCCCATTCGCCTTGAGATCTGGGATTCGGAAAGCAACATGGTAAAGGCCATTCGCGGAGTGAATACGTTAGTGGAGCGCGCCAAAGTTGACGTGATAATCGGAGAATTGGAAAGTCCAATCACAGCCGGGATCGGGGCGCTGGCTTCTTTGAAAAAGGTGCCTGTAATTGGGCCCGCAGCTACTGAGAACGGCGTGACCACAGTTGGCGAGTCCGTGTTTCAACTTAACAGCACTCTTGAAACCAAGGGACAAGCCCTGGCTGAATACGCGTTTCATGTGTTAGGCTTGCGGACGTTTGCGACTTTGGCTCCGGCTGATGAATACGGTCAGCAAATGACAGATAGCTTTATGGCCAAAATAGACGAACTCGGAGGCCGGATCGTCGCCCAAAGTTGGTATTATGCCGGCTCTGAAGATCTGAATTTGACCCGACAGTTCAATAACATTCGTGAATCGGCATTCGCTTACGACTCCACCGATGTCGAAGAACTTATCAAAGAAGCTGAGAGAAAAGGTGAAGACCTCGAAGAGAAAGACATTCCCGTGCTTTCTATCGATGGGATTTTCTTCCCGATCTATTCTGAGGACATTCCCTATGTAGCCCCCCAATTCGCTTTAAGCAATATCCGTGCTCAGGTCCTCGGCGGTGAATATTGGGATAATCTTGAAGTGTTGAGTGGGTCACAGGTTCAGCCGTATGTCAATGCAGCAATTTTTGTGAGTGATTACTTTCCCAATGACGATAGCATAGAATTTAGAAATTTCCGCAATGAGTTCAGAATGGCCATGCGGACAACACCCGAACGTTGGGAAGTGTTTGGATACGATGCGTTAAACGTGCTTGAAGAGGTGCTGAAAACGGGAGCGAAACGAGGAGTTGAAATTAGTCGGGAACTACAATCGCTTTCTGATTTTAAAGGAATGAAAGGCGAGATTACCTTCAAGGGAAATAACCGAGTGAACAAGGAGGTCAATTTCCTGCAATTTCTAAACGGAAAAATCATGAAACATCAAAATTCTAGCAATTGAGGTAAATGAAATGGCTGATGATAGTATTTTGAAGAAATCTGTATTAGCAGGTCTTGGCATTTATTCCCTGACAAGGGAAAAAGCTCAGGAGATCGTAGCCGATCTTCAAAAGCGTGGTGAACTCTCCAAAGATGAAGGAGCTAAATTCGTAAAAGCGATGATGGAAAAAGCCGATGAAGAAATGGCCTATTTGAAAAAAGTTGTGGACAAACAAGTCAAGGAAACCATATCAACAATTAGACCAACTCATGAAGATGAATTCAAAAAACTACACGAAAAAATCGATAAGTTGTCCAAACAAGTAGAGAAGCTCAGCAGCAAATAGGCAACATCAAATCAGCGATTGGTTTGATGGTACAACTGTTTCAAAGGGCTTTGACTTCGGTCAAGGCCTTTTTTTTTGGACAATGGTACGAATGGGACAGACCTTTTTGTTGCAATGTTGCTTGAATTAATTTATATTGGGAGACTCTCGTTCTCAATGGTTTCTAAAATCAGGAGGATTGATTGACAGGCTGGCAAGCGGTCCTGCTTGGGATAATTCAGGGATTGACGGAGTTTCTGCCGATCAGCAGTTCCGGCCATTTGGTTCTTGCGGAAGCGGTGCTGGGTATTCGAAACAACGATATTGCATTTGAAATATTTGCTCATTTTGGCACGTTATTGGCCGTAGTAACCGTGTTCAAAAGCGATTTTGCTAAAATATTCAACGAGTTACGCACTATTTTGTTTTCAAGATCGGACATTCAACTCTCTGAGACTAAAAATCCAGGAATACGTCTGCTCACATATTTGATTGTCGGTACACTCCCGGCTGCTTTCATAGGCTATCTTCTTCGAGGAGAGATTGAAAGTGCGTTTGCGCGACCCGATTTTGTTAGCATTGCACTCATTGGGACGGGCATCATACTTCTTATTTCAAGAATCACGAAGGATCCAACCCGTGAGCTAACCTTAGGCAGTTCGGTCGTGGTTGGGATTGCCCAAGTTATCGCTTTTCTTCCAGGAATTTCTCGTTCAGGCACTACGATTAGTGCCGGGTTGCTGCTTGGAGTTCATCCCATTGAATCTGCCAGATTTTCTTTCTTGTTAGCAGTACCTTTGATTCTGGGAGTGACGGCATACAAACTTGCCGAATTGGTTGCCACACCACCTTCGAACGAGGAAATCTTCACACTTGTTCTCGGCTGTGTGATGGCTTATCTTTCCGGGCTGCTTGCCATAAAATGGCTCTTAGGCATTTTGCAAAAAAATCGCTTGGATCTGTTTGCGTATTACTGTTTTGGAGTTGGAATTTTTGGTTTGATTGCTTATAACTTCTAATTCGTCGTCCGAAAGAACAGAGGGAGGAGTATGCGACATTCGGAATTTTTTTCCTCACGATGGGCCTTGATTTTAGCGGCCCTCGGCATGGCAATTGGTACCGGGAATATTTGGCGATTTCCAAGAATCGCCGCTAAAAATGGGGGCGGGACCTTCCTCATCGCCTGGATTGTTTTCCTGTTTTTGTGGTCTATCCCACTATTAATTTCAGAATTTGCAATTGGTAAAGGGACACGATACGGCACGATCGGGGCATTTGGAAAGCTGTTGGGCAAAAAATTCACTTGGATGGGAAGTTTCGTGGCATTTTGTACCATGGCAATCATGTTTTATTATTCAGTGGTCACAGGCTGGTGTTTCAAGTACTTTATTTCAGCGGCCACCGGACAATTGGCGGGAGTTGAAAGGGGGATAGAGTACTGGAATGTCTTTGCCTCATCACGGTACCAGCCTCTGATGTTTCATTTCGTGGCCATGTGCATTGGTGCGTACGTAATTTATCGTGGGGTGGTGCAGGGGATCGAGAAAGCTACGAGATTTCTCATTCCTACGCTCTTAATTCTTCTGGTCATCGGTGTGGTCCGGGCGTTGACTCTCGAGGGCGCGGGCAGTGGCCTCAATTTTCTGTTTCATCCGGATTGGACAGCATTGGGTAATTACCGAGTTTGGCTCGAGGCTCTGTCACAATCGGCCTGGTCCACAGGTGCAGGCTGGGGATTAATTCTGACGTATGCCGTGTATTTACGAGAGAATGAAGACATTGTGCTGAATTCGTTTCTCACGGGTTTGGGAAACAATTCCACGTCGATGATCGCGGCCCTGGCAATATTCCCCGCCGTGTTTGCGTTGGCCCCACTATTGGGACAAAATCCGGAAGAGGTGGTGAGCCTCACTGGACCTGCGAACACCGGGTTGACATTCATCTGGATCCCGCAGCTTTTCGATGAAATGGCATTTGGGACGTTTTTCACCGCAATTTTTTTCCTGGCCTTGAGTTTTGCCGCGCTCTCGTCACTCATCGCCATGATAGAATTGGCCACCAGAATTTTTATGGATGCGGGTTTGCAACGAAGACGAGCCATTTTTTTCGTCGCCTCTGCCGGTTTCATTTTGGGCATCCCATCGGCGTTAAGTTTGAATTTTTTTGAGAATCAGGACTGGGTTTGGGGAGTCGGTCTCATCATGAGTGGTTTCTTTATTGCGTTTGCCGTAATCAAATATGGGGCCGCAAGATTTAGAGATGAATTCGTTAATACTGAGGGAAACGATTTTATCGTTGGTAAATGGTTTGACTATCTAATTAAATATCTTATTCCGATTGAGTTTGTTGTCCTGATCGTCTGGTGGTCTTATCAGTCGGTAACCAGCTTTGACCGGGAGGGTTGGTGGAATCCTCTTCATAGATTTAGCTTGGGCACGTGCTTGTTGCAGTGGGGACTGGCCATCGGCCTGTTTATGGTGTTCAATAATTGGATTTACAAGAAGACGGTTAGGGAAGATTAATTTTAAATGGAAAACTGAGATGACACTCACAGCAATTTTGATGATGATTTTGATCCTCACCATTTTGTGGGGAGGATTTGCCTACATGTTGCGAATTGCAGTCAAGAAAGAATCTGAAAAAGCGGCAAGATGAATTATCACGGCTTACTGGACCAAATAAAAAAGGGTAAATTCTCCAGTGCGTACCTCTTTGTAGGTCCGGAAGACTACTTAGTTGAGATTGCACTGGAGAAGCTCATTGCGGCCAAAGTCGATCCTGCGACCAGGGAATTCAATTTCGACACGTTTTACGGCGAGGATACCGAAGGGGCGAAGATTTTGGATACAGCGAATGCGTACCCGATGATGGCCGAATCCCGCATGGTTGTGGTGAAAAATCTCCACAAGCTGTCTTCCAGTGCGCTAGACAGAATTGCAAAGTATCTGGTGAAACCGTCTCCATCTACTTTGTTGGTGTTAATCGGTGAAAAAGTGGATTTGCGCACCAAAGCCATTTCCAGAATTAAGGCCAAGTCTTGTTTTGTGGAGTTTAAGCCTCTTTACGATAGGCAAATTCCAGGCTGGATCCGAGAACATTTGCAGGAAAGAGGTTTAGAAATCTCGCAAGATGCGATCTTATTACTGCAATCAAGAATTGGAAACAATTTGCGGAATATTGTCAATGAGTTGGACAAGATCATTGTGAATTTAAATAGCAGCAAAAAAATTGATGTTGAGGATGTCCAGAAGGTTGTTGGGTTTTCCAAAAATTTTAGCATTTTCGATCTAACCGATGCGGTCGGTTTTAAGGATTTGAGCAAAGCACTGGCAATCTCGAATCAAATGTTAGAAAGCGGCGAATCCCCAACGGCGATCATAGCGATGATCACTCGCCATTTTGCAAATTTGGTGAAATTGAAAGCTGCTGTGAGCAAAAACAAATCGCAGAGTGAAATATCGGCCTTAACCGGGATACCATCCTTCTTTATCAACAAAACCAAGCAAATGGCCGGTAATTTCTCGACCAACGAGCTCGAACGGGTCTTCGACATGTTATTAAAAACCGACCTTGTCTTGAAAACAAGCCAGCAACCGCCCCACATAGCCCTGCAAACTCTTCTGGTTCAAATAATCAAAAAGATTTGATTTTCAATTCAAAATTTAATTCCTTTAGAATAGGATGTTCGAGGAACTTTTTGCCTAAAATCAGGTTGAAAAAATCGTAATGAATCTACATGGCCAAGCAAAATAAGATCAATGACAACAAGCCTTCTGATGAAGAACTAATCGAGAGATTTCAAAAGGGCGATCTTTACGCTTTCGATCTGATCGTCAAGAGATACAAAGACCAGTTATTGAACTTTATCTATCGGTTCGTTGGGAATCAAGAAGAGGCTGAAGATATTGTTCAAGAAACCTTCCTGAGGGTTTACAGAAAACGGAAAGCTTACAAACGGATCGCGAAATTCTCTACGTGGATCTATACGATTGCGGGTAATTTAGCTCGAACTGAGTTGCGACGACGAAAGCGGCGTAAGCTGTTTTCGGTTACAGATATGGGCTATGAAGACCGAGACTACGAAATTTCGGATGAAGGATACAACCCCGAGAGTCGAGTTGAGGGCGTAATTCAGGAAGAGATCATTCAGAAAGAAATCGAGAAATTGTCCCCTAAATTCAGAGAGGTTATCATCTTGCGCGATGTCCAGGAACTTTCGTATGAAGAGATAAGTAAAATCATAAAAGTTCCAATCGGGACGGTCAAATCGAGAGTAAACAGAGGACGTTTAAAACTTCAAAATCGTTTAAGGCACCTTAAAGGGAAGAAATAAGCCTTATGTGATGGTTTGATGCCATTCAACGAAGTATGAAGGAGTTGCCTATGGAATCTTGCAAAAAGTTTGAAGAAAAAGTGTTTGACTACATAGAAGGTTTACTTCCCAAAGAGTCTAAGAAAGAAGTGGAAGGACATTTTGAGCAATGTCAGCACTGTTCCAATCTCTTGCGTGAGATAAGAGGCGTGAAAGAGCGACTTCATAAGATGAGGTCTTTAAAAACATCCCCGGATTTTGAAACCGTCCTCAGAACGCGAATCAGCATGGAGAAAAGTTTAAGGCGTCGCAGTTTTAATGGACCAATCGGAATTTCAATTTATGCAGCTACAGGAGCTTTAACAGTCTTAGCTGCATTTCTTTTGTTGGGGACGTTTAATGGAGAATTCCGAAGCGATGTTGCAAAGGAGACCTCAGTGGTCGCGTCACCCAATAATGGGACCAACCCAAATCTCTCCAACCCGGATATTCGAAATTCTTCCAGCAAAGTAAATTTTCCCATCGATCACTTATCCATTCCAAGCCGTGGCACAGCCATTAGCTCGATGGAACTCGAGAGACATGCACGCTCAAGAGGCGATACGACAAGGGGGATAAATGCACAAGAGGTCGGTCACGTTATCGAATTCTAGATAGGTGTATTCTCCTAATAAAAAACTCATCTCCATTGTCTGCCTGTTGATTGTATGGCTTGGGGAGACGCTAGTCGGTTCTTCCTTTGCAGGAGAAACCCTCGACCAACTCACAAGGGAGCTCAATAAGTTAGTAGATTCGAGTAAAGTCTCGGTTGTGACGGTTGTTTCTAAGTTTTCAGACGAGATTTATGTCGAAAAAGAAAGGGCCATCTTTTCGATCTTCAAAAGCGAACGTGAAAAACACTCCATTTCGTATGTAAATGTCGGTACCGGACTCATCATTGATGAAGACGGATATGTCGTTACACGCAGCAGCATTGTTTTGAACTCAGTCTCCAACCATGTTACGTTGGCAAATGGTAAGAAAATAAAAGCCGATTTTGTCGGCCATGACCCGGAAACAGGCTTCGCCATCATTAAGATTCAGCAACCAAATGAGCAACGAAATTTGGTGCCTGCCCGTTTAGAGAATACCGAAAAAGTCGATCCCGGTAGTTGGATAGTGATGATCGGCAACTCAGTTGGTGTATTCCCGGCAGTAGGTTTTGGTGCGATCCATGGATTAAGAAGCGACGGTTTGATTCAGATATCAGGCAACCTGAATCCGGGGAACAATGGCAGCCCGTTGATTGATTTTCACGGAAAAGTGGTTGGAATGGTGGCAGGCCGTTTGAGCGCTCAGCAAAATGTCACGGGCTCTTTGAACAACGACGTTTATGATGAGACCATCTTAGCCTATCCGATCAATTGGATAAAACGCATAGTTGACGATATCATCCGATTCGGATATGTCCGTAAAGGTTGGCTCGGTGTGGTTGGCTATTATGATGGTTGGAAACCGAAAATTAGGGAAATTAAGGAGAACAGCCCTGCCAAGCAAGCCGGGTTAACCGAAGGCGATGTCATTATCAATTTCTCAAATAAAGACATTAATAGCATTTCACAACTTGTTCATTTGGTGGAGTACTCGAGTCCGGGCGAGGTTGTGTCCATTAAATTTATGCGGGAAGACAAAATCTTGAAAACAAATGTTAAAATCGGTGAGAAATCCCGCACTAAGTATTCCGACACATTGCAGAAGGAACATAGCATTGTTAGTCAGAAATCCCCCTCACCAGAATTGCAGAGATTTCCGCTGGATTTATTTGAAAGAAATCAGTTGCTTGAGAAGCGCATCGATCACCTGGAGAGAGAAATCGAAAAGCTCAAAGAAATGATTGAGTCGAACTGAGCAAAGAACAAATAACCGGAGAACTAAAACCGCCTTATGTACCTGTTTGAGGCGGTTTTTTTATTGACTTTTTGTGCCAATTTGTTAGATTAAGGCTTGTCTTTAAAGCTGATAAGTCAATTAACGTCGAGCAGGCTAATTGACCGTAACCAAAAGGAGAACATTATGGCGAAAGATAGAAGTTTTGCGGCAAAAGTCGCAAAAGCGTTGTCAGATGGCGGTGGCGGTAGCCACTGTCCCGAATGCGGTGAGCATCTCAGTCCTGTAAAGCTTGTGGTATCTGAGAAATCTGAGGAGAAGAATTCCTGGAAATTCAATCAGAGAATTGTGCACGTGTGTAAGTGCAACCAGGCGGAAGTCTACGGTTAGGATTTCTAATCGGAGTAAACCGTGATTCTAGCAAAAGTGGTTGGAACGGTCTGGGCAACACGTAAAGATGAAAAACTCGTAGGCATGAAGCTTCAAATTGTAAAACCGGTCGATTTGAAGTATAAGCAGAAAGATGGCTTTTTGGTAGCGGTGGATGCCGTGGGTGCGGGCGCAGGCGAGATTGTCTTGATTGCTCAGGGGAGCTCGGCACGCCAAACCGTTTTGACTGAGAATAAGGCCGTAGACGCAACGATCATGGCCATTGTCGATAAACTCGATGTGGAAACGGAAACATGAATCTGGCCAAAGTAATCGGGACCGTATGGGCTACTCGCAAGGATGAAAACTTAGAAGGCGCAAAAATGCAAATCATTCAACCCCTGGATCATCATGAGAAGAAAGTAGGCAGCCCGATCATTGCGGTTGATACAGTGGGAGCGGGTCCCGGCGAGGTGGTGTACTACGTCACCGCGAGAGAGGCAACCATACCCTATCCAACCAGAATCGCACCCATAGACGCCGCAGTTGTTGGCATTGTTGATTGTGTCGAGGTTTTCAATTGAAGTTGGGGTTTCATTTGTGAGAAGGAAAATCGTTCTGGCCACAAAAAATAAAGATAAAGTCAAAGAAATAACTGAGATTTTGAATGACCTGAATCTGGATCTTTTAACGCTGGATGAATTTCCGGAGGCGCCAGACGTGCTTGAGGATGGCGCGACGCTCGAAGAGAATGCCGTCAAAAAGGCGAAACTTATTGCCGAACACACCGGTTTAATTTCTATTGCTGACGATACCGGCTTAGAAGTGGATTACTTAGATGGCCAGCCGGGTGTACGATCGAGCCGTTATTCTGGCGAAAATGCCACCTACTCGGATAATGTGAACAAACTGCTTGCCGAGCTGAAAGGTGTCCCACGGGACAAACGCTCTGCAAGGTTTCGCTGTGAGGTTGCCTTGTTCAATAACACGCATGTCGAAACAGTGAAAGCAGTCTGCGAAGGTATCATCGCTGAAGCGCCACGCGGTGAAGGTGGATTCGGATACGATCCGGTTTTTTATGTTCCGGAATACGGTCGCACGTTTGCTGAAATGGGTCCGGAGTTGAAAAATCGGATTAGCCATCGTGCAAAGGCATTTGGGGAGTTGAGGAAACGAATTCAACGAGGTGAGATTAGCTTAGATTTTGAATCTACTTAGTCTGAAGGAAAACGATTCAATTCTGTCATTTCGGAAGTCTGTAATCGGGAATCTCGTGCCCGAAATTCAAGAGATTCCGGCTTCTGCCTTCGCAAGGACAAGCTTAACACCATGCCGGAATGACATACCCCGGCCGAGTTTTCGTTCAGACATTTAAGAGGATTTTGGCGGTTAGACTACTCCTATTGCCAACTGTCACTATTAACTGAAAAAACGGGGCGTAGCGCAGTTTGGTAGCGCATCTGCTTTGGGAGCAGAGGGTCGCTGGTTCAAATCCAGTCGCCCCGACAAATAGCCCGTTGTCAACGTATTGATAGCGGGCTTTTTTTATGCATTGCGAATTGTTTTATTGAATTTTGAGGTTTCGTTTCATATATTTATTTGACGTTAACAATAATGACGCGCACTTCACCAAAATTCGAGCACATCGATCACACCGCTGATGTTGGCATTAAGGTTTACGGCTCCGAACTAAGCGACTTGTTTACGCACGCAGCTTTGGGGCTGTTTGATATTATTGCGAATTTGGAAAAGGTGTCGCCAAATCTCGACCGATCGATAACGGTTGAAGCCGATGATCGAGAGGCCTTATTAGTTCGCTGGCTTTCCGAACTGAATTATTTGTTCTTTACAGAACGCGAAATATACAAAGAGTTTGAGATTACGGAAATCGCCGAGACTCGTCTTGTCGCGATTGTCAGAGG
>JABAHQ010035263.1_pt1 | contig 12678 bp, 14 predicted proteins | sample 7062091 | NCBI WGS metagenome assembly JABAHQ01 (sample SAMN14534359, study PRJNA622989) | marine sediment metagenome | biome: marine biome [ENVO:00000428]; feature: marine pelagic biome [ENVO:01000023]; material: deep marine sediment [ENVO:00002113] | place: India: Gulf of Kutch | collected...
CTTGCTTTTATTGTATAATGGGACCAAAATGTCCGGCAAGATTCAAGCAGAATTCATAGAGAACTTCCTTGTGGTGTGGAGTCCAGAGCAGGGTTCAGAACTCTATAGGCGGGGGTACTATGGGAAACCAGTGGGGATTCCTAAACCCAAGATGATGGACTTCGACGTTCCTCTAATCTTGGATACAATAGAAGGGTTGTACCTCATAGAGAAGGATATTATCACTGTCACCGAGGGGGAGAACGGGGCAGAGGTCAGCTTTGAGGAACTGCAGGGAAGAGCCCAGAATCTGTATGAGGAGTTCGATATGAAATACGCCGTCTATAGGGACCTGCGGGACAGGGAGTTAATAGTTACTCCGGGTATAAAATATGGTTCTGACTTTGCGGTGTACAAGCATGGTCCAGGCATCGATCATGCGCCCTATATGGTGTCAGTGAGACGGGCGGAGGAGGAGGTTACGGCCACTGACCTTGTGAAGGCTGGGCGTCTGGCTACCACGGTAAGGAAGAGATTCATAATAGCCATTCCGGACCTGAAGAGAGAGGAGATCCAATACCTGATCTTCAAATGGTTTAAGGCCTAGAACCTTAAGAAGCCCCCTCTGGGACTTCTAGGGACTGTAAGAGAGGGTTCTTAACGTCTTCTCCATCTTATGCCTTTAGGAGTGTCTTCTAGGACTATGCCCAATCTCCTTAACTCCGCTCTTATTCTGTCCGAGGTGGCGAAATCCTTCCGCTTTCTAAGCTCATCCCTCAGTTCGATCATCATTTCTACCAGTTCTTCGACTAGCTCTTCTTCCACCGGCTCCTGCTCTCTCTGCAGTATCCCTAAAAGACCTCCTAATTCCCGGAAGGTGTTGAAGATCTCTGTGAGAAGTCCTCCGTTGATCTCCAGTTCCTGAGCTGCGAATAGGTTGATCTCTCTCGATAGGTCGAAGAGGTGGGAGATGGCTAGGGGAGCGTTGAAGTCGTCGTCCATGGCAGACAGAAACCTCCTCTCCGTCTCCTGTAACTGCTTCCGGAGTTCCTTCTCTTCTTCAGAGGGTTCTCCGTCTTCTTTTATTTGGAGTTCTTTGAGATTGTCAAGAGCTGTGTACAGGGTGTCCAAGCTGTTCTTAGCCTGTTGGAGACTATTCTCCGTGTAGTCTATGGGGCTTCTGTAGTGAGTAGATGCGAAGAAGAACCGCAGGACTTCGGGGTCATAGTCTTCCAGCATATCTCTTATGGTCACGAAATTCCCCAGAGACTTAGCCATCTTCTCTCCTCCCACCATCAGAAATCCTGTATGCAACCAGTAGTTCACCATAGGCTTCTTGTCTGAGATGGATTCCATCTGCACTATCTCGCTTTCATGGTGGGGAAATATGAGGTCGATGCCACCGCCATGGAGGTCATATTGGGGGCCAAAGTAATGTTCTGTTATGGCCGTGTCTTCTATATGCCAGCCTGGTCTCCCTTCCCCCCATGGAGAATCCCATCTTAGCCCACTCTGTTTCTTCTTCCATAGAGCAAAGTCTTGGGGATTCTTCTTAGTGGGATCGGGTTCTATCCGGTGTCTCTTCATCTCGTCCAGTTTCTGGTGGGAGAGCTTCCCGAAATCTTCGAATTTGGTGATGTTGTAGTAGATGCCGGTGGGGGTTTCGTAGGCGTAGCCTTTCTCGGTTAGTCGCTGGATCTGGTCTATGATCTCCGCTATGTGTTCAGAGGCTTTGGGGTAGAGGTTGACGCTATCCATCTTTAGCGTCTCCATGTCTTGGTGAAAGGATCTTTCGTATTCGGTGGCTAGCTCAGTCTCTTCTCTACCGGTCTCTTTGGCTCTGTTGATGATGTGATCGTCCACATCGGTTACGTTCATGATGTAGAAGAGGCTGTAACCCTTGTATCTCAGGTAGCGGGCTATGATGTCGAAGGCGATGTAAGTTCTGGCGTGCCCCAGATGGGAGTGTTCATAGACTGTTGGTCCACATACGAACATGCATACTCTGTTGTCTTGCATGGGCTTGAAAGTCTCTTTCTTTCTGGTGAGGGTGTTGTAGACCTTAAGGGGCATGCTTCATCAGCCTGTAGGTGCCGGGGTTGGGATTCGAACCCAAGTGAAGCCGGTCTCTTCTGTCATCATCTTATCAGCAGACCAGCTGCAGCCGACCACCTAACCACTCAGTCACCCCGGCTTCTGAATTATCGTAGTTGAGTAGATGCTATAAAAAGCTCTCGTTAACATGTGCATTGTGCAGGGGAGTAATCTAAATGTATTACATAACTGTTTGGATCGTTGCGTGCCCGTGCTGGGTCTTACCAGAAGTGGTCCAAGGATCTCCGTGAGAAATAGATTAGAAGGAAGGGAGTGCCGAAAAAATTTTATTCTCCCTTTCAGTTCTCATCAGTTGGAAAATTCAAATTCAACATAGGAGGTAGATGTTATGGCTACTATAAGGGAAGTTCCAGGGAAGTCTCGCCAATTTGAGAGAATAGGAGCCCACACCCACGTAAAAGGATTGGGTCTCGATGAGGATATGAACGCGGTCAGAGTGAAGGATGGAATGGTTGGGCAGCAGAAGGCTAGAGAGGCCGCAGGTCTCGTCATCCAGATGATCCGGGAGGGAAAACTGAGTGGGAAGACCGTGATTTTGGCTGGTCCTCCAGGAACGGGCAAGACTGCTATAGCAGTTGCGGTTTCTCGAGAGTTGGGTGCCAACGTGCCCTTTATTCAGATGAGTGGTAGCGAGGTCTACAGTAGCGAACGGAAGAAGACTGAAGTCCTCCTAGAAGCCATGAGAAAATGTATTGGGGTAGAAATTCATGAGATGCGGAAGATCTACGAAGGAGAACTCACAACCATAGACATAAAGTCCGCTCCCCACCCCTATAATCCATACCAGAAGGTTCCGGAGAGCATCCGACTCACATTGAAGACCCAAGATGAGGATAAGACCATAGAAGCTGGAGCCAGCATTGCCCAACAGATCATGCAGCAGAACATCTCTGAAGGAAGTGTGATCCAGATCGATGCTGAAACGGGGAGAATCTCGAATTTGGGGCTGAGTCTAAAGAGCGCCAAGGGGAAAGCATACGATGTGGATACCCGTAAGAAGATTCCTAGGCCCACAGGGGAAGTGATGAAAGAGAAGGAGTTCGTCTACACTCTGACCTTGGCGGATATGGATGAGATCAACGCTCGCAGAAGATACGGAGGCGGGATCTTTTCCATGTTTATGGGAGGCTCAGAAACCAAGGAGATAGACACCGAGGTTCGCACCGCAGTGGACGAGTCCGTGAAGAAGATGGTGGATGAGAGCAAGGCCTTCATTCATCCTGGGGTGCTCTTCATTGACGATTCACACCTCTTGGACTTGGAGGCCTTCAGCTTCTTAGGCAGAGCTATAGAGAGCGAGTTGGTGCCCATCATAATCCTGGCCACCAACAGAGGAGTCACCACTATCCGAGGCACCGACGTGAAAAGCCCCATGGGATTCCCCCTAGATCTTATCGATCGCTCCGTCATCATAGCCACCCACGGATATGACGCGGAGAGCATTAAGGACATTCTGCGCATAAGGTCTGGAGAAGAGAATGTTGAACTGGAAGAGGAAGCTCTGGAAAAACTGACGGAGGTGGGAGCCAGGAGCTCCCTCAGATACTCGGTTCAACTGCTGAGCCTAGCAGCACAGAACGCCAGAGCCAGTAAACGTGAAAAGGTCTCCGCGGAAGATGTGGAACGGGTTGCCAAACTCTTCATGGATATAGGAGAGGCCGCCGAGCATCTCAGGAAGTACGAAGAGAGGATGATGATCCACTAGGGAACTCTCCCTATTAGGCCGAGGCCTTGTTGAAAGATCTATTTCCTTCATTGGTATTGCAGAAATAGCGTAGCTTGCCTTCTGAAGAGGCGAAACTAAGATTAGGGCCCATGCCAACCGGGGTATTCAGGGTAGCTCTGGGCTGAAAATGGAGAAGCTGATCGGGTTTCTACGGTTAATCAGGCCTGTAAACTGTTTGATGATGGGGTTCGCTGTCATCGTTGGGGCTTCCCTAGTCTCCTCGCTCAGGCTTTCTGTGCACCTCGTCTTAGGATTCATAACATCCTTCACCTTGACAGGTGCATCCATGGCCATAAACGATTACTATGACAGAGAGATCGACGCTATAAATGAGCCGAACCGTCCGATTCCCAGTGGCATCATAAGCCCGAAACAAGCCTTGTCTCTGGCTCTGATCCTGAGCCTGGTAGGGCTTGTAGCAGCTGTGGAAACGGACTTTCCTAATCTGTTAATCCCTACGGTTGCAATAATTGCATTGGTAGTATCCCTCACCTACGTCACAAAGGGGAAGCAGATGGGGCTTCCCGGCAATCTCTTGGTCAGCACCTGTGTGGTGACCCCCTTCATTTACGGTAGCCTAGTGGTGCAGAACCCTGAATTGTCCATTCTGATATTTGCAGCAATCGCCTTCATTTCCAACACGGGTAGAGAGATCGCGAAGGGAATAGTAGATGTTGAGGGAGATGGGTCTCAGGGGGTGGATACTATTGCGGTACGGTATGGACCCCAAGCCGCAGCCTTTGCGTCTTCCGTCTTCCTGATTTTGGCGGTGGCTCTAACTCCTTTGCCATGGATATGGCGGTTGGTCTCTCAGTGGTATCTACCGTCTGTCATCTTGGCTGATGCCGGATTGGTCTGGTGTTCAGTTTCTCTTCTCTGGAACTTTTCTCGTAAAAATGCTAGGAGAATCAAGAACCTGATTCTATTGTGGTTCCTCGTGGGGCTGCTGGCCTTCGTCTCCGGAACCTGGTAGTTTCACCTAATTCTGCTGCCCACTTTGATGTTCTTTTCGGGCTTTAGGAGGATGACGTTATCCTCATCGTCTTCGGCCGCCAAGATCATACACTGGGACTCCACACCCATGAACTTCTTCCTCTCCAGGTTCAAGAGGAAGGCGAACTTCTTGCCTTCCAGCTCTTCTGGCGGGTAGTACTGTAGAAGGCCAGCCACAGACTGCCGCTTCTCAGATCCAAAATCAACTACCATCCTGATGAGATTTCGAGACCCTGGTATCTGCTTGGCTTCTAGAACCTGGCCCACCTGCATATTCAGGCGCTGAAACTCCTGGAAGGATATCTCGGTATCAGCCAACTTCCAACATCTTCCTTCGATCGTCTTGGAAACGGTTAAGTTTTCTGGTCATAATAAGATTTCCCTCACATAGATATCCGGAGGCAATGCTGATGCCTAGAATTCGAAGGTTGACGATAAGCGATTACCAGGAGATTACCAGGCTCTGGGAACAGTCTTCTCTGCCCTTTAAGCCCCAGGGGCGAGACAGTAAGCGGGAGATAGCTGGTCAGATGAAGAGAGATCCGGAGCTATTCTTGGGGGCCTTCGAGGATAACTTGTTATTGGGCACCGTGGTGGGCAGTTATGACGGCAGGAAGGGATGGATCAACCGTTTAGCGGTAGACCCGAGATATAGAAGGCAGGGTATCGCGGAGGAGTTGATTGCTGAGGTAGAGAAGGCCCTGAAGGAGAAGGGGGCTAGAATCATCTGCGCCTTAGTGGAGGAGCCGAATCAGGCCTCCGTCAGCCTGTTCAAGAAGCTAGGATACGCTACGCATAGAGACATTCTTTATGTTAGTAAACGTGAGAGTGAAGAAGTCTAGAGAGGCAGCTATTCTCTTCCAAAGTATTCTCTAACTCTGATGAGGTCTTTCATGGTGTTTATCGTCAGCCATAGACCGTTGTACTTGTAGCCCTGTAACTTTCCCATATCAGCCAATCTCTGAAAGGTCTGCAGTTCCATATCTCCCTTGTCTGGGAAGACCCGTTTCACCAGATCGGTCTTCAGAACGTAGTGTCCAGCATTTACATAGAAATCCAAGGATGGTCTCTGTTCAAACCTCAGAACCTTGGAGCCTCGGATCCAGATCTTCCCGAAGGGCAGCTGCGGCTTAGCCATCAAGATGGCGCCGCCCTTGTCTGCGTAGTCGTAGAGTTCTTTAGGATCAAAGAAGACAATGTCGTCCACGTTCATAGTGTAGACCCTCTTGCTCTCACACAGCTCCACAGCCTTCTTGGTGGCCCCGCCGGTTCCAAGCTTCTCCTCTTCGATGCATAGCTCAACGATTCCCTTCAGCATATGAGAACGTAAATCTTCAGCTATCTCTTTGGATGCCGCCAGGATTATAGATTCAAAGCCGTGATTGACCAGCCAATTGACTTGCCTTTCCAGCAGGGACTCGTCGTCAATTTTTAACAAGGGTTTGGGAACCCAAGTGTCAGGCTTAAGCCTCCACCCCTCTCCTCCACAGAGAATTATGGCTTCATACAATCCTCATCCCTCAATCACCTCTAAAGACCTATCGCGACTCTCCAAACTTGTTGAGAGTCACATCTTCTTTAAGCATCTATTAAAGTTATTCCCCATCTTTTTCGATTAATAAATATCCTCTGTTAGGTTATTTTCTTTTCCGGAACAGCTTGGCATCGTCCATGTCTGTCACGTATTGGAAGCCTGCCTCTATGAGTTCTTTCGCCTCGTCCAGGGTTTTGGCTACACGGCATGTGAACTCTTCTGGATCCTCAAAGTCCACCAGCGGGGTATAGATCATGGTTTTTTCTATGTTTCTGTGACCTAGGAGATGTTTAACGTGTAAGATGTCTTCTGTACGATGATATTCCATAGTGGCCTTCCAATGTCGCAGGGTGTGGAAGGTTATCTTCTTCAGCCTTGGATTCTTCAGCTTCCTGGCCAGCCGTTGCCGTTGACGCATGAAGTTTGATCGATGGCTCTTCAGGTTCTTGCCACCCAAGACAATTTGGTTCTCTTCTGGGAACGCCTTCAGCATGGCAATCAGTTTGTGGCTGACTTTGAACATTCTTGGTCTGCCACCCTTCTCGGGTTGACAAGTTATTGTTCTATTCTTCTGATCGATGTCTGTCCATTTCAGCTTCCAGGCTTCGTCTATTCGCATGCCCGTTTCTTTGAGCTTATCTATTGCTTTCAGCCCCGATCTTGGCAACTATATTATAAACTCCGTAAACGATGTGGACCGCCTGTACACCATCAATCTTCTTAAGTGCTGTCAGGATCTCACTCAGAATCTCAAAAGACTTGTTGCCACAATAAAAATATCGATTATTGGTGTGCCATATACAGAGTTTGTCCACAAAACTTATGTAACTTTCAGACATACTACTAAATCTTAAAAGACATGCATGACAATGTTCTGGCGAACATCACGCTGACTTTTAGGATACATTTTCCATAAATTTACATTCAAGCTCAAATTATGAAGAATTTTGGGCAGAGTTTTACCTTCTCAACCCAAAAGGATACCTCCAAATCCTCGACCCCAGGTATTTTCGCTATATCAGCGCCTATATTAATCAAATGCTCGAAATCTCTGGCTACACCGATGGCCAATAGATCATGATCTCCCACAGTCTTTGTAGCTAAGATTATGTTTCGCATCTGAATGAGTTTTTCTAAGATTTGCGATGTATCGGCAGCAGTGGGTTCGGTTGCCATGATGTGTGTGGGGGAGGCATCTATCATTAATACGGCCATGGCCTGGTAGCCGATTTTTTTCGGATTGATTACCACGGTGGATCCTCGGATTACTCCTTCTTTCTGTAGCGTTTCGTATCTGTTTATCACCGTGTCTGGAGAAACGTCAAGTTCCCTTGCGATCTCTCTAAAAGACGTGCGGGCCTCTTCGGTTAATTTCTTAATTATGAACAAGTCGGTTTCGTCCATCCATGTCACTACCTATTGAGATGTTCAAATTCGAAGTTCTCAGGGCACAGCAGTATTTCATCGATCCAAATGCTTGTCGTGACCTCTTTGACCATAGGATGGCCCTTTATCAAATCTTTCACTTGACTCAGCCGACCAACATTTTTAAGAAGTGTGATACAAAAGATGTCGTTTGTTCCCATAGATGTTGTGTAGAAGACCATCTCAGGAATCTTTCGTAGCAATTCAACAACCTCCTTCAAGTGGGGATAACTAACATTGATGCCTAAGCTTGCAACGCAATCATAGCCGAAGCTTTTCGGGTTCAAGAGTATCGTCGTACCTCTAACAAGGTCAGCTTTCTTCATCTTTCTGAATCGTTTGCTTATTGTATCCGTTGACACGCCACAATCCCTTGCTATGTCCGTAAATGTGGTTCGGGCGTCTTTTTGTAAAGCCCTGATAATTTTTACGTCGATCTCATCAATTCCTGAAGTAGAGCTCATGCTTGCTACCTCTTGTTCGAAGAAATATGCTTCAGGATTTTTTAAATTATACTATTTTCAAGGAAAAATCTTACGATGTCGAATATCAGTAAAAGCTCTCCTTTTCTACCGACAATATAAGTATGCTAGGGAAAATAGTCTTAGCCTGTCGATAAAAACATATATTAGAAGCGACAAAGTTTTTGAGGCTTACTTGAAAGTCTTAAAGTGTGGGATATTGCTTGAAACTAACAGAGATCGTTAAGGAGATCGGAATCAGGAAGAAAACGGGTGAGCTGAGCAAGAAGCGAGTTGCTTGTGCTCACTGTGGAACCACATGGGTTGAGATAGTGGGGCTAATTGTCGGACACAAAGAAGGTTTCGAGGATCTGTGTCTTCGTATCGGTATGGAGTCAGAAAATTGTCAAACGTGCAGATATAGACCGTTGGAATGCCCGGAATGCGGCTCAAAGGACGTATACGAAATAATGTTTGCTGAGAATATTTCTGAAGAAGGACCCTTGAGCTTCAAGGGTATCAGAAAGGTCACCAGAAGTTCAGATGCCAAGACCCGACAGAATCTTTACCCCTAGCGACATAAGGCACAGCCAATTGACGCATGGAGGCGCAATAAAACTTGGCGAAGAGTGATCCCGAATACGGCAGAGCCGACAAAATCATTGAGAGTTACTCGTGTGAAGAGTCGGCATTAATCATGATATTGCAAGAGATTCAAGATTTGTACGATTATCTTCCCGCTTGGGCTTTGAGACATGTATCTGAAAAGCTTGACGTTCCATTAATCCGGGTCTACGGTGTAGCTTCCTTCTACGACGCATTTCACCTCACACCGCGTGGAAAGCACCTCATTCGGGTCTGTCTAGGAACTGCCTGCTACCTAAGAGGGTCAGCTCGAGTTCTGGAAAGCCTAGAGAAAGAGCTAGGCATAAAAGAGGGTCAGACGACGCCGGATCTAGAGTTCAGTCTTCAGGCAGTCCGTTGTCTAGGTGCCTGCGCCCTAGCGCCAGTCATGACCGTCGACGACCAGTACTTTGCTAAGATGAAACCCAGAAAAGTGAGTAAAATATTCAACCAGGTACAGTACAAAAATGAAGAAGATTAGAAGCGCTAAAGAGCTTAAGGCTCTTCAAAACTCTCTACTTCAACAGAGAGATCCCAGTAAGCCATGCGTAAGAGTGTGCCTGGGAACTGGTTGTCGGGCGCACGGCAGCTTGGATGTTCTGGAGGCGTTCAAGGAAGAAATCGGGAACCAAGGTCTAGAGTTCAGGGTGGACGTCAAGCAGACGGGATGTCACGGCTTCTGCGAAAGAGGGCCTGTGGTTGTAATTGGGCCCAAAGAAATTTTCTATCAGAGAGTGAAGCCAACGGATGTTCCTGAAATCGTTTCGAACACCTTGTTCAACGGAGAAGTGGTTGACCATCTTCTGTACGTCGATCCATCAACGGGTCAACAGATCCTATGTGAACACGAGGTACCCTTTTACAGGAGGCAGACAAGACGGATCCTTGCCAACAACGGTAAGATTAATCCTACAAACATACTGGACTACATCGCTGCTGGAGGCTATCAGGCCCTGGCCAAAGCTATAACAAATATGTCTCGCCAGGAAATAATCGATACCATTGAAAAATCCGGGCTGAGAGGCCTAGGCGGAGCCGGCTTCCCAACCGGAAGAAAATGGAGGCTATGCCGGGAAGCCGCAGGCGACGAGAAGTTCGTGATTGGAAATGGTGATGAGGGCGATCCTGGAGCGTTCAGCGATAGGAGCCTCATGGAAGCTAATCCTCACAGCATTCTAGAAGGGATGATCATAGGAGCCTACGCCATAGGAGCAAATCAAGGTTACCTATACGTCCGGGCTGAATATCCTCTAGCCTTGAAGCACCTCCAGATAGCCATAGACCAAGCTAGAGAATACGGATTCCTAGGGAAAGACATACTCAATTCTGGCTTCGACTTTGATATTAAGATAAATCGAGGTGGGGGTGCCTTCGTATGCGGCGAATCATCCGCATTGATCGCTTCCATAGAAGGCAAAATGGGAGAGCCCAGAACAAAATACATCCATACCGTGAAGAAGGGGCTGTGGGACAAACCCACTAACCTGAACAATGTCAAGACCTGGGCCAGTGTGCCCTTGATCATCAAAAATGGTGCAGAGTGGTTCGCAGAGATCGGCACCGAGAAGAGCAAAGGAACAGCAGTCTTCTCCCTCGTTGGTAAAGTCAACAACACCGGTCTAGTGGAAGTTCCGATGGGAACCCCGCTCAAACATATCATCTACGACATAGGTGGAGGAATAATTGAAGGCAAGAATTTTAAGGCTATCCAGACCGGCGGTCCTTCCGGAGGCTGCATACCTCAAGAATTGCTCAACCTCCCCGTAGATTTCGAGAGGCTGACTGAAGCCGGGTCAATGATGGGGTCAGGAGGTATGATAGTGATGGATGAAGATACCTGTATGGTCGACGTGGCTCGATATTTTCTTGACTTCTTACAGCATGAATCCTGCGGTAAGTGTGTTCCATGTCGGGAAGGAATCAAAAGAATGCTTGAGATCATAACCAACATAACCAAGGGCGAAGGTGAGGAGGAAGATCTGGGGCTCCTCCAAGAGCTGGCGGAGACGGTTAAAGACTTCTCCCTCTGCGGCCTCGGCAAAACCGCGCCAAACACAGTTTTGTCAACCCTTGAGTACTTCAGAGAAGAATACGAAGTTCATGTGCAGGATAAGGAGTGTCCTGCTGGCGTTTGCAAAGAGCTAATCCAGTATTTCATTCTTGAAGACAAATGCACAGGATGCGGTGCCTGTTTGAAACTCTGTCCTCAAGAAGCCATACAGGGCGAGCCGAAGAAACCTCACAAAATCGACCAAGACAAATGTGTTAAATGCGGCACCTGTCGAGATGCCTGCCCATATGAAGCGATAATAGTCAAGTAGAAGGTGATTAGATGATAAACCTAACCATTAATGGAGCAAAAGTTAGAGCAGAAGAAGGCTCTACCATACTGGAAGTCGCCAGATTCTATGGAATTAACATTCCAACCCTATGTTACCATGACGAGTTGCCTCCCTATGGTGCCTGCCGTTTGTGTATGGTAGAGATTAATGACGGAAAAAGAACCAGACTGGTGGCCTCTTGTCTGTACCCGGTTAAAGAAGGAATAAAGGTGAGAACCCACACGGAGAGGCTGATAAAGGGACGAAAACTTATACTAGAATTGTTGCTGGCCAGATGCCCCAACTCCAAGACCCTGCAGGACTTAGCCTGTAAGAGGGGGTTGGAGCAAGTTAGATTCCAGATGGAAAATGCGGACTGTATTCTATGCGGGTTATGTGTAAGGATGTGTGCTGAACAGATGGGAAGCGGAGCCATAGGTTTTGTAGGCAGAGGCCAGGATAGGGAGGTGGCCACTCCCTTCTACACGGCCAGTGAAATCTGTCGTAACTGCGGAGCCTGCATGTACATCTGCCCTGTGGTGGAACTGCAGTGTCGTGGAGTCAGATCTCCCGGAGAACTCTGCAACTCCTGCCTGGTCATAACTCCCCAATGTTTAGAGAAGTATGGTCAAGTTATGTGTACCCTAGAATCGTGTGGAGCATGTGTAGAAAAGGAGGGAAAGTAGTATGAGCTATTCCAAACCAAATGCGAGCCCAGCAACCCTAACCAAAACCAGAACCGAAGTGTGTCCCATCAGCGGACTCTGTGTCACCTGCATAGACGGATGTCCAGGTCCATGTGAAGTCGCCAAATCCGCCATAAGGGGCACCGAAGTAATATACCCCCGACCCTTCGGAATGATAACCACCGGATCCCAGAAAAGATATCCCGTGGATCTCTCTCACTTCAACATTATGGGAACAACTGTAGGAGCCGTTGGCATAGAGCCCGATAGCGACAAAGCGCTATTTCCCAATGTTGACTTAGAAACCAAAATCGGTCAAGGCGATGGTATCAGACTGAAAGTTCCTTGGTTCACCTGTGCACTCGGATCGACAAAAATCGCCAAAACCAACTGGAAAGAACTGGCCATTGGCGCAGCAATATCGGGGACCATGCAAGTGATAGGGGAAAACGTATGCGGCATGGACATTGACTCCAAAATCAAAGATGGAAAAGTGGTACATTCTCCAGAATTGGAATGGAGAGTGAAGACCTACAATGAATGGAGAGAAGAAGGCTACGGTGCCATCGCTGTTCAAGCCAACATAGAAGATACAAAGCTCGGAGTGCTGGAATACGCAATTTCAGACTTGGATGTAGACGCGGTGGAACTAAAATGGGGTCAGGGCGCCAAAGACATCGGCGGCGAAGTCAAGATCAAGGACTTAGCTAAAGCCCAGCTTCTAAAGAAGAGAGGATACATAGTTCTTCCCGACCCTGAGGACCCAGACGTCATTGAAGCATTCAAGAAAAGACAATTCACAGAGTTTGAAAGA
>JABAHQ010009221.1_pt2 | contig 12670 bp, 13 predicted proteins | sample 7062091 | NCBI WGS metagenome assembly JABAHQ01 (sample SAMN14534359, study PRJNA622989) | marine sediment metagenome | biome: marine biome [ENVO:00000428]; feature: marine pelagic biome [ENVO:01000023]; material: deep marine sediment [ENVO:00002113] | place: India: Gulf of Kutch | collected...
ATCTCTAATTCCCGAAGCTCCTCTATCCCCCAAACTGCCATCCTCCGCCTCATTTAATAGTTATGGGAATGGCTGCTTATCAGGCGTGCCATTTCATATCTGGCGGGCATCAACCTCGCTTTTTGAGCCCGGGGTACGCTGCTATAATTATAGGGTATGGGAGGAGCAAAGTCAAGGGAAGTGCTCGATCCACTGAGCTGAATTTGCCTCGCTCGCCCTGACTTCATATAATGGATGGCCATGGGCAAGGCCGCCGCCCCATTTTATCAGTATTACGCCCTCATCCATTGCCGAACTTGCCCCCGGTGCCTGAAGCGCCACGGGGAGATCTTCACCGACGCCGCCTCCGCCCCACCGATCCACGAAGGTTGCCGCTGCTCCTACCTGGATTTCCCTGCGGATGAGCGGAGTTACTACCAGGAGAAAGCCAGACGGATGCGGGCTAAGGCCGAGCGGGAGCTGCAACGCCGCGAGCTCTTCCGTCAGGGAAGGCGGTTGCTGTGGAATGACCCCAGCAAGGCCCTGGCGTCATTCCGTCAGACGGTGGAGACCGAGGTCTACCTCGATGAGGTCGAGCAGCTCTGCCGCGAGGACCGCTCCCCCCTGACTACATACCCCGACCTGACCGAACAATTGCGGGACATGCTCATCTACGGCTATCAAAACAAGTTCACCAAGCAGAAGTACGAGCACGTCCCCGAGGGGATGAAGTGGGCTCGGGAGAGGTGGGGGGTCCAGCAGATAAAGGAGTTGTTCGATGGTCTTCTCGCGCTCCGATAGGCTCGTCCTGGTAATATCAATTGGCTTCGCGCTCCTAGCCGCCGGAACGGCTTATACCAGCAACCCCTATCATCGCCTTCGAGCCCCATCTCAGGCAATCGAAGGACCGCTCGACTTGAACAAGTCCTCCTTTTCGGAGCTCCTCAGGCTACCAGGGATCGGCCCGACGCTGGCTCAGCGGATAATCCTTTATCGCGAGCGCTACGGGCCCTTCCGTGACCTGAAGGAGTTGATGAACGTCGAGGGAATTGGGCCCACCCTGCTGGAAGGGCTTCAGGGGAGGCTCAGGGTGGGGGAGTCAGGGGATCATGATTAGGCTTTCCGCGTAGCGACGATGATCTCGACTTGGTCGGAGATGTCTTCGATCTCGTCCGAGATATCGGCCAACCGCGAGATGAACTCGCGCAGTTGCAGCCGCTCAGCCAGCTCCAGTTCCAGTTGAAAGATCCGCTCGATCGCCTTTCGTTCTAGCCGATCGATCTCGCTCTCCAGTTGCTCTATCGACCGGGAATGCTCCAGCACAACTCGGCGGTCCGTAAAGAGGGCCTGGATCGCCGCCCGGGCCTTGGCCATCATTTCCTCGGTCTTGTCCCCGATTTCCCTGACCGGGGACTGCAGCAACTCGGGAACCACAACCTGTTGAGGCAGAATGAAGTAGAGGAGGGACTCAGCAAGGTTGGCCACCCGATCAGCCCGCTCGATCAGCTCGAGAAACTCCCTCCGCATGCTGGCAAGAAGCGCTCCCCTCGTCAACTCCATCGCCACCTGCCGCCGCAGGTCATCGGCCTCGGCTTCCCCCCGATGCACCTCCTCGGCTAGCTGGCCTGCTTCCGCAAATCTCCCGTCCAGGTAGACGAACAACGCCTGCTTGAATTTGAGTACCGTCCCCTCCACCAGCTCCAGGTGGCGGGTGAGCAACTTCTCTACCTGGCGCGACCGCCACCAGAAGGCCAAGCTATCACCTCCTCGAAAATCCCAAATTGATTCTAGCATCCCTCCGGCCGGCGGTCAATTGTTGCGCGCCCGTCGAGGCCGATGATATACTAGAAGGCGATCAGAGGTGATCATTCAATGGGTGAAGTAAAAAACATCTGTCTCGTGGGACATTCCAGTAGTGGGAAAACTAAGCTGGCTGAGGCGCTCCTCAAGCAAGGCGGGGCTGAAGTCAGGTTGGATTCCTCGCCGGAGGCCAAAGCCCGCGGCTACTCCATTGACCTAAATATAGGCTATGTTGACCGAAACGGGACTTTGCTCAACCTCCTCGACACCCCGGGGTTCTCCGAGTTCATCGAGGAGCTTTACAAAGGATTGGGAGTGGCGGAGACCGCTCTGCTGGTCGTCAATGCGGAGAAGGGAATCGAAGTTCAGACGGAGAAAGCCTGGGAATTGATCGAGGAATTCCACCGGCCGGCGCTCTGCTTCATCAACAAGATGGACCTGGAGAACGCCGCGCCGACTAAGATCTTCCAGGAGTTACGGACGAAGCTCGATGAACGATTCGCCCTCCTCCAACTGCCAATCCTCGAGGGAGACGAGTTCGTCGGGGCAGTGGACCTGCTGGAGAAGGAGGCCTTCTACTTCGACCTACGCAAGGGCGAAATTCCAGCGGACCTCGATGCTCAAGTCGAAGCGGAGCGCGAGAGGCTTCTGGAGCACCTCGCCGAGGCCGACGATGAACTGATGATGCAGTTCCTCGAAGGGGAGGAGCTGGAGGCAGAGCGACTCCGCTCCGCCCTGAAGGAGGCCGTAGGACAACGAATCCTTGTCCCCGTCCTCTATGGCTCGGCCGCAGCGGATCTGGGGACCGAGCTGCTGGCCGACTACCTCAGCTCAGTTCCGGCGGCCTTCAGCTCCGCGGGGGTCCAGGGATCGATGGCCCTGATCTTCGATCTCGCCGGCGATCCCTATCTTGGCCGCCTGGCCTTTGCCAAGATCTGCGGAGAGGCTCTCGGCGAGGGGGCCAGCTTGACCAATCTCTCCACCGGGAATAAGGCCCGCGTCAAGGACATCTATCGCCTCCGCGGAGGACCAACTGACAAGGTCAACCAAGTGGAGTCCGGGGAGCTAGTGGCACTTACCAAGCTCGGTGAGCCGGCCATCGGCGATACGCTCGCCACAGAGGAGGGGGCTTCCCCGGTGAAGCTGGCCGACTTCCCCAAGCCGGTCTTTTTCCGATCCCTTCTCCCCGCCAGTGAGGCCGATGAGGAGAAGATGAGCGTCGCTCTGAAAGAAGTGATTGATACTAAGGTCACGTTGGGGGTCTATCGCGATGAGGTCACTAAGGAGACGATCATTCAGGGAATGGGGGAGACCCACCTGGCCGTCTTCGCCGAGCGGCTGAAAAACCGGTACGGAGTCGCGGTAAAGATGGAGCGCCCGCTCATCCCCTACAAGGAGACAGTCCAGAAGGTAGCTGAAGGCCAATACCGGCATAAGAAGCAGACGGGGGGGCGCGGCCAGTATGGAGAAGTCCATCTCCGGGTCGAGCCCCGGGAGCGGGGCGCGGGATTCGAGTTTGTGAATGAGATCAAGGGGGGAGTCATCCCCGCCCAGTTCCTGCCCGGGGTGGAAAAGGGAGTGGTGGAGGAGATGGAAAAGGGGGTCCTGGCCGGCTACCCGGTGACCGATGTGCGAGTAGCGGCCTACTTCGGCTCCTCCCATCCGGTTGACTCCTCGGAACTGGCCTTCAAGATCGCCGCGGCCAAAGCCTTCCAAGTTGCGGCTCAGAACGCCTCTCCTGTCCTGCTCGAGCCGGTGATGCGGCTGGCTATCTGGACCCCGCCGGAGTTCACCGGGGACATCATGAGCAGCCTCAACGGGAAGCGGGCGCGAATCCAGGGGATGGAGCCGGAGGGGGGCCGTGACCGGATCGAGGCCGAGGCCCCGCTCGCTGAGGTTCAGAGCTATGCCCTGGAACTCAAATCGCTTACCCAGGGGCAGGCCACCTTGCAGATGGAACTGGGAGGCTACCAACCGGTAACTTCGGATAAGTTGGCCGAGGAACTGCTCAAGCGGGAGAAGAGGGTTGGGGGATGAAGCGGATCACGATCAGGACCCAGGCCAAGCAAGAGATGATTGACATCACCCCGCAGGTAGAGCGGGTGATCCGCGAAGCGGGTCTTGAGGACGGGATCTGCTCCGTCTTCGTCCCCCACACTACCGCGGGGGTGGCCATCAACGAGAACGCCGACCCTAGTGTGAAGGAAGATATTCTGATGCTGCTCGCCAAGCTCATCCCTCAATCGTCGCAGTATAAACACTCTGAGGGGAATTCCCCGGCTCACATCAAGTCCTCCCTGGTGGGGGAAGCGGTCCAAGTGCCCATCTCCGAGGGACGGCTGATGTTGGGAACCTGGCAAGGGATCCTCTTCTGCGAGTTCGACGGGCCACGGCACAGGGAGGCCTGGATCAGCCTGTTGAACGCTTGACAGTCCCGTGCGCCTCTGGTAGAATTTGAGCCAACCAGAGAGGCTGGCGTAGCTCAGTTGGCAGAGCAGCAGTTTTGTAAACTGCAGGTCGCGGGTTCGAGTCCCTTCGCCAGCTCCAGGCTTGGAGGGGTAGCCAAGCGGCCAAAGGCGGCAGACTGTAAATCTGCTGGCAGTGTCCTTCGGGGGTTCGAATCCCTCCCCCTCCACCAGGAACTAGAAGTTGACAAGTTTAAAGGCACAAGTTATAATAGAAAGTTAGCCTTTGGACCGGAGACTGCGTTTCAGCCCGTGTAGCTCAGTCGGTAGAGCATCCCGTTGGTAATGGGAAGGTCGTCGGTTCGAGTCCGACCGCGGGCTCTATCACGATTGTGGAGTAGAGTTAAGGAGGTTTAGCGAATGGCAAAGGAGCATTTCGAGCGGACAAAACCCCATATCAACGTGGGCACCATCGGTCATATCGACCATGGAAAGACAGTTCTCACCTCAGCGATCACCAAGGTCTTGGCAGGGAAGGGCTTGGCCCAAGAGAAATCCTACGACGACGTGGCCAAGGCGAGCATCTCTCAAGGGCGACGGGATGAGACGAAGATCCTGACCATCGCCATCTCCCACGTGGAATATGAGACGGAGAACCGTCACTACGCCCACGTCGACTGCCCCGGCCACGCCGACTACGTCAAGAACATGATCACCGGCGCGGCCCAGATGGACGGCGCGATCCTGGTGGTGAGCGCCGCCGACGGCCCGATGCCCCAGACCCGGGAGCACGTCCTGCTCGCCCGCCAGGTAAACGTCCCCTCCATCGTCGTGTTCCTCAATAAGATCGATCTAGTTGACGACCCCGAGCTGATCGACTTGGTCGAGATGGAGGTCCGCGAGCTCCTCAATGAATATGAGTTCCCCGGCGATGATATTCCGGTGATCCGCGGGAGCGCCCTTGGGGCAATGCAAAACCCCGGAGATTCCGAGGCCGTCAAGCCGATCCTGGAACTGTTGGACGCCCTGGATAACTACATCCCCCTGCCGGAGCGGGATGTGGACAAGCCCTTCCTCATGCCGATTGAGGACATCTTTTCCATCAAGGGACGGGGGACAGTGGTCACCGGCCGGGTGGACCGCGGCCGGATTAACCCGGGGAGCGAGATAGAGATCGTCGGGTTGCACAGCGAGACCAAGCGGACTGTGGCCACCTCGCTGGAGATGTTCAACAAGACCCTCGACGAGTCGATTGCCGGGGACAACATCGGCGTGCTGCTGCGCGGGATGGAGAAGGACGAGGTGGAGCGGGGGCAGGTGCTGGCCGCTCCCGGCTCGATCACCCCGCATACCAGATTCGAGGCTGAGATCTACGTCCTGAGCAGAGACGAGGGCGGTCGTCATACCCCGTTCTTCGACGGCTATCGACCGCAGTTCTACTTCCGGACCACCGACGTCACCGGGACAGTCCATCTGACGGATAACGTGGAGATGGTCATGCCAGGGGATAACGTCCGCATCCGGGGCGACCTCCTCTACCACATCGCCATGGAGGAAGGACTGCGCTTCGCCATTCGCGAGGGGGGAAAGACCGTCGGCGCGGGAGTGGTCACCAAGATTCTGGAATGATGAACGAACAAGTGACCCTGGCCTGCACCGAGTGCCGGCGGCGGAACTACCATACGACAAAGAACCCCAAGAACGTGCGAGGGAAGTTGGAACTACGAAAATATTGCAAGTGGTGTAGGCAGCACACGGTGCACAAGGAAGTCTAAGCGTTAGCGCGTTGTGCGTCGGCAGGTTAGAATATTGGGAACGCCAGAACGCGTAAACGCAGAACGCAATAACGCGAATAGGCCCGTAGCTCAACTGGAAGAGCACCGGACTCCAAATCCGGGGGTTGGGGGTTCAAATCCTCCCGGGCCTGCCAACTTGGCGGAAGATTGAATGTTTAACAGGATCAGGAACTACCTCAGAGGGGTGCGTGCAGAATTCCGTAAGATCAGTTGGCCCTCGCGGGCCGAGGTTATCAGCCTGACCATCCTCGTCCTGGCCATGGTCATCGTCCTCACCATCTATGTCGGGGCCCTCGATGCCCTGTTCAGCCGCCTGCTACAGTACTTGATTAGGGGTTAAAGATGAAAAGATGGTATATTATCCAGACCTATGCGGGCAGCGAGCTCAAGGTAAGGGAGGAGCTGGAGCGCCGCGTGGAAGAGCTGGAGTTGGAAGAGAAGGTCGAGCGGTTCAAGGTCGACCACGAGGAGACCCGGTTCCTCGCCCCGGTGGAGGAGGTAATAACCTCCAAGAGCCGGAAGGGGCTCTCCGGAGAGTACCGCATCCCCTATAACTATGAGTTGGAGATTGAGTCGAATCGCCGGATCAAGCATGGCGACCTGATCGCCTATAAGCCACCGCGCTACCTGGAGTTCGATGCTGTGGTGGCGGAGATAGAGCCCTTCAAGCGCGTGATCATCGAGATGACCAACCGCAACGAGGAGGTCTACCTCATCCCCGCTGACCGGCGGATCCGGCGGGACATCCGCACGGGGGAGAAAATCAGATCCGGCGTTCCGCTCACCACCGATAAGGAATCCGTCGCGGAGACAAAGGGGAAGATCGCCCTCCGCGACCGGGTCAAGCGGATCGAGCTGGACAGGGAGGATGGGGAGGTGGTAACCGAGATCATCTCGGAGAAATACTTGGTGCGGCTTCACGAGGGGATGCGTCTCAAACGGGGCGACCTCCTGGAGCGGGAGGACCGGATTACCTCGAGGACTTCGGGAATGGTTAAGGTAAAGGAATACAAAGATAAGCGGGTCGTCTCAGTCCAGAGAATCGAGAAGCGGCGGCTCTTCCCCGGCTATATCTTCGCCCGGATGGAGATGGACGAGGGGATGCTAAAGCTAGTAGAGGGGATCAAGTGCCGCTTCGTCGGCTCCCCGCCCCTGCCCGTCCCCGATAGGGAGATGAAGGCCGTGAAAAGGAAGGCCGGGCTAGAGAAGATCCCCAAGCGCGAACGCCCCAAGGTGGAGGTCGATTTCGAGGTCGGTGAAGTGGTGGAGATCGTCGAGGGACCGTTTGCCGACTTCACCGGCGAGATCCGCGAAATCGACAAGGAGCAGGAGGAGATCACGGTGATGGTGCGAATCTTCGGACGGGAGACCCCGGTAAAGCTGGGCTTCGAGGGGATTGAGAAGCTATGAGCGTTGGCGCGTTAGTGCGTTGCGCGTTAATGCGTTAACATAATAACGCGCCAACGCATGAACGCTTAAACGCGAAAGGGAGTAAGATGGCGACGAAGAAGGTTGAGACGGTGATTAAGCTCCAGATCCCGGCGGGCCAGGCCAGCCCGGCCCCTCCGGTCGGCCCGATCCTCGGCCAGGCCAAAGTGAACATCATGGACTTCTGCAACAAGTTCAATGAAGCGACAAAGGAAGAGGAGAAGGGTCTAGTGATTCCGGTCGTGCTCACCGTTTACATCGACAGGAGCTTTGACTTCACCTTGAAGAAGCCGCCGGCCTCAGAACTCCTGAAGCGAGCGGCGGGGATCAATGCCGGCTCGGCCGAGCCACACATTCAGAAGGTGGGCAAGATCACCAAGGAGCAACTAAGAAGGATCGCCGAGCTAAAGCTTCCCGACCTTAACACCGATGATCTAGAGTCCGCGATGCGGATCATTACCGGAACGGCGCAAAACATGGGAATCGAGGTGGTCGAAGGGTGAGCCGGAGCAGGAGGTACATGGGAGTCAAAGAGCGGGTAGACCGCCTCCAGTTCTACTCGCTGGATGAGGCGATTTCGCTGCTCAAGGAGCTGGCCAACGCCTCCTTCACCGAGTCCGCCGACGCCGTCTTCCGGCTGGGGGTCAATCCGAAGAAGAACGAGCATCGGATCCGGGGGACAGTGATCCTCCCCCACGGGGTGGGGAAGGAGGTCCGGGTCATTGCTTTTGCCAAGGGGGAGAAGATCAAGGAGGCCGAGGAGGCGGGAGCTAAGGTAGTCGGCGGCGAGGATTTGGCTAAGAGAATTGAGGAGGGATGGCTCGGCTTCGATGCCGCGGTGGCTACTCCCGATATGATGGGGGTGGTGGGGCGTCTGGGGCGGATTCTCGGGCCCCGGGGGCTGATGCCCTCTCCGAAGACGGGGACGGTCATCCCGGAGATCGGACAGGCAATCAATGAATTGAAACAGGGAAAGCTGGAGTTCCGACTCGACGAATACGGGAACATCCACTCGCCCTTCGGCCGCTGCCCCTTCCCCGAAGAGCAGCTCCGGGAGAACTTCCTGGCCCTGGCTCAAGCAATTTTCGAGGAGCGACCCGCCGATGTGCGGGGAAGATATCTCCGCGAAGCGGCGATCAGCTCGACCATGGGACCCGGAATCAAGCTGGATCCCGACGAGATAAGCAGGCTGGTTGCTGAGCGGATGCTATGATAGGAAGGTAAGGAGAGATGCCAACTCCAGAGAAGGAGCAACAGGTCGGCCTCCTGCAGGAGAAGTTCCAGCGCTCCACGGCAATGGTGTTCACCGACTTCCGGGGCCTCTCCGCTCCGGAGATGGTGGAACTGCGCAGTCTATTTCGCAAGAACGACCTAGAATACCGAGTGATTAAGAACACCTTGGCCCGGCTGGCGGCGCAGCGGACCGGGCTCGCGGTGGAGCAATTCCTGGTCGGACCGACGGGAGTCTTGATCGGCTATCAGGACTCGATCCTCCCCTTCAAGCTAGCCACCGCGGTGGCCAAGCGATTCAAGGAGTACCAGATCAAAGGCGGCCTCATTGAAGGGGCAGTCGTGGAGGCGGCCGAGGCGGCCCAGATCGCCGCACTCCCCTCGCGGGAGGAATTGCTGGCCAAGTTGGCCTTCGTCCTCCAAGGCCCCATCCAAAAATTGGCCCTCGACCTTCGCATGATCATCGAGAGGCTGGCCATTGTCTTAGGCGAGATCCAACTACAGAAGGAGCGGGGCGAACCTCCCCCTCAAGAAGCAGAGGCCCAACCGGAAGAGAATTCAGGCGAGAAGAAGGAGGAAGAATAGATGAATAAGGAAGAGATTCTCCAGACGATCGACGGGATGACGGTCAAAGAGCTGGCGGAGCTGGTAGAGGCAATTGAGGAGCGCTACAACGTGAGCGCCCAGGCGGTCACCCCGGTAGTCGCCCCCGCTCCGGGAGCCGGGGCCCCGGGGGAGGCCGCCGCGGAGGAGAAGACGGCCTTCAAGGTAGTCTTAAATACTCCAGGCCAGCAGAAGGTCCAATTGATCAAGCTGATCAAGGAGCTAACCGGGAAGGGGCTGAAGGAGAGCAAGGCCCTCGTCGATGAGCTCCCCGCAGTGGTCAAGGAGGGGCTGGACGAGGAGGAGGCCAACTCTTTGAAGGCCAAACTGGAAGAGGTCGGCGCGGGAGTCGAGCTGCAATAGTTCGCTATTCGCAGGGTGAAAGTCAAAAGTCTCTAGTCAATCGAGGTTTGCATCGCCTGGCGATCTTTGGATTGAAAGTATAAGGAGAGGACCTAAATGAACAGGCGTTTATATGGAAGGGTGCGACCTGCGATGGAGCTCCCCTATCTCCTTGAGGGGCAGCACCAGAGCTACAGATGGTTCCTCTCGGACGGCCTGAAACAGCTCTTTGCGGAGATCTCCCCCCTCAAGAGCGAGGGGAAGGAAGAGCTGACCCTGGAGCTCTCCCAGCCCTACCTAGAGCGGCCACACAACACTGAACAGGACTGCAGGGACCGCAATCTGACCTATTCCGTTCCCCTGCGAGTCAAGGGGACTTTGAAACGGAAGGGAAAGGCCCTCAAGCAGGATGACCTCTACCTAGCGGATCTTCCGATGATGACCGAGCGGGGGAGCTTCATCATCAACGGGGCAGAGAAAGTCCTGGTCAACTACCTGACCCGCTCCCCGGGGCTCTACTTCTACCATGAGGAGGGGAGCCCTCAGGAGTTCATCGCCCACGTCCTGCCGGAGTACGGAGCCTGGCTGGAGATGATCCTCGATACCAAGAGAGGGCGAGGCATGGTCAACCTCGACCGCGGCGTCGTCCCGGTGACCACCTTGTTGAGGGCACTGGGAATGACGGCAGAGGAGATCATCGAGCGGTTCAGCTTCACCGTCAACCCGCTGACCAAGGAAAAGCTCTCCCGGTACGTCGGCTATCAGTTGGGCGAGGATATCCGGGAGAACTCCAAGGTAGTCATCCATCGCGGCGAGGAGTTGAGCGAGGAAGCCATTGAAGAGATCATCAATGCCGGCCTCGGCCGCATCCAGCTCCTCAACTCCTACATCCAAGGAAGCCTGGCGGAGGATAAGGCAACGTCGCGGGAGGAGGCGCTTCTTCTGATCTATCGCAAGCTTCGCGCTACTGACCGCGTCTACCTCTCGCAAGCGGAAGAATATTTGAAGAAACTCTACTTCGATCCGGAGCGGTACAACCTTACCCCGGTCGGACGGTTCATGCTCAATAAGAAGCTCGGTATCGACGGCGTGGAAGAGACGGTCCTTCGCCCAGAAGAGGTCGTTCTCATCCTGGAGCGCTTGCTCCAGTTCCGCGATAATCCGCGGATGGCGGACGATAAGGACCACCTGGCCAACAAACGAGCCAAAACCCCCGGAGAGATGGCCTGGGATGCCCTTCGCTCCGGGCTGCTGCGGATGAGCCGGATCACCAGGGACCGCCTGAGCAAATATCATCCAGGGGAGGACGAGGAGCAGCCACTGCGAAGCCTCGTCTCCGCCCGCGTGATTCAAGGTTCCTTAAATAATCTCTTCTACACCGGGCGGCTCTGCCAGTTCCTGGAGCAGATCAATCCCCTGGCGGAACTGACCCACAAGCGGCGGCTGAGCGCACTGGGAACCAGGGAAGGGAAGCGAAGAGCCAAGATTGAGGTCCGCGATGTCCACCGCTCTCACTACGGGCGGATATGTCCCATCGAGACGCCGGAGGGACAGAATATCGGCCTGATCACCTCCATGGCCACCTATGTCCGGATCAACCAGCTCGGCTTCCTGGAGGCCCCCTACCTCAAGGTGGAGGGGGGGAGGGCCACAGGGGAGATTGAATACCTGATGGCCGATGAGGAGGAAAAATACAACATTGCCCCCGCAACGACGGAGCTAAATGGGAAGGGGGAAATCCAGGGGGAGCTAGTTGAGATCCGGACTGGAAGGGAGGAGATCAAGCTCGTCCCGCGCGAGGAGGTCGATTATCTGGAGGTCTCACCAGCGGCTCTCGTCGGGGTCTCCGCCTCCCTGATTCCTTTCCTGGAGCACGACGATTCCAACCGCGCCTTGATGGGGGCCAACATGCAGCGGCAGGCCGTCCCGCTGATCAAAGCCCAAGCCCCTTATGTAGGGACAGGAATGGAGGCCGCAGCAGCGCGCGACTCCGGGATGCTGGTCCCGGCGGAGGAAGACGGCCTGGTCAGCTATGTCGATAAGGAGAAGATCGTTATCAAGCATGGGAAGCACGAGAGGTCCTACCCCCTGTCCAGCTTCGAGCGCTCCAATCAGGATACCCTCATCCATCAGCGGCCGATCATCGGCAGGGGAGAGCAGGTTGAAAAGGGCCAGGTGCTCGCCGATGGCCCGGCGAGCGATGGGGGAGAGCTGGCCCAAGGGGCCAACGTCTCGGTCGGCTTCCTCCCCTTCGAGGGCTACAACTACGAGGACGCCATCGTGATCAGCGAGCGGCTGGTGCGGGACAACGTCCTCGACTCCATTCATATCCAGGAGTTCGAGGTCCGCGCTGAGGAGACGAAGCTCGGGCCGGAGGAGATTACGGCCGACATCCCCGACATCAGCAAGGAGGAGCTGAGAAATCTGGACGATGACGGCGTAGTCCGGGTGGGGACCGAGGTCCAGACTGGTGATACCCTGGTGGGAAAGGTCACCCCGAGGGGGGAGAGCGAGCCGACGCCCGAGGAGCGGATCTTCCGCTCCATCTTCGGCGAGCGAGCCCGGAACGTCAAGAACACCTCCCTGCGCCTTCCCCCGATCACCGAGGGAGGCAAGGTAATCCGGGTGAAGAAGTTCGCCCGCGAGCGCGGCGATGAGCTGGAGCCGGGAGTGAACGAGCTGGTCAAGGTCTATATCGCCCAGCGGAAGGCCATCTCCGTGGGGGATAAGCTGGCCGGGCGGCATGGAAATAAGGGTGTGATCGCCAGAATCTTCCCCCAGGAAGATATGCCCTTCCTTCCTGATGGGACTCCACTCGATATCGTCTTTAACCCGCTCGGGGTTCCCTCGCGGATGAACCTCGGCCAGGTCTTTGAGGCCCACCTCGGCTGGCTGGCCCACCTGACCGGAGAGAAGATGGCCTCGCCGGTCTTCGACGGGGCCAAGGAGGAGGAGATCCTCGGCGAGCTCCACGATGTCCGGGCGGAGCACGGATTGGCTGAGGGGGATAATTACGATGGCAAGGTGATCCTCCGGGACGGGCGGACTGGGGAACCTTTCGAGCACCCGGTCACCGTGGGGTATATG
>JABAHQ010008676.1_pt2 | contig 12658 bp, 14 predicted proteins | sample 7062091 | NCBI WGS metagenome assembly JABAHQ01 (sample SAMN14534359, study PRJNA622989) | marine sediment metagenome | biome: marine biome [ENVO:00000428]; feature: marine pelagic biome [ENVO:01000023]; material: deep marine sediment [ENVO:00002113] | place: India: Gulf of Kutch | collected...
CAACATCGGTCACTTCGACAACGAGATCGATACCGCGTACATGCGCGAGAACTGGGAATGGGACGAGATCAAGCCGCAGGTTCACAAGATCTATCGTGACAAGTCCAAGGACGATCACCTCTTCCTGCTGGCCGAAGGCCGCCTGGTTAACCTGGGTAACGCCACAGGCCACCCGTCACGGATCATGGACGGCTCCTTCGCCAACCAGGTCGCAGCCCAGATGTACCTGTTCGAGCGCAAGTTCGCCGACCTGCCGGAAGACCAGAAGAAAGACAACCTCTACGTCCGCGTCCTGCCCAAGGAACTGGACGAAGAAGTTGCCCAGTACATGGTCGAAGGCTTCGGCGGTACCATTACCCGCATGACCAAGGAACAGTCCGAATACGTCGGCGTTCCGGTCACCGGTCCGTTCAAAGCGGAAGCCTACAAGTACTGATCCCACCCGGATTCAGTAAGGCGACAACCGGGGCCTGCGGGCCCCGGTTTTCCCGGTTTTGATTCAGTAAGGATCGGGCCAGGCGCCCAAAAGGAACGAAACCATGAAAAGCCAGAAGCAGTTCAAGCGACGTTTCAGCTTTGAGTTCTTCCCTCCGAAGAGCGACAAAGGCGCTGAAACTCTGCACCAGACGCGCGACAAGCTCGCGACGCTCAACCCCGAATTCTTCTCGGTCACCTTCGGTGCGGGCGGCTCCACCCGCGAGGGCACCAAGAACACGGTGATCGAACTCAACCAGAAAGGCATCTCGACCGCCCCGCACCTGTCGTGTGTCGGCTCGGACAAGGCCATCATCTCCGACCTCCTCGACGCCTACAAGGAAGGCGGCGTGGAACGGATCGTCGCCCTGCGCGGTGATATTCCGTCCGGCATGGGCAACACCGGCTACGGTGAGATGCGTTACGCCAACGAGCTGGTGGAATACATCCGCGAGCACAGCGGCGATCACTTCTCCCTGGAAGTGGCCGCCTACCCGGAGTTCCATCCCCAGGCACCGAATGCCGAAGCGGACCTGATGAACTTCAAGCGCAAGGTCGAAGCCGGCGCCAACAGTGCCATCACCCAGTACTTCTTCAACGCCGACAGCTACTTCTACTTCATCGACCGGCTGGAGAAAATGGGCGTGACCATTCCGGTGGTTCCCGGCATCATGCCGATCGTGAACTTCCAGAAGGTCGTCCAGTTCAGCGAGATGTGCGGCGCGGACGTCCCCCGCTGGATCCGCAAGCAGATGGAAGCCTATGGCGACGACACCGACTCCATCAAGAAGTTCGGTGAGGAAGTCGTCACCCGCATGTGTGAACAGCTGCTCGACGCCGGCGCGCCGGGTCTGCACTTCTACACCCTGAACCAGGCGGACCCCAGCATGCGCATCTGGAAGAACCTCGGCCTCGATAACGAGGTACAGGAAAAGATCGCATTCTGAACCCCGCCTTCTGTAGGAGCGAGCTCCGCTCGCGATCCCCGTCGCGGCTGTCGCCGCTCCTACACCCCTCCCCCGTCATTACAGCCCTTCCATGGCAGCCACTGCCCCCGTATCATTTCCACCCCACTTGATGCATTTATAAACAGTCCGCCCGGGAGGCCGTTGTGACGTCGAACCGCGAGATGATCGAGAGGGATCTCAAAGCCGTCTGGCACCCCTGCACCCAGATGAAGGACCACGAAACACTGCCCCTCATTCCGTTCAAGCGCGGGGAAGGAGTCTGGCTCTATGACTTTGACGGCAATCGTTACATCGATGCGGTGAGTTCCTGGTGGGTCAACCTCTTCGGCCATGCGAACCCGCGCATCAACGAAGCCATCAACCAGCAGACCCAGCAGCTCGAACACGCCATGCTCGCCGGCTTCACCCATGAACCGGTTATTGATCTTTCCGAGCGGCTGATCGATGTGACCCCCGATGGGCTCAACCGCTGCTTCTATGCGGACAACGGCTCTTCCGCCATCGAGGTGGCGCTCAAGATGAGCTACCACTATTTCCGCAACACGGGCAGACCGGCGAAGAAGAACTTCATCAATATCTCCAACAGCTACCATGGCGAAACCCTGGGCGCACTCGCACTGAGCGACGTAGGTCTGTACCGCGAGACCTATGAGCCCCTGCTGATGGAAATGCTCACGGCACCGGCACCGGATGCCTTCTACCGTGAGAAGGGCGAAAGCTGGGAAGACATGGCGCTGCGCCAGTTCGAACACATGGAAAAGCTGATGGCCGACAACGCGGACAACGTCTGCGCCGTCATCATCGAACCACTGGTGCAATGCGCCGGCCACATGCGCATGTACGATGCCATCTACCTGAAGAAACTGCGCGAGGCCTGCGACCGGTACAATATCCATCTGATCGCGGACGAGATCGCGGTCGGATTCGGCCGCACCGGGACTCTGTTCGCCTGTGAGCAGGCCGGCATCTCGCCCGATTTCATGTGCCTGTCCAAGGGCCTGACGGCCGGCTACCTGCCGCTGTCGATCACCATGACCACGGATGACGTCTTCGAGGCCTTCTACGATGACTTCGAGACCATGAAGGCCTTTCTGCACTCGCACAGCTACACCGGTAATCCCATTGGCTGCGCCGTGGCACGGGCCACCCTCGATATCTTCCGGGATGACAACGTCATCGAGAACAACCGGGAGAAAGCCCGCATCATGGGCGAGAGCGTGGAACACCTGCGCGATCACCCGCACGTGGGCGACATCCGCCAGCACGGCATGATCCTGGCCATGGAGCTGGTGAAGGACAAGGCCACCATGGAGCCCTTCCCCTGGCAGGAACGCCGCGGCCTGCGGGTGTATCAGCATTCAATCACCCGCGAGGCACTGTTGCGGCCGTTGGGCAACGTGACCTATTTCATGCCGCCCTACGTCATCAGCGAGGATGAGATCCGACATCTCGCCACCGTCGCCACCGAGGGCATCGACAAGGCCACCAGGGACTGAGGCACCGATGCGGATACCCCGGATTCACACACCGGAAACACTGGCACCGGGCGAGCACACCCTTGCCGGTAATGCGGCCCATCACGCGGGCACGGTCCTGCGTATGGCGACCGGTGACCGGCTGGTGCTGTTCAACGGGGATGGGCTGGACTATCCGGCAGAGATCCTGGAGGCCGGCCGCAAGCGGCTCAACGTACGCGTTGAATCACCGTATGACCCCGGCACGGAGTCGCGGCTGGCGATCACGCTGGGCCAGGTGATGTCCCGGGGGGACCGCATGGACTACGCCATCCAGAAAGCTACCGAGATGGGCGCGACGGCCATCCAACCCCTGGACAGTGCCCGCTGCGAGGTGCGACTCAACCCGGAGCGCGAACGCAAGCGCCTCAGGAACTGGCAGCAGGTGGCGATCAGTGCCGCCGAACAGTGCGGCCGCGCCCGGGTCCCGGTCATCCACGCACCGCGCAAACTGACCGACTGGCTGGTGGCGTGTGACCAGGACGCCCGCCTTGTTCTTCACCACGAGGGCCGGCCACCGCTGGAGCAATCCCCGGCGCCCACCTCGGTCGCGTTGCTGGTCGGACCTGAGGGCGGGCTGGAGGAGGACGAGCTCGACGCCGCTGCCGGAACCGGCTTCACGCCACTCGCCCTCGGGCCACGCGTTCTGCGGACGGAGACCGCACCGGTAGCCGCGCTGGGCCTCTGCCAGTGGCTCTGGGGCGACTTTCAACCATTCCCAAAGGAAACTGCTGAATGATGGACCTGCTCGCCAACCCGGAATTCTGGAAGTACCTGAGCATCCCGGTGATTGCCGCGCTGATCGGCTGGGTCACAAACTGGATGGCGATCAAGCTCACCTTCTACCCCAAGGAATTCATCGGCATCCGGCCCTTCCTGGGCTGGCAGGGCATCATCCCCTCCAAGGCCGAAAAGATGGCCCGCATTGCGGTGGACTCCACCATCGCCAAGATCGGGACCGTCCAGGAGATCTTTGAATACATCGATCCCCGGGTTCTGACCCAGTACATCGTGGACCAGTCCATTCCCCGCACCGAGGAATACGTGGACGAGATCATGCTTGCCGAGCATCCCACCTTCTGGGAGAACCTGCCCCTGAAGGCCCGGGAGATGGTCTACCAGCGTGTGCGTGCCCGCTCGCCGGAACTCGTGGACAACCTGGTCGATGACTTCTCCGCCAACGCCGAGGACCTGCTCGATATCCAGAACATGGTGGTCACACAGCTCGGCGAGGACCGTTCGCTGCTCAACCGCATCTTTCTCGAATGCGGTGAGAAGGAATTCCGTTTCATCATCAACTCCGGGCTCTACTTCGGCTTTGGTTTCGGCATCATCCAGATGATCACCTGGTACTTTTTCCAGGCCGGCTGGATCCTGCCCCTGTTCGGGCTTCTGGTGGGATGGGCGACGAACTGGATCGCCCTTAACTTCATATTCCGCCCCCTCTACCCGGTGAAGATCGGCCCCATCCGGCTTCAGGGGCAATTCCTGCGCCGCCAGCCCGAAGTCGCCGAATCCTTCTGCCACATCGTCACGCACGAGATCCTCACCGTGGGCAACCTGGTGGATGCGATCCTGAATGGCCCCAAGGCCGACCGTGCGCGCAACATGGTCCGCAAGCACATGAAGAAACTCGTGGACGAAACCGCCGGCATGGCCAAGGCGTTCACCCAGATGGCGTTCGGCCCCACCTCCTTCGCCAACCTCAAGCAGCGCGTGGGCGATCTCTCCATCGAGATCGCGGGGGAAACCTTCGATGACCCCATGTTCGAGAATGATCGCGCCGCCGCCGTGGAGGACATCATGCGGCGGCGCATGATTGAGCTGTCCCCGGAGGAGTTCCAGGAACTGCTCCGCCCCTGCTTCCAGGAGGACGAGATCAAGCTGATCGCCGCCGGCGCGGCGCTGGGCTTCCTCGCGGGCCTGGCCCAGCTGACCTTTATCTTCGGGGCGACGATGTTCTGATGCCCCGTAATCCTGACCGCGCCGCGTTTTCGAGGCGATGGACAGCCCTGATCAAACCACCGGAGGGACGTGAAGGCTCATCAGGCGTCCCGGGCCCGAAATCCACTGATCAGGCCATCCAGCTCTTCGGCCAGAGAGCGCAGTTGCGCGGCGGATTGTCGACTCTCACCGGACTTCTCGGTCACGGTCCGGTTCTCATCAGCGGCCGACTGGACACTGCCGCTGATCTCGTCGGCAGCGGAGGACTGCTGTTCCGCCGCCGCCGCAATCTGCTGGCTGAGATCGCTCAGATCGTTGATGAGCGTTTCCAGTTCCTGCGCCCCCTCACTGACCCGCACCATCTGCTGTAACGCCTCCCCCGAGCGGGTCGTTCCCATGTCAATAGCAGCCAGTGCCTTTTCACTGCCGCCGTTGAGCTCCGAAACAATGCCCTGGACCTGNNGCCACCACGGCGAAGCCGCGGCCCTGCTCCCCTGCCCGGGCCGCCTCTATGGCCGCGTTGAGGGCCAGGAGGTTGGTCTGGTCGGAAATATCATTGATGGCCTTAACCGCTTCACTGATTTCGGTCACCTGTTCGCTCAGTTGCCGGATCACGGTACTGGCCTGCTCCATGGCCTGATTACTGGCTTCTGTCACCTGATGCGCCTGCTCGGCGTCCGTGCGGCTGCTGCCGACCCGGGCTGCAGCCCGACCGGCGGCTTCCGACCCCTGGGCCGCATTATCCGCCACCCCGCGAACCGACGAGCTCATCTCCTCCATGGCGGAGGCTGCCTGCGTGGTCTGTTCCTGGAGGTTCTCGGCGGCGTTACTGGTATCACCGCTGAGACGGTCAAGCTGCGTGGACACAGACTGGAGTTGGCCCGAAAGCCCGTGGGCATCCCGTACAAGCCGCTCAAACTGGTCCATCAGGGTGTTGAACGCACCGGCACTGGTGTCGCTGTCGCCGCCTTCCAGCCGAACGCTGAGGTCACCGTCCCCGGAGACCTTCTCCACGAGTTCCTGCATTCGCCGGGTTCGGGCCTTTTCAGCCCCCAGGCGCAGAGCCATGAAAACCAGAACGGTCGCTTCAAAGACAACAAAGGCGGCATGCAGGAAGGCAATGCCCCAGCTGCAACCGTAGTTGAAGATCATCAGCGGCATATCGCCCACCGAGACGGACCCGAGCTGCAACGCCGTCATGGCAAGATGATGAACCGCGATCACGCCCGCACCCACTACCACAGGCAACCAATCCCGGTAGAGGATCACAAAGGCCAGAGCGCCAAAGATGTGAAAGTGCATCTCGATCCGCCCCATCTGGGCCTGGATCATAATGGCCGAGAACGCCATGAGGGCCATGGCCACGACCACCGAGAATCCGCGCTGCCCCCTCAGCATGGAATAGGCTACCCCCACGATCAGGGCCAGCGCCATGGACATCGTAAGCGCGAAAGCGGTCGTTCCGTATCCCCAGGGGATGACAAACCCCACCACGGGCACATGCGCCACCAGCAGCCCCAGCATCAGTCGGTCGTTGGACAGGCGCTCCCGCGCCTGGTGATTCAGCGTTGTCATGGTTTACTGCTCCGGGCCATTCAAGATCCGTTGATGAGTGAATCCAGGTCCTGCCCAATCCGGTCCAGATCCAACGCTGTGCCCGCATAGCGCAACACCCTGTGATCACGGGACACAAGATAGAGATCCGAACTATGTTCAAAGCGTAGCAGACCCTTGGCACGGGGACTGGAAAAACCGCCCATGGACAGGAGGAGCTGCCGGGCACGCGCGGCATCCGCTGGCCTGAACGCGCGGAACCCCGTCCCGAGGTGTTGCATCCAGCGCTCCAGCTTGACGGGGTCGATCCGGGAGGGCGCCAGGCTGATGTAGAGAAACCGGACGTCGTCGCGCTGGATATGGTCGGAAAGCCGGCGCATGTTAACCAGTTGGGCCGGACAGGAGGCGGTGCAGTCATGGAAGCCAAAAAACACGAAGGTGGCGGCGACGCCCCGCGCACGCATCGATTCGCGCTGAAGCAGGGGGATCGAAGGGAGGGGCCCAGCCACCTCGATTCCGTAATGATCACGGCCGGACAGCGCCGCGGCAGCCCAGGGGAGGGCCAGCATAAGGGCAGCGATCAGAATCACCGGAAGGAAAAGCTGTTTCAATGGAGCCGGCCCCCGGGGCTGGTGGCAACGATGGGTTACTGTCCATCCAGTAACACGCTGCGCTACCCTGACCGGTTCCCTCTGTCGCCATGATCACGCCCGGGCCGAACGAGTTCGGCGAGTGTTATCTCCAGCCGCTCGTCGTCAATATCGGAGAATGTGACGCCGCAGGTCGCCGGAAGACGGCTGACAAGCCGATCCTCATCCCCTCTGGCCGCCCCCAGGATATCCCTGACCCGTAGGCGGTCCAGTGACCGGCCCGGAATCAGCTCCTCCCCATCGTCACCACCAGGATGCAGGATGCCGGCCCGGATCAGCTTATCGCTGACCCGTTGGGTGATGTCACCCGGAATGCCGAAATCCAGCGCCAGGAGCTCCTGGCGGGGCGGAGGACTGCCCCGGTCAAAGGCCGTCGCAACACGCTCCATCAGCGCCATTGCGAGGCGCTCTTCCACTTCGGGCGATGACCGCACCTCACGCCGCGACGAAATGGCATGCTCGTGCTGGTGGTAGTAGCTGATACTGGCGCCCGAGAGCAGGATGATCCAGTTGATGTAGAGCCAGATCAGCAGAAGGATGCCAATGGCAAAGCTGGAATAGATAGCCTCGTAACGGCTGGCGTTCACCGCGAAGGAAGCAAAGGCAAGGCTCGCCGCCTGCCAGATCACGCCCGCTACCAGCCCGCCCACGAGCGCACTCCGGAACCGGACCCGGGTGTTGGGAACAAAAATGTAGACAAAAGTGAAAGCGGCCACCGTGATGAGAAACGGCATGGAGCGGCTGACGGCGGCAACCAGGGTTCCGAAGGGTTCAATGGCTCTGAGTTGCTGGACGATGTCGGAACCGAAGACGGTGGCCGAGAGCCCGATACCGGCAACCATCAGCAGCGGCCCGATTGTGATCACGCTCAGGTAGTTGGAGAAACGCTGCCCGAGTGAGCGCCCCATTGGGGCGTGCCACACCATGTTGAAGGAGCGCTCGATCTTCTGGACCAGCGCGATCACCGTATAGACGAGCAGCAGCAGGCCGACCGAGCCCAGAACCCCCACCTTGATGTTGTCCACGAAGGTGATGACCTGCTCGGCCATCTGGGTCCCCTGGCGTCCCAGCGGTTCAAAGAACTGGTAAAGCAGCGGCGTCAGCTGGTTGTGCACACCCATGGCCTTGAGCACCGAAAAACTCAGCGCCAGCAGTGGCACCATGGAAAGCAGCGTGGTGTACACCAGGCTCATGGCATGGAGGTTGAGTTGACCGGCCATCAGGTCCCGGACCACGGCGTAGGCCACGCGCAGCTGGCGGCGGCCGAAGGCGGCCCAGCGGCTCGGTTCGGTCTCCGGCTTTTCCAGAAGCCAGTGTTCCCACTCCCCCAGCCGCTTCGTCAGGTTTTCGGGTATCACGTCCTGCCCCCGTTCATTCGCCGTTGAGAGTGGCCACAAACCGGCGCGCGCCGCCGTTGTTGCGGTGTTCACCCAGATAGATGCCCTGCCAGGTGCCCAACAGCAGCCGGCCTCCCCCGATGGGCAGGCTGAGGGATTCGCCGAGCATCACGGAGCGGATGTGGGCGGGCATGTCATCGGGGCCTTCCAGAGTGTGTTCGTAGTATGGCGCATTTTCGGGCACGGCATGCTGGAAGTGGCGTTCCATGTCACCGCGTACGCTGGGGTCGGCGTTTTCGTTCAGGCTCAGGGAGGCAGAGGTATGCTGGATGAACAGATGCAACAGGCCGGTCCGGATGTCGGCGATCTCCGGGAGCTGATCAAGGACATCACGGGTGATGAGGTGGAAACCCTTGGTTTTCGGGGGTAACTGGAGGATGCGTTGCTGCCACATTGATGGGGTCCCTTACCCTGAGTTCTCAGTCGCGGTAATATTGCGGGTTTATGGATTACCATACCAGCGTTCCGGTTTGTTGCGGTAAGGGAGCGGGGCGTCCTGCTCGGGAAACGCTGTGAATACGTCCGTGTACGCTTGTCTTCCGCCATCCATGGCTCCAGACATTCCCAACAGACAATACCATCCCCTCTTTCTGATACCGCGCAGCCATGCTCGTCCTTATTTAATGCTGCAACGCCGGAAGCTGGTAATACTCAGGAGTAAGGGCGGGTAACGCTAAGCGGGACTGTCTGGAGCCATGGATGGCGGAAGACAAGCGTACAGGGATGTATTCACAGCGTGTCCCGATTAGCGTTACCCGCCCTTACTCCGTCTGGTCACTAACGGAGTCTTCATGAAAGAACGCGTCACTCTGGAAATCGACAACGACATCGCCTACGTCACCCTGAACCGGCCGGACAAGTATAACGGCCTGGACATGGCGATGTTCGATGCCATCGCGGACACCGCGAAGACCCTGAAGAAGGATCGTTCAATCAGGGCCGTGATCCTCCAGGGCGCCGGTAAAGCGTTCTGTTCCGGGCTGGACGTGAAAAGCGTAACCGCCAATCCCATGAACTTCGCCAAGCTGCTCTTCAAACCGGGACGGAAGATCAGCAATCTGGCCCAGGATGTAGGCTACCTGTGGCGGGAGGTCCCGGCGCCCGTGATCGCGGTCACGCATGGCGTCTGTTACGGCGGTGGGCTCCAGATCGCCCTGGGCGCGGACTTCCGTTACAGCACCCGGGACTGCGAGTTCTCGATCATGGAGGCGAAGTGGGGCCTGATTCCGGACATGAGCATTACCACCACCCTTTCCGAACTCATGCCGATCGATAAGGCCAAGGAGCTGACCATGACGGCCCGGGTCATCGAGGCNNNNGCTCAAGGCAAAGTCGCCGGATGCCGTGGCGGCCACCAAGCTGCTCTACAACCGCGCCTGGCAGGCGGACGACCGTACGGCACTGGGCTGGGAAAGCCGCCTGCAGAAGAAGATCATCGCCCGGGTCAACCAGCGCACGGCAGTGGCCCGGAACACCGGCAAGCCGGAGCAGGCATACGGGCCGCGCCGCGCCTTCTGACCCCTGACGAACACCCGCGCCCTCCGGGGCGCTACAGGCGGTCCGATCCCCAGCTGTTCTCCATCAGGGATCGCACGGCCTGGATTTCCTCAGGGGGCACTTCCACCGTGTGCAGCTGCCAGTCGGTAACGTCGTAGTGGAAGATGTAGAGCCGGGACGTGAACTCACCGATTGGCAGTGATGACTCGCCATGCTGTTCCCCATAGCCCTCGGTGGAAACGGTCACTCCCTTGCCCCAGTCCTGGCCGCTGTCGTTGTTGGGGTTGTAGAAATACACCCGCATCACTTCGTCCTGGTCCAGCGCCACCCGCAGGATGGCGATGGCATGCCAGCCCACGAAACGGGCCTGGCTGTCGGTCACCGCAATCCCCGCCGGTTGGGGGTGCACCACGGGGGTATTGCCGTTGTAGAGCGGGTTGTACAGGGAATAGAAGGTCCGGATGAAGCCATTCGGATCCTTGAGCTTGCCGGTCTCAATATCCACGGCAATCGCAAACCCCCGATGCACCCACCAGCCGTGGAACTCCGGATTGATCCAGCGATGCGGATCTTCCCCGCGCCCATCGGACAGGCGGCCCATTTCCAGGTAGAGCCGGTCCAGATGGGGGACCAGTACCAGTGACAGCGGATCCAGATCCAGATTCCAGTGGCTGACCACACCCGCCCGCAGGTAGGCGGAGTTCAGGGCCTGGCCCTCGAACTCCATGACCACCTGGTTGTCCCGGGACGCCCAGCGGACCAGCTGCAGCAGATAAGCCGGATCCGTGTACGCCCACATGGAAAGCGCCCGTGTGGACTGACAGGCCGGGTTGTTTCCCTGCCCCAGCCCCAATGGCAGGCCCAGGGCGCTGATCAGCCCCCCCATCAGGTAGACACCGGGCTCGTGACCATCGCCATACAGACCGGTCAGAAGGGCCCGTACATCCGAGTGGATCGGCGTCTTCATCTGGCGCCACAGGGCCGAAGCGATGCTCTCCTGGTAAAGGATCCCGCGCTCAAGAAGGCAGGCGAGCCCATAGATGGCCTGACAGTTCTCCGGGAAGATGCAGTAGCGGGCCATATCCATCATAAGGCTGCTGTAGCAGAGCAGGCAGTCGCGACCGGTACTGCTCAGGCCGAGGCACCGGGACACCATCTCGGCGTCGTCCTTTTCCAGTGCGTAGCGCAGGAAGGTGGCATGGTAGGGGGAGACCAGTCCTGTATCATGCATGGCCCGCGAAAAGCTGGCCGACTCGGCATCCAGCGCCATGTCATCGAGGCCGCGGATCCGTTCATCGTAGACCTGCAGACCCGGGTCCTCCCGGGAATGCTGGGTGGGCCCATAGAGGGCGCTGACCAGTTGCTCCGCGCCACGCGCGGTCGTTCCCAGGCTCACATCCGGATCAAACAGGCAGACCGCAATGCGGTCGACCATCTGACGGACGTTGTCCACCTGAATGGGCCGCTGACGCAGCAGGCGCCAGACCTCGGCCACGACGTGATCGAGAATGCTGTCGAAGCCGATATGATCGGAGACGAAGCCCAGATGATGATCGAGCATCCGCTGGATGTCCGCCGGCCGGTTGCGCGCCGCCTCATCACTGATGCCGAACAGCGACTGCAGGTTGAAGGCGAGGACCTGGGTCAGGAAATGTTCGGCCTGCTCAGCCGAGAGGCGCGGATGAAACCAGAGCCCATTGGCAACGGCCAGCATCCGCAGTTCGCTCAGGCATTCCAGGGCGATCAGGCGGGCGTCACCCTCGGCGAAGGTTGAGGGGACAAACCGCGCCTGGAGGGCATCCGGCACTTCCCAGTCGGTGCCCTTGAAAAGGCCAGCCTGATCCAGGCGCGCGGCCCGCCCATAGAGCAGCTCCGGGCCTTCCGGATACCCGAGGAGTTTGCGCGCCTGATCCAGCACCCGGGCCACATGGTCGGCCCTGGCGTGGGCCGGCGCCTTTTCAAGTTCTTCCGCTGCATGATCAAGACTGCTGACAACCAGGCTGACAGAGCTTGGGGTGTTGTCAGCGTTCTGGGCGGATTCAGGCATAGGTTCGTTTCCGATCGGCAATTCCTGTCATCCAGTGTCTCCCCATGGCCACAGGATGCAAGTGTTTTGTGGTTATCGAGTGCATCGCAAGGCTCCTGCGGGAACCGGTCAGCGCAGGAACCACCACACCAGCGCAAGCACCACCGGAACAAGCACCACCAGCCAGACAGCCCGGGGCCGGAAACGCGACCTCGCCGGCGCCAGCCGGGCCTCGAGATGCGTCCGCAGCAAGGCCACGTTGCGATCGTTCGCACGGAACAGGACGTCAAACACGTCCCCCGCCACCGGCAGCATCCCGCCCACCGCATCCAGCACCCCATTACCGAGCATGCGCAGCTGCAGTGAGCCGGGTGCCCCGACCTGGCGAGCCTGCTGGATCAGATACAACGACATCAGCAGCCCCGCCAGGTCGCCGACCACCGGAATGACGCCCAGCAAGGGGCCGAGGCCGAAGCGGATACGGGTCATTGGAATACGGAAACGGGAATCGGTCAGGCGGGCGAACCGCTCCAGCCTGGCCAGCGTGGCGCGCTCACGTTCGCGGGTCGTGTCCGTCAAGTCATTCATAATGGAGGAAGCCTATACCTCGATCGGGGAGCTGACAATTGGCCCC
>JABAHQ010003252.1_pt1 | contig 12656 bp, 12 predicted proteins | sample 7062091 | NCBI WGS metagenome assembly JABAHQ01 (sample SAMN14534359, study PRJNA622989) | marine sediment metagenome | biome: marine biome [ENVO:00000428]; feature: marine pelagic biome [ENVO:01000023]; material: deep marine sediment [ENVO:00002113] | place: India: Gulf of Kutch | collected...
TCTTACGTACCGATCGGTGTATTCCAAGGTGGAGCCTTCCGGAGCGACAACAATGCCAAATGCAACGCCGCGGTCCTCCGTGGGAACCAGTTCGCTCGGAAGGATTAAAAATACCACAACACTGACAATCACTAGCATGAATGCAACTGCCACCACAAAAATTCTATGATGGATAACCCATCGTAGTGTTTTGTGATAAGTCCCATCCAGCCATTCAAAAAATGCATCAAAAGAGCGGGTTGCCCAGGTGTCGCTGACTCCATGCAGCGGAGGCAATATTTTGGAACAAATCATTGGTGTTAAGGTTAGCGCCACAAAACTGGATATGACCACCGTAAACGCCAGGGTTATTCCAAACTCATTGAACAGCCGGCCGACGTTACCGGTAAGAAATGCCACCGGAATAAAAACGGCTACCAAAGAGATTGTGGTAGCCACAATGGCAAAACCGATCTGCTTTGCACCGTCAAAGGCTGCCTGCAATCTTGATTTTCCCATTTCCATGTGGCGATAAATATTCTCCAGCATCACAATGGCATCATCCACTACAAGGCCTATCGCAAGCACGATTGACAGTAACGTCAAGATGTTAATGGTGAATCCAAAGAAATACATGATGGCAAAGGCGCCAATGATTGAAATTGGAATTGCGATTGTGGGGGTTAACGTGGCGCGAATACTCTTCAGAAATACGAATACGGAAAGGATCACCAAACAAATCGCAATGATGATGGTTTCGGCAACCTGATTGATAGAATCTTTGATGAAGATTGACGAATCAAAAGCCAAATCCAAACGCATTCTCTCAGGCAAGACTTCTCTTAAATGTGGTAATGCTCCATTCACTTCGTCAGAGACTTCAATAGTGCTGGCTTGTTGTTGTTTGATGATTCCCAAACCCACACATGTTTTCCCGTTATACCGCGCAATAGAGCGATCATCTTCGGGGCCGATTTCCACCTGAGCAATATCTCCCAAACGGACAACATCATTCTGGGTTTGTTTTACAATAATTGCCGAAAACTCTTGCGGGGTAGCCAGGTCTCCACGAGTTCGCACGGAAAATTCCCTGCCCTCTCCTTCAACTCTTCCTCCCGGAATTTCGGCATTTCCCAGCCGAATGGCATTTTCCACATCCTGCGTGGTTAATCCGTGGGCGGCCATTCTTTGCGGATCCAGCCAAACGCGCATCGCATAACGCCTTTCTGCGCCGATAAAAACGGTTCCGACTCCGGGAAGGCGCTGTAGTCGTTCCTTCAAAATAACATCAGCCACCTCACTTAATTCCAACGGCGTGTGCTGATCGCTATAAAGGGACAGCCATATAATGGGCTGCGCATTGACATCAACCTTTGCAACGATGGGATCTTCAGCTTCCTGCGGTAATCTCCCGCTGATTCGCGAAATCCTGTCCCGGACATCATTGGCGGCTTCTTCCACATCCCGGCTCAATTCGAATTCAACCGTAATGACGGATCCCTGTTCTCTGCTGGATGAGGTAATGGTCTTAATCCCCTCCAGGGTCGACAATTGTTCTTCAATGATATCAGTTATTTCAGTCTCAACGACGACTGGGACTGGCCCCTCTGTAAAAAGTGGAAATGGAAACAATGGGTGGATCAATATCAGGATATTCCCGCACAGGCAGTCTTGTAAATGAAATAATCCCGAAGATAAGGATGGTAAGACTCATCACAGTTGCAAAGACAGGACGCTTAATTGAAATATCACTGAGTTTCATGGTCTGTTCCTTCTTGATTATCTTTCTAATGAATTCAACCCCTAAATCCCTCTACGACATCATAGACTTATCTCTTAAAAAGAGAAGGGGACTTTTTCTTCTCGCTTGCAACTAGAGGGACCCGGGGTGAGTTCGACATCATAGATTAATTTCCCCAAAATATTACATCTTAGCGTGGTCAAAATCTCATATACGTTATTGGACGGTCAGTTGTACTTTGTTTGATTGCCTCCATGAGTCTATCAAGCGCACCAGCAATACTTGTTTCCAATCTCCTCGTTGCGGGATCGAATTACACCTATATTCAGCATATTTATGATAAAGCTTCTCAATTGGTCACGATCCTTTTTATAGTTATGTATCTTCCCATCTATTTCTACAACTAACTTTTTTTCAAAACGGAAGAAATCAATAATATAGAAAGTTTCTTTTCAAAATGGTCAAAAAATAAGGGATATTGTCTGTAAAATTTCAATCCTATGAACTTCCGATTTCGTACCGCTTCCCAAAAGATCTTTTCTGTTATGGTTTAGTTTTTTCTCAATTCCCGACAGTGTTGTTTAGCAATCTGTTCAGTCGTGGATTATGAGAAAGACTCATTACTGTTTCCTGTCTATCATTCTGCTGAACTCATCCCCTAAATCTCCTTCTCTTTTTTAAGAGAAGGGGATTTTCTAGGGGCTGTCCAAAAGTCTAGGAATTGTCATCCCGAGCTTGTCTAAGGATAATCGATATTGGCTTATTGGATTTTTCATAATCCCCTAATTCTGTGACGTATCCGCGCGCTGCGCTTCCTGACTCGATATAGGAAATACTCTTGCCCCCTCATAAAGTTTCTGATGACCGGCGCGAATAACCTGCATGTTCTCCTCTAACCCCTCTAGTATTTCAACGGTTCCCGGTAACCGGATTCCAAGCGTAAGCGCCGTGCGGGTTACCGTGCTATCGTCTTTGACCACGTAAGCGAAAAAGTTGTCTCCTTCCGCAAACACCGCCTCATTCGGAATGGTTAAGGCTTCCTGACGTTGGCTTAAAATAGCGGTAATGTTTGCCGACATTCCGGGACGGAATTTGCCGCCGGGATTCTTAACCCTGGCAATTACCCGGGCGCTCCGGGTATCCGGATCCAATGAGGGCTCGATGACGTCAATCTTGCCTTGAAGTTCATATCCTGGATAAGCAGTTGTGGAGACGGTCACTTCGGAATTTAGTTTTAGTTTGGAGAGAAATCTCTCCGGCACCGAAAAAAGTACTCTGATTTCATCAATTTGAGTCAAGTCCGTAATTGCCTGACCTGCTCTCACAAAAGCTCCAGGGCTCACCCGTCTAGAGCCAAGGATTCCGTCAAACGGCGCGGTGATGCGGGTTTTGGCTAATCTTGCTTTGGCATAAGCAAGATTAGCTTCTGCGACTTTTAATGAAGCCGCTGCATCATCAAGGTCTTGAGGAGCGCCAGCGCCCTGATCTACAATATTCTTAATCCGGTCATAACTTGCCTTCGCTTGATCGCGAAGCGCCGCGGCACGATCTACTTCTGCTTTGAGCTGACTGTCGTCCAGCTTAGCGATTAATCCCCCGCGGGAAATGGCATCCCCTTCGTGGAAAGGAAGGCTGACAACTGCTGCATCTATTTCAGCCACAACGGTAATAGCATTTTCTGCTTGAATCGTACCGACTGCTTCGAATTTATCTATTACCGGCTTTTTGCTCACCTTGGCTACCTCCACGGGCGTAGGTGGAGGTGAGAATCCACCGCTGTCACCCGACTGGTTGTTTGAACAACTAATGAAAGCCATGAAGGTTGCCATCATAAAAGTAGAAACTATCAATGGTACACATCGATTCATGAACATATTCTCCTTAATTAGATGTTGAAGATGGATATTCGCCTGAAGTTAACAGTTTCAAAAATGCCGCGGCTTTTGCGGTTCTCACCAGCGCTTCGGAATAGCGGTTTTGGGCGGCGGCAAAGTCTGCTCCCAAACGGACCAGTTCAAATGCAGTGGTTCTGCCATTGCGGAATTCAATCAACCCGATCCGAACCTGTTCCTGCGCCGCCGCCACTCCTTTTTTGGCTATCTCGAGTCTTTCCGTGCCGTTCATTAAAGCCCGATGATTAGCACGCACCTCTTCTTCCAGGGAATTTTCTGCGGCTAAGTACTGCTGCTCCGCACGAACCACTTCAGCCCGCAAGCGTTGGTATTCGCCGGAGCGGGACCGAAATCCGATGGGCACGGTTAATTGCAGGCCCAAACTCCAATTTGGAAATTTTCTTTTAGTCACCTGACTTAATGCATCGTTAATATTGCCGGAAAGAGTCGTCCTTAGCGTGTCAGCACCAAAAATTACATCGCGTGCTTCACCGGATAATCCACTTCCACCAATAGAGCCTAAAAGATCCAAAGTGGGCAGTTTATCCCATTGCGCTGCATGGGCATGTGCCCTCACTGCTTCAACATCCGATTTCGCAGCGCGAAGTTCATAATTGTCTTCCAATGCCTTTTCGACAATAGTTTCAACAGGCTCAATCGGGAATTCGAGCGGCGGCTCATCAAGAGTAACAAATCTGGTGTACCCGGCTTCAGGTCTTCTGCCAATTAGCGAAGCCAGTTGATCGGAAACCCGATCCAGTTGCTCCTGCCGGTCCAGAACAGCCAGCTCCTGTTCTGCCAGAAAAACCTGAGCGTTGGCAACCTGATTGGGGCCAACCAAACCAGCCTTTTCACGGGTCTGCGCCTCGTTTAATAAAACCTGAGCTTGCTTTCTTATCAATTGTTGAACGGCATAATCCCGTTCCGCAGTGTAAAGCTCCCAGTAGAGAACTTCCACATTCGCTCTCACCCGCATGACTGCATAATCATATCTTGCCTGTGCCGCATCATAATTCTTTTTTGCTGCGGCAAGTCCCTTTCGGGCGGCGGGACCAAATCCCGCCAACAAAGGCTGTCGGATTGAAAATGAACCGAACGCATTATATTGCGGATTCAAAGATGAGAAAGCTGAATTGGTTTCAAATCGGCTGGCATTTAGTGATGCCTCCAATTCGGTTCCAGTGGGCAATCGCATTCTCGCACCGGCAGTTGCCGAAGNNCACCGTTGCGCCGGAAAACGGTGAAGCCGTGGGTTCATCATCTTTTCTTATCTGAGCTTCGCTGAATAATTCGGGATCGAATCCACCCTTCTTGCTTCGCAAATTACCAACCGCTGCTTCAAGCACAGCTTTGGCTTCTCGTGCAGTTGTCGCATTCTCCAAAGCTAAATTCACAGCCTCATCAAGAGAGATTGGAGTGCCCTTGATTTGCTGTAGTGTTTTTACCAGAGCGCTATCAGGGTTAATTTGTTGCTGCCCAAAAAGCAAGAATGGAAGTAAAACAAAGAATCTTATAAAATTGAATATCTTATTCGAATTAATTAAAACTCGTTGATTAGAAAAACCGAACATCTTAGCCTCTTAAAATACAATAGGGTTAGATTACAGAAAAAAATTCAAGAATTATAACAATGAATATTCTCGATTACCAATACTTTTTATTTCGAACCTTACAAAAATGTTTTTCATTAGGTATTAGAACAAATAAAGCGACTGAAATGGAACACGTTGGTTAGGGTTATTGCTTTACTTAATTTTAAAATCTAAGTAAATTATAGGTAGAAGATCAAACTTGATCTTCAAAACTTTAATCTAACTACGGTATTATTTCTTAATGGATACAATCATTTTACAAGTGAAAGAAATATGGATTAAAAGCACAAAGCTGAAACTAAAGTAGATATCAAGGTGGGTGAGGGAACTGTTTTTACCTTATCTATCCCTACGAATTTGGAAAAACTTTTGAGCAAAAATGTTAACAAATAAACTTAGGGGAGGAATTATCCATGTTAAAAGCTCGGTTTGGAAGAAAAGATCGTCTTATCAAACAGAAACGGGGTGATGCTTATCAAGAAACATCCAATTTGCCCGAACCAACTGTCTGTACTAAATGCAAAGCTCTCTTTGTTGGTGGAAGATGGACTTGGAAAGCGCCACCGGAGAATACAAAGCAAACCATTTGTCCCGCATGTAGAAGAATTTCAGATAATTATCCTGCAGGCATCATAACCATTAAGGGACAGTTTTTCCACGAACATAAGGATAACATCCTAAATCTAATAAAGAATGTGGAGAAACAGGAGAAAAGTGAAAGACCCCTGGAAAGAATTATGAAAATTACTCATGAGAAAGATCAGACCCTCGTAACTACAACCGGAGTTCATATTGCCCGCAGAATTGGGGAAGCCATTTCAAAATCATACAAAGGAAATTTGTCCTTTCACTATGCAGATGCAGATAAAAGCATCCGGCTTAGCTGGGAACGTTAGCGCGAATTTTTCTTGCATCCCATAAGAAATCGCAATGTAACTAGATACAATGCTATATAATATCTTTTGTGGTACAGATCAATCTTCGGACTCCCTCATTATTTTTTTTATTACATTGTTTTTAATTTCTGGATACAGTATTATAAAAAGAGAGGTTAAATATGTTTGATCTCAATTTGAGGAGATTTAACTATGTCCCTATATTTTATGTTCGGTAAGTACTCCTCCGAGGCTGTTGAAAAAATATCTAAGGAAAGAACCCAACAAGTCAATCAGATTGTCAGTCAATTCGGAGGAGAGATAAAATCGATATACATATTAATGGGTGCATATGATTTAGTCCTTATCACAAGCTTTCAGAATATGAAAGAGGCTTTACAAGCTTCAATCGCAATTACAAAAGCAACTGGAATCTCCTTTTCAACGCTTCCGGCAATACCAGTTGAAGAATTTGATGAATTAATTGCCAAATAAATCATAAAATATATCTTTTCTTTCCGAAACCACTTTACATTTGTTTCCTACATCTTGTTTTGGATAACGCTATTTTTGTTTTCTTTTTTCTAATTCAAAAATTTTTTAATCTTCTGTGATACTTTTGTGATAAAGTACGCTTAAGTTTATCAGCAGCATATTTCTGCTTTTTCATATTAACCTGAGAGCTGTTATGAAAATTCCTAAGAAATTGTTAATCACCCTATTTGTCTTATTTATGCTTTTTTTGAATCAACGTGCCTTTGCCGGGGCGTGGGCTCAACCAAAAGGTCATTACTATACAAAATTGACTCTTATTTATTCTGATGCAGATGGATTGTACGGCACAAATTTTCCGGCAAAGTTCAATGACTATGGGCTCTATTTTTATGGAGAATACGGATTGCTTGATCGAACCACGCTTGTTCTGAGTTTACCCACAATAAAGCACTCTATTAATGAAGCCAATTCGGTTCGCGGTAAAACGACANNAAGTATCAATTTTTAGATAGACCCATTGTCGCTTCAGCTTTAATAGGCGCTAAGATCCCGGCAGTTTATGATGTGATAACGTTCCCGCCCCTTGGAAACGGAGAAACAGATTTGGATGCCAAGCTGCTTTTAGGGGCTTCATTGTATCCAATCCCAGCATACTTAACCGGAGATATTGGTTATAGAAAACGCGGCGGAGAGTTTGTGGATGAAATCCAATTCAACTTTGAGGCTGGATATACTTTCTTTAATAAATATCTGCTTCGTTTTCAAACATCCGGAATCAAAAGCACCGAAAGCGGCGCAGGTGCGAGCGATTTACTGGGATTCCCTTTAGCTCAGGAACAAATCCGGCTTGGAGGCGGGCTTATTTATAAACTAAATGATAATTTTGAATTCGATGTTACTTATCTGAAAACAACCTCAGGAAAAAACATCCCCAAAGCTAATGAATTATTCGTTGGGATTGCCTTTAAGAATTAGATCGAATCAACTACGATAGGTGGTGAGAAAATGAAAAGACGTGATTTTCTAAAAACTGGTGCTGCCGGTGCGGCGATCATTTTTATACCCGGAATGGGGTTCTTCAGCTGTACGAAAAATGTTATAGAGCCGACGATTGATCCCCTTAGCCTTCGATTCATCTCTCCGGTTGATATTCCGGAAGACGAAGGCGGCTTCTATGTACAGTTTATCGAAGGAAGGGATTATACACCTTCCGGCCTGGATTTAAGTACCTGGCAATTGAAATTGAAACAGACTGTTAACAATCAGGTAATTAAAGAGGCATCCCTAAGTTTTGATGAAATCGCCACCCGTTTTCCAAATGATGAGGCTTCTTTTTTTCAAACCCTCCAGTGTGTGGGTAACACGCCCGATGGATATCAAATGAGCAACGGTTACTTTACCGGTGTTCCTTTGCGTTTGTATTTAGAAGATCCCCAATTGTTGGACGTGGATTGGAGCCGGGCGAATAGGGTGTATTTTCGCTGCTTTGATGGTTACCATACCAATCATAAGAAGGAGCGGATTATCAATGATAACCCCTCTCCGGTATATTTAGTCTACAAGTTTGATGGCATTCCCTTCAGCGACCGACGCACGGGCTCGTTGCAACATGGTTACCCGGTTCGGCTGGTTGTGCAGGAAATGCTTGGGATGAAAAGCCCTAAAGCAATTATGGAAATTGAAGTGAGCGACCGGGATGAAGTAGACGGATATTGGGAAACCAGACCGATAAGCTCAAATTTCCCCAATGTTCACTGGGCAGACATACCCTTAATGAAAATCAATTCCAGAATTTACGATCCGGTTAATTTTCAAAAGATGAGACCCGGTTCAACTTATAGGGTGCGCGGCGTTGCCTTTGGTGGAGTAGATCCACAAAGCGGGAATCCGGCACCCTTGGAAAAAATGGAAATCGGAATTGCTGAAGCGCCTAATCCGTTCGACTTTGGTCCAATAACCTGGCATGAAGCCAATATTAAGGGACGCCCAACCAGCATGGATCAACCGGATTATGATGATTCCGGCGAGCCGGCATTTGAAGACGCTTTAACCAGTATAAATTCCCCAAATCCATGGCCGGCTCCTTTTGTATGGGCTTTATGGGATTTAGACCTTAATATTCCCAACAAAGAGGGGGATTATCGGCTATTTGCCCGGGCAACCGATTCAGCAGGCAATCCACAACCGTTAGAAGAAGAAGACCCTGCAGAAATAGCCGATGGTAATAATGGTTCCCATTCCATTATCATACAGGTAGAATAGTGAAGAAACCTAATATTCTTGTTGCGGGCGCCAATGGTTTTATCGGTCACCATTTGTGCCGGAGACTTCTGGATAGTAAGCATAAAGTTCTGGCGCTCACGCGTTCCGAAAAACCTCTCCAGCTTAAATCTTTGTTAAAAAAGTCTAACTTGATTTTGCATGTGGGTGATATTACCAGCCAATCTTTTGTAAAGGAACTATTCAGTTCAAATAAAATTGATGTTGTATTTCATTTGGCGATTGAATCGGATTATTCAAACATAAAAAGTCCAACTGCCCCATTATTTTTGCCTCAAACAAATGCATACAAAACAAATGTTGGAGGAACATTTAATTTACTCCACCACGCCTTGGAGAATGGCGCTTCACTGTTTGTTCATAGCTCCAGCATGAGCGTGTATAACTATGAAAATCCTGACTATCTTCCGGTAAATGAAGCGCACCCCACCAGACCGATTAATTTTTACGGATTAACCAAATTACTTTCCGAGGAAATTTGTCAATATTATGATGCAAATACCGAGTTGAAATGCCTGATTTTGCGCTATTCCGGCGTTTTTGGTCCTGGAAAAAATCGGGGAATTATTGCCAAACTCGTGCAATCTTGCCTCAATTCCAAGTCGGAGCCTATCGATGTGGATGAGAATCGATCTTCGGATTTCATCTATGTTGAAGACGTGGTAAATGCCAACATATTGGCGATGGACCAAATGTTAGATTCCTCTTTTAATCCGAAGGAAAACCACCAAATCTTTAATATCGGAAGCGGAATTGAAACATCCATAAAGGAATTGGCAGAAATGATTATCGGGATCACTAAAGCAAAGATAAACATCAATCCGATTAGTAGTCGTCATGCCAGAAGATTCTATTTCGATATTAGTGCTGCAAAAAGAGTATTGAATTATTATCCCCGCGATGTCTATCAGGGACTGGTGGAATATGTGCAAAAAGAAAGAATTGAGGGAGGCGCCTTTGCGGGTTAAGATTCCAGCCAACAAACCTTTTTTTACGGGGAAGCAACGTTCGGAGATTAGCTTCGAAATCACCAAAATATTAGAGGGGGGAAGATTAACCCAAGGACCTTGGGTCAAACATTTTGAAGAAGCATTTGCAGAATATATTGGAGCCAAGCATGCCGTGGCAACCAATTCCGGCACCAGCGCTCTGGAAATTCTGCTCAGGTATTTTGATGTCGCAGATCGGGAAGTCATCATTCCAACCAATACTTTTTTAGCCACCGGGAATGCGATAATTTTTGCCGGAGGAAAACCGCTACTGGCAGATATTTCCGCCGATACATTATGTATTGATCCAAACGATATTCAACGAAGAATCTCCTCAAAAACAAAAGGCGTAATCGTGGTCCATATTGCAGGGCTCATCTGCCCTCAAATCTATGAAATCCGTGAATTCTGTGCAAAGAATGGGCTTTTTTTAATCGAAGATGCCGCCCATGCTCCTGGCGCATCAATAGATGCTAATAAAGCAGGAATTTTATCAGATGGAGGAGCATTTTCATTTTATCCGACTAAGCCCTTAACATCTGGTGAAGGCGGCATGATCACCACAAAAGACACGGATTGCAATCACTTTGCCCGCAGTATCAGGTCACATGGAATAAGCGTTGGCGAGGAAAATAATCGAAATAAAAATCTTTTGGTCCGGCTTGGCTACAATTGGAGAATGAGTGAGTTGCAAGCAGTAGTCGGATATTATCAATTGCAGAATTTGGACAAAGCCATTTCGCTCCGAAATAAATTTGCCAAGAGTTACCAAAGAGAATTGCAGGGCATTCCGGGTATTACATTATTTAATGTGCCGGATAGGATTCGACACAGCTACTATAAATTTCCTATTTTGATCGATAAGCAATTCTCACGAGATCAAATTGTTAACAGATTGAAAGATGAATTCGGGATTCAAGCCGGTAGTATTTATTGGCCCCCCTGCCATTTACAACCATTCTATAAAGAATATTTCGGATATAAAATGGGGGACTACCCGGTAGCAGAGGATGTTCTATCTCGTACCATTGCACTCCCGATCTTTCCGGAGATGACAGAACAAGTTGTTATAACCGTCGGAGAGGCTATCTCCGAAATAATGGCAGACACAACCNNAAAGATGATAAAAAGAGATGTTGTATTGGTGTTAGCTCCGCATACCGATGATGGGGAATTAGGTTGTGGGGGTACTATTGCTCGTTTTATTGAGGAAGGAAAATTGATTTACTATGCCGCCTTTTCGACTGCATCCGATTCTGTACCGCCTCCGTTTCCGCCCAATATATTGGAAAAAGAAGTGCGGGAAGCTACCAAAACACTTGGGATACCGGAACAAAATTTATTCCTTTTTGATTATCAAGTACGAAAGCTTGAGTACCAGCGTCAGGAAGTGCTGGAAGACTTAGTCAAATTAAAGGAGGAGATCGATCCGGAGATTGTTTTTCTGCCCTGTGCAAATGATCTCCATCAGGACCATATTACAATTTACAACGAAGGGTTACGGGCATTCAAGCAATGTACCGTTTTAGGGTATGAACTTCCCTGGAATAATATTACATTTCATACCCGGCATTTTGTATTCTTAGAAGAACGGCATGTCGCAAGGAAATTCGAGGCATTACGCTGCTACTGTTCCCAATTAAATCGTCATTATGTAAATCAGGATTTTATATATGGTCTGGCAAGGACCCGCGGTGTACAATTAGGTACCCAATTTGCCGAAGCGTTTGATGTGATTCGCTGGGTATTGGCATGAAAACAAATGATGGAATATTGGAGTGGTGGAATGATGGAATGTTGCATATGAGGAAAGAGTTTTTCATCCAGTACTCCAGTATTCCTTAATCTTATATCGAAAAAATGTCAATCATAAATTCAGAGCTTTAAGGAGCTATCTTTACTTGTGATTCTCGCTGCTCACCAACCGAATTATATTCCCTGGATTGGTTATTTCCACAAAATGGCACAGGCAGATAAATTTGTGCTGGCTGATGACATTCAATATACCACCCACGGATTTATCAATCGCAATTATATTAAGACTCGAAAAGGCAAGCAATGGCTGACGGTACCCATCATAACAAAGGGAAGAGGTTTACAGAAAATCAACGAGGTGCCAATAGACATCGAACAGAATTGGCGTCAAAAGCATTGGAATTCCCTCCTGCTGAATTACAAGTATGCGCCTTATTTTGAGTACTATGCTGATTTTTTTGAGCAGGTCTATCAAAAGGAATGGACATTTTTGGTGGATCTGAACATCGAAATAATTGAGTTTGTGAGGAAAGCGCTCAATATTTCCAATCCAATTTATTTGAGCTCAGAATTAAAACTGAGTTTTGGGACTACGGAAAGAATTGTAGATATGGTGAAAAAAACTGGTTGCACAAAATATCTCTCCGGTGAGAGTGGGAAAAATTATTTAGATGAAGAATTGTTTAAAGAGGCTGGAATCCAATTAATTTACTCCGAATTTAAGCATCCAACCTATCATCAGCAATTCGGAGAATTTATTCCGAATCTTTCTGTTATTGATTTATTGTTCAATGAGGGGGTTCGGGCAATGGATTTTGTAACAGCCAAAATCTGATAATTTTAGCATTGACAAAAAGGGTGCTGATGAATATATTTATTTTAGTCTTCATGCTTCTTTGATATCAATTTGATTTCCCTCTTTTCAGTTGCCGGGAAGCGCGGTTAAAAGCCGCCACTGCCCCGCAACTGTGATGGAGTACGAAAGCTCGAAAATACCACTGTTCGCCAGCCGGCGAATGGGAAGGTGAGCGAGTAGGATGATCCCTGAGTCAGGAGAC
>JABAHQ010001756.1_pt2 | contig 12653 bp, 10 predicted proteins | sample 7062091 | NCBI WGS metagenome assembly JABAHQ01 (sample SAMN14534359, study PRJNA622989) | marine sediment metagenome | biome: marine biome [ENVO:00000428]; feature: marine pelagic biome [ENVO:01000023]; material: deep marine sediment [ENVO:00002113] | place: India: Gulf of Kutch | collected...
GAGCGACCAATGGGAGCGAAGAATCTCCGCCTGCAACTGGGAATTTTGAACACTGATGGAAGATTCTTCGTCGCTTCGCTCCTCAGAATGACAAAGTCTCGTTGTAGTATTAGGTACCATCACGCTTAATTGGTTCAGAGGTGAGACATGATTTCTCAATCTGATGTGGACAAACTGATTCGTCAGACAAAACAATATGAATTTGCCGATGGCTTGCGAGATTTACAAATTGTTACGGCGTACCTTGCTCTCTCTGTAAGGAGCGAAGAATAGTGGATAACATTAAAGATATTGCCAACCTCGACCGGCTAATTCACGAACCTGCTCGCCTGGCGATTATGGCTGTCCTCTCCGCCTGCGAAAGCGCGGAATTCGCCTCCCTGCTAACGGCTACCGGTTTGAGTAAAGGTAATCTCTCTGCCCACTTGAAGAAACTTGAGAAAGGGAGCTATGTGGCCATCACCAAGCGCTTCAAAGGTAGCTATCCCAATACCTCCTGTGCCCTGACGGCGGAGGGGCGACGAGCTTTCAATGCGTATCGCAAACAGTATCTGGCCTTGGCTCGACATCTTGAAGAATGAGTTGTACCCTTTCGTGTCCCCTATGCTCCTCTGAGCATACCTATCCATTCGCCAGGGTGGGAGCTAAAACCTACTGGCGATGTGGAGATTGCTGGCTGACGTTCTTAGCGCCGGAACAGCGCCTGGAAGCGGAAGCAGAACTGGCCGAATACCAATTGCACCAAAATGATCCTGAGGATGCCGGTTATCGAAAGTTTCTCAGCCGCTTAACTAAGCATCTGACGCCCAGGCTTTCGCCAGGGGCGGAGGGGCTTGATTATGGCTCCGGTCCGGGGCCGACCCTCTCGATAATGCTTGAGGAAGTAGGATTTACTATGGAAATTTATGATCCTTTCTTTGCTCCAAATACAGCAGCCCTGGACCGGCGGTATGATTTTATTACTTGTACGGAAACCATTGAACATTTTTATTATCCGGCCAAAGAATTTCAGCGTTTGGACCGGCTGCTTCGACCTGGTGGATGGCTGGGGGTGATGACAGAGATACAGACCTTGGATGAGCGTTTTTCGACCTGGTGGTATCTGCGTGATCCTACCCATGTCTGCTTCTACAAACGTGAAACGATGGCCTGGATTGCCACCCGCTTCGCCTGGGAGGTGGTTCATCCTCGCCAGAATGTCACCTTGTTTTATAAGCCTGATCGAAGCGTCTGCTAGACCTTGGACCAAGAAAGCAAATTGTGCCCCAGTGGTTCAGTTTGTGCTGTTGGGAGTGGAGTCACAGCTTCAGTTGGTCTCTGCACTGAATTTTTGGTTGAAGCCTCGACTCCAGCAAAGGGGGAATGAAGAAATCAGGGCAAAATTTTTATATTTTTCCCCTTTTAATTATAATTTTGCCCATGGAAACATCGCTTCAAACAAACGCAATCGTATCGGATCGTTTGCATCCTCTGTGGGCGATTCTTATTGTCTTTTTATCTAACTTTTGTATTTTAGTGTTGGAACTGGTCGCCGGGCGGATGATGGCCCCGATCGTGGGGGTTAGTCTTTATACCTGGACCAGTATCATTGGGGTGATTTTGGCTGGCATTAGCCTGGGGAATTATTTGGGGGGCAAAATTGCGGATCGTTGGGCGGGCCGGAAAACTTTGGCCTTGCTCTTTGTCTTATCAGCCGCAGGCAGCGCCACTATTTTGGGGGCGATTGAGCTGATAGGTCCGCTACGTGCTTTGGAGTTGCCCATTGTAATCAACGTTTTGCTCATTTTTACCTCCGTTTTCTTGCTGCCGGCCACTATTTTGGGGACAATCAGTCCGGTTGTGGTCAAACTCACCCTCAATAACCTGGATCACACCGGTGATGTGGTCGGCAAGATTTACGCTGCCGGAGCGGTCGGCAGTATTGTGGGAACGTTTGCCACCGGTTTCTTTTTGATTAGCACCTTTGGGACACGTTTGATTGTCTGGGGGGTGGCCGGTAGCCTGCTGCTGATTGGCGCCATGATTGGCCTGAGGGCCCCAGGACGACGCTTTCGATATGGGGTGGCCCTCTTCTTGCTGGTTTTTTTGGGGCTTTCTGGCTACGCCTGGCAACAGGGGTGGTTAGACAGCACCTGTTTGCGGGAAACAAACTATTTTTGCATTAAGGTTCGGGTTGATGAAGATGACCCAGAGGTGCGCATCCTTACCCTGGACCGCCTGGTGCACAGCTACGTGGATTTAAATGACCCCACTTATCTCCGCTATGGTTATGAAAAGGTCTACGCCGACGTGTTAGAGGCAATATTCCCCGGCGACCCGCCCGTTTCGTCACTTTTCATCGGCGGTGGCGGTTATACTTTTCCCCAATATATTGAGGTAACTCATCCGGGCAGTCAAATTGATGTTATTGAAATCGACCCTGGTGTGACTGACATTGCTTTTGCCGCCCTGGGGCTTCCTCGCGACACCACCATTCGCTCAGTCAATGAGGACGCCCGTCACTTCATCAGCCGCCTGCCAACGACAGAGCGCTACGATTTAATCATTGGCGATGCTTTTAATGATTTTTCTGTCCCTTATCACTTGACTACCCTGGAATTCAATGAATTGGTCGCCGCTCACCTGACTGAGCAGGGATTTTATATGGTCAATATCATCGATGGCCGGCAGGGCGATTTTTTGCGGGCTTACGTCCATACCTTAGGCCAGGTTTTTAAGTATGTTTATGTTTCACCCATCGGCCGGGAAATCGGCGATGCTGTCCGTCAGACGTATGTGATTGTGGCCGCCCAGCATTCTCTGGACGAGGTTATGGCTGAGCCTCCCCTTAAAACGAGATTTCTCCCCAACGATGAATTGGAAGCATATCTCCAGGCCGGGGACATCGTCCTCCTGACCGATGACTACGTCCCTGTTGATAATTTGCTGGCCCCGGTGTTTGCTGACTCGGGATTTTAGCGGATGAAAGTTAAATGTAAAAAAGCCACCTGATTTGTCAGGTGGCCTTCGATTAACCAACCTGTTTACCTCGCACTTTCGGCCAGGCCCAACGATCCGGTCCGGTGACGAAGTAAACCAAGGCCGCGGCCAAGAGACCAATCTCACGCTTGACCTCATTAAGCCCCCAATAAATGCCATTATTCACTAAACTGTCACCCATGATGTAAAGCAGCCACAGGAGCATCAAGAGCATCGTCCAGCGTGGGAAGAGACCCAGCCCAAACGAGAGGCCCAACAGCAGAACAAGTGAAGTCGGCAGGGTTATATTCAAAGGGTTATCAAAGACGCCGCCCGAAAAAAGGGCTGAGACAATTAAAGGATAGGCCAGACTCAGGCGAAGAATGAGCAGTACCGCCTCAAGACGCTTGAACTTGCCGTCAATGCTCCAGGCATCAGGGCCGGTCAGCGCGACGGCGATACTGATGCCGGCTAGAGCAATATCTCGACTCAAGCGGATTTGGCCGACAACCGGATTGGCAATGGTGAAGAGCCAAAACATCACAGCAATCATCGAGGCGGTCATCTGGGTGCCGATTCCGCCGTGTATGAGGAGGATTCCGGTCATAATTTCCATCCCCCCCAACATTTTGAGAAAGAGCCCTATTGGCAGGCCAAACGCCTCCGTGATCTTGGCCGTGAAAAAGGGTGAAATGTAACCCTGTCTGGGATCCGTATAAGCAGCAACCAGTGTTTCGGCGTCCATCGGAAAAGCGAGCCTGATACCTCCGGTGATGACTACCAGCCCCAAGGCGACCCGCAAAATTGTCAACAATAGAGCCAGATCCCACCCCCGGCCCTTCATCTGGGGCCTGTGGTCGGGCAAATCACGCAACTCAGGTCGTTTTTTTAGTCCCCAATCCATGAGCAGTAAATTCGTTTGGCGGTTAATTGAGGTCCTGATTTGGTGGAAGGTCGAGGTGTAGGCACGTGTTTCGACCGCTTTGCTCAAATAGGTCTCGGTTATGTGGGGGAAGTGAACATAAGTGGTTAGTTCGTTGATGTCGTCGATAAGTTCCCGATTTTGGGTAACAGCGAATGTTTCCCCTATCTTCAGTTCACGATAAGCGGTCTCGGTAAAGAGGATGTATTCATCCGCCGCTACCGAGTTCTTTAATAGCCGGTGCACAATGATGACATCGGGACCGGCCAACTCAAAGAATTTATCAACCTGATAAAAAAGGGCTTCACCGCTGTGAACAATCAATTTCAGCCTGAGCCGGGCAGCCTGGTTGCAGGCGTTACAATCGCAGGTGTTAGATTGGCTTAACTCGGCCACTTTCTCAGAAAAGGCGGCAAAGAATTTGAGGAGTTTTCGGTGAATGGCCCGCCCGATTTCGGCGGCGGTTGTCTCATCCCCTTCCTGGATAGCGTACAAAAAGACGGCATCCCCTTCTAATTTGGCTATTTCAAGGGGGATTTCGACCTGATTGATGATAGTTTTGATGATTTGGGAGATGACCCACTGGCTGTGGGCAATGTCCATCCGGTTGGAAACCATGAAACGGGTATAGCCACTGATATCGACGATGAGCAAAATGACCTGTTTGGTTTGCGCCTCCGTTGTGGGTATAGATGTTTCCACGGCTTCCATAAAAGATACCTTAGTAATCCGCTGACAAGATCAACGTGGCCCGATTGTAAATGAACAAAATGGGATGTTCGCTCTTTCCCAGTACCTTACACTTGTGTTGACGTTAGATTGGGACAGAATCATACGAATTTTTAAGGTAATGAAATAGGTCAGGCTATCCTTGTGTGAACATGATTACATATCCGAGAAATACCGGATCAACGGCTCGACAGAGTTTTGGATTTATTGAGGCTTATAATCCCCCGCAACCGCCAAAGTAACATTTTCGGGGACGATATAGGTTTGGGCGGTGGCCAAAATTTCATCCGCCGTGACAGCATTAATCAGGTCAGGATAGCGAATAATATAATCATCGCCCAATTGGTGGCGCTCAATGTAGAGAAGCGTACCGGCGATCCCCTCATTACTGGCCAGTTGTAGGGGGAGGACACCGGTCATATAGGATTTAGCGTCGTTTAACTCTTGTTCCGGGATCGGTTCTTGGGTGATACGTCTTAAGGCGTTCAAGATCAGATCAACCGCCTTCTCGACGCTGGACCCATTGATCCCACTCGAAATTGACCAGGCACCCCGACCTAAACCGGCCCTCAGACTGGCATTGATATAGTAGGCTAAACCATGGGTTTCGCGCACTGTCTCCCCTAAACGTCCCCCCAGGCCCAATCGCCCTAAGATCACATTGCCAACATTGGCGGCGTAGAAGTGAGGGCTACGGCGATCCAGGCCGACGAATCCCAGGACTAAATCGGATTGACTTTTGCCTGGCATGGTCAGTACCTCTTGGCGTCGTTCTGTTACTGTGTCTACTTCAGGGACAGGCGTGATTGGGTCGGGGCGCTGTCTTTGCCAGGTTTGCAGGTGGTTTTCTAGCAGATCTCTGATTGAAAGGGCCTGAACATCTCCCACCACCACGATGATGGTCCCCTCAGGGGCGTAATGTTTTTCGTAAAAGTCTTGCATATCTTCGCGGGTGATATTGGGTACGGTTTCCAGTGTGCCGTTGATAGGGTGACTGTAAGGGTGAGTGGGTGTGAATAATAGCTTTTTGAATGACCGGCTGGCCTGTCCCCGAGTGCTGTTTTCAAGTTCGTGTAGAGCAGTGGTGACGCGGGTGCGAATTTTCTCCAGTTCAGTTTGGGAGAAAGCTGGCTTAAGCAATACGTCGGCCAGCAGTCCCACCAGCAAATCAAAATCTTCAGCCAAGGATTTGCCCCCAAAAGAAGTTAAGTGTTGCCCGCTGGAAACATAGAGATCTGCCCCCATCGACTCTAGCAATTCGTTCAGTTGGCTATAGGTGTGAGTTTCAGTGCCTCGGGTTAGGGAGGTAGCCGTAAATTGGGCCAGGCCCAACTGCTCCAATGGGTCGTCAATCGCCCCGGCCCAGAGCTGTCCACGGACCACCACGCTGGGGCTGACATGGTTTTCTTGAACCAGTAAGGTGATACCATTCGAGAGGGTAAAGCGTTGAATAGTGTGTGGCCCAATTGGAGCCTGGATTTGTCTTTGCTGGGTCATGTCACTACGTTTGCTGTCTTGTAATTAACCTTCTAGGCCCAATACCATTCAAATAAGACTGTNNACTACGTTATTTGAAAAGTATTGCTTCTAGGCCCATGCTGGCCTTGTCATCCAATTTGATAGTTTTAATAAGGGCTTTAGTCGTTTTTCGGTTCAAACCAGCCGACAGTGCAGTTCGTTGGTTGCAGATAGCTCTGAGCGACCCGCTGAACATCGTCGGGGGTAACGGTTGATAAGTTGTCGAGGAAGCTGAGAAATCTGCGCCAATCCCCCATAATCTCCATCAACCCCAACCAATAGGCCCGGTTGCTGACCCTCTCCAGTGCGTAAGCATATTGTGCTTTGGCCTGTTTAATCACCCGGGCAATTTCAGCCTCTGGAACAGGAGATTGAGCCAGTTTTTCGATTTCACTGAAAAACGTATCTTCCAATTCCTGAAGCGTTCGCCCCCGAGCTGGTGTTCCGGACAGGTAAAACGTTCCGGTATCTAGTGAAGGTTTGTAATTGGAGCCAGCTCGCGTGGCAATTTGGGGCTCCACCATCGCTTTATAGAGACGAGCGCTGCGATGAGTTCGTGTGCCGCCCCCCATGAGGCCCATTGGGCTGGCTCCCGATAAAATGAAGTCCAGGATTGTCAGCGGATAATTGTCTGTATGATCGCCGGGAGGCGTGTGATACACTGCTTGAAAATAAGGTACTGTACCCGGTCTCTTTACATAAACGCGGCGCATCCCTAATTGAGGTGGCTCTGTGATAGTCACTGGCGGTGGGGATGGCCCCATGGGAATAGAGCCATAGAGATCATTGATGCGCGTTTGCACAGTCTCGGTGTCGATGTCCCCAGCAATGACGATAATGGCGTTATGAGGCCCATAGTAGGTTTTATAGTGCTGCCACAGATCATCACGGGTAATAGTGAGCAGGTCTTCTCTCCAACCGATAACTGGGTGGCCATAGGGATGAACCTTAAAAGCGGCGGCGACGACTTCTTCATAAAGCAGATAATTCGGAGAGTTTTCGCTCCCCTCCCGCTCAGCGATAATGACGGTGCGTTCCGCCTCTACCTCATCTGGCTCAATGATCGAATTGGCCATGCGATCACATTCAATGCGCAAGGCTAAATCCAGCTGGTCGGCGGGGAGGGTTTCGTAATAAGCTGTATAATCCTGTCCCGTAAAACCGTTTAGCGTCCCTCCATTGACATTTACTGCCTTAAAGATAGAGCCCTTGGGATAGATTGCCGTCCCTTTAAACATCATATGTTCAACCCAGTGCGAAATACCGGTTTTCCCTGGTATCTCATTTCTGGCTCCCACGCGATACCAAACCCAGTGACTGACAACGGGCGCGCTATATACGGGGTCTAATAAAACTTTGAGACCGTTATCTAATTGATAACAGAGGATATTTTGTCCGTTCATCAAACCCAAACCTTCATTACTAATTATGACAAAAAAAAGCAGTGCGGCTAAAAACACTGCTCAAATATGATTATAGTGTATCAAGCGTTTAGGTGAAAAAGTTTAGCTGGATAGGGCTAAAGCCTCCAGAAGATCTTCGATTTTGTTAATATTGTTATCCGTCTCCTGGATAATTTTGGTAGACAGGTGCATGAAAGGCACAGTTTCCTTTTGCCCACCTAGACCGCCCCGCATGACGTAACCGGCCTCACGATCATGGATAGGATAAAAATAAACCATAGCCTGTTTTAGGCGCTCTTCAATATGTTGCTTCAAATTTTGAATTTTAGAGACATGGCTAATAATGATAAAGCGATCTTCTGTAGGATGTCCAACAAAATCATCAATGGTGCCTGACTCATCTACAGCACTGGTTAAAATAAGCGCAACTGCTCGTAAAACGTCATCGCGGGCTACAAAGCCATAAATTTCATTGAAGATAGAAAGACCGGTTAAGGTAATTGAAATGACTGCCCAATTTTTGCGTTCCAGGAGTAATTCCAGGCGGTTGACGGTTAATTTTTCGCCTGGCAGACCCGTAATGGGGTTATTCTGGCTTCCCGCTCGTCGTAAGGCGTTTCGGACGCGGAGACGAAGTTCTTGGATGTCAAAGGGCTTGGTGATATAGTCAATTGCGCCTAGCTTCAAGCCCGCAATACGATAATCGCGTTCGCGGCGTTCCGTGACGAAGATTACCGGCAGGCGGCTGGTGCGTAAGTCATTTTGAAGCCGCTTCCCCACCTCAAATCCGTCGAAATCTGGTAGACGAACATCAAGCAAAATTAAATCGGGCAGTTTGGCCTGGCATTTTTCCAGTGCCTCTTGCCCGGTGGTTGCGAGGACAACTTGATATCCCTGCGCCTCAAAATAGACGCGTAACATTTCTGAGGTATCGGGATCATCTTCGACAATTAATAACGTGTATTTCATTCAGACTTTTCCCAATAAAAGCCCACATGCTTGTGATACGGATAACTCGGATTTGTCTAAACCTGGTTGAGCATTTTACCTTGAGATACTTACCTGAGTTCTCTTTGAGAGAAGCGCTTAACTCAGACAGACTCTATTTGAGGTATACTTCCAATCTTCCGCAAACCTGACTTTGTCTGCTAAACTAAAAACAGCGGCCTACTAGAATGTAGGCCAATCACTGACAAATTAAGTATAACATTGGCAAAGTCAAAATGTCAACTGAACTTTTTTTACTTAGATGCACTTTGGTTGGGTGAGTAAACGATTGGGGTCTCTAGCCATGGCGATTCTGGCGTCGAGGCTATGCACAGTCTCAGCCAGTTCTGAGGCTAGCTTTTTGGATAAACCTCGACTCCTCGGTCTTACTTCAATAGCCAAATAATCTTTTGCTTGTCACTGGCTAGCAATCAGGCAAACATAGCATTAAAGGTGGTACCGTCAATAGTTTCTTCAGCCATCAGCCGCTCAGCCACCTCAATCAACTTTTCGCGATTTTCAATCAGAATGCGTTTGGCGCTTGCATACGCTTCGTCAACAAATCGCCGCACTTCCAAATCTATAGCTCTGGCGGCTTCTTCACTATAATTCCGGTGTTCTCCGATCTCTTTGCCTAAAAAGACCAATTCTTCTTTCTGCCCGTAAATGATAGGCCCTAATTCATCGCTCATGCCATACTGGGTAACCATCGCTCTGGCAGTTCTAGTAGCTTGCTCCAGGTCGAGGCTGGTGCTGTTGGTGGTTTGAGGGAGCATCAATTCTTCTGCAGCCCGGCCGCCCAACAGAACCTTCAATCTGGTTTCAAAAAACGTTCGTGATGGAAGGGTCATATCTTCTTCTGGCAAGTGCATAATTGTCCCAGTATTTGCTCCCCGGGAGACGATGCTGATTTTGTGAACTGGATCAGCTCCGGGGCACATCTTGGCTACAATTGCTTGGCCTGCCTCACGATAAGCAATTATTTTTCGTTCTTTCTCGCTGATAATCTTGCTCTTTCGCTCTGGCCCCATGATTACTTTTTCAAGGGCGTTCTGAAAATTCTCGAAGCTGATTTGTCGTTTGTTCTGTCTGGCAGCCAAAATCGCTGCCTCATTAACTAAGTTCTCGAGATCAGCGCCTACGAACCCCACGGTCATTTTAGCAACAGCAGTCAAGTCAACGTCGGAGGCCAGCGGTTTGCCACGCACATGGACTTCCAAAATCTTCTCACGTCCGCGCCAATCAGGCTGATCTAACACCACCCGCCGGTCAAATCGCCCGGGGCGTAAGAGGGCTGGGTCCAAAATGTCGGGACGGTTGGTAGCAGCAATAATGATCACATTCGTATCGGTGTCAAAGCCATCCATCTCAACCAAAATTTGGTTTAGGGTTTGCTCCCGCTCATCATGGGAACCGCCAAGCCCAGCCCCACGATGTCGCCCGACAGCATCAATTTCATCGACGAAGATGATGCAGGGGCTGTTGCGCTTAGCCTGATCAAAAAGATCACGGACTCGGCTGGCCCCGACACCCACGAACATCTCAACAAATTCAGAACCAGAGATACTAAAGAATGGCACCCCGGCTTCACCGGAGACGGCTTTAGCCAGCAGTGTTTTACCACAGCCGGGTGGGCCAACCATCAGCACCCCTTTGGGTATTCGAGCGCCTAGCGAAATAAATTTTTCAGGTTCACGCAAAAATTCGACTACTTCGCTGAGCTCTTCTTTGGCCTCATCCGCGCCTGCTACATCTTCAAAGGTAACAGTCGGTTTATCACCCGTAAACATCCTGGCACGGCTCTTACCAAAACTTATAGCCTGGTTACCGGCTCCTTGTGCCTGCCGGAAAATGATGAAAAAGAACACTCCGATCAGAACCAAAGGCAGTAAGGTTGCCAAAACATTAATCCAACCTCCCCAACGGCTCGGCGGATCAATGGTAATGGCGATATTGGCGATACTTTCTTCAGGGACTCCCAGATTACGTAAAGTTTCCCCAATTCCAACGCCCGGCTCTTTACGAGAGATGCGTTGAGCCCCACCACCTCGTAAGGTAATCTTTAAATCATCTTCCTGTACCAAGATTTTTTCAATTCTGTTTTGCCGGGCAAAGTCAGCTAACTGTTTTAGGCTAATGACTTCAGACCGATCACGAGGCGAAAATATTTGCATAAACAAGAATAGACCAACCAGCAATGCCAGTACCACGTAAAATACGCGAGACCATTTCATAGAATATTGAATGCCCTCCGCTCTTAAATTAGCTAGCTATTTTGCCAATCTCAGGCATTTATAATAAAGGCGAAATTGTTTCTCAGAAAACATCCTTAAAATGCTGATAAAGAAAATTTTGATCAATCAGACTATACCACGTGGTCATAAGGGTGTCAAACTGCTTCTAATAACCCCCACAAGTGATAGGCTCAACTTGCCCGACTTCGCCTCCCAGCTAAGTAATCTAAGCCAATAACGGCGAAAAAACCAACCAGTGCTATCCCAACGGCAATAATGACCACACTCTCGAAATGAGGGGGGAGCACGTTAACCTGTTCTAAAGGGATTATTTCTCCATGTCTATCAATTATTGTAGAGGTTGTTACTTTCCAGGGCCATAACTTGCGCAGAGATCCTAACATCAAGCCCATTAATGCAGCCACAGTGATGTCATGATATCGTTTGAATAACCAGCTTACAATTTGGGCAAAAGTGACAATGCCAATTGCCGCACCAGCAGCAAAAACACTCAGAGTGAGTATATCACGGTTATTGACCGCGCTTAAGATAGATTGGTACTTACCCAGTAAGACCAAAATAAATGAACCAGAAATGCCCGGCAAAATCATAGCGCAAATAGCAATCATCCCACTCAAAAAGATAGACCAGAGCGCATCAGGCGTTGAAACTGGCACTAAGCCGACAATAAAATAGGCCGCTACGGCAGCAATAATAGCCGCGGCAACCGCTCCCCTGCTCCATCGATTGATACGCTTACTAACGGTTATGCCAGATGCTAGGACCAAGCCAAAAAAGAAGGACCAAACTATTTGGGGTTGATTTTCTAGAAGCCATTCAAGCCCCCGCGCCAGTGAGAAGACAGCCAATAAAATCCCAAAGAGAATAGATAGGAGAAATCGCCAGGGGACAACCTCAAAGACCTCTTTTAGCTTAAATGAGAGTAGTAACTTAATCAACTTTAAATCAATGGTCTTGATTGAATCGATTAGCTCTTCGTAAATCCCCAAAATAAAAGCTATAGTCCCCCCAGACACTCCTGGGACGACATCCGACGCGCCCATACAAAACCCTCTTAAGACTAATCCGGCATAGTCTATTAATGTGCGTTTGGTTGGTGCTTGATCCATAATTTGCTAAACTCCTCATATCTATTAGGAAATAAATGCTCAATTGCCCTCGCAAATAAAACTTTCATTACCGGTAGCAACTTAAAAAATAAGAAGAGAGAATACTCTAACCAGGCTAACTCGTCAAAAATTCATAAACGTGCAGTTGAATTTTGAATTCAGACAAGTTTACCTTGTTTATGGTTATCAGTAAGGCCGAGGTAATAAGCTAATATCTTGGTTGGTTAGTCGTCCGGCCTTGGTAACAAGGTATCATTGATATCTAGTAAATGAATTTGAGTTATGTTATAATTTTTTATGAGGTTTTTCGTCCGATTTAACATTTTTATCATCATGATAATCATAACGCAGCTAAGGCCGCAACTAAAAAGCTTGGTGTCGTGAAGATACCAAAACTATAAGCAATTTGAGAGAAAATCTTTGAGTTCATGTATGCCCCAGGTGAAGCCCACAAGGGACTTATCTGGATTGAAAGTGAACTGAACGTCGGCAGTACTTTCATCATTGAAATCCCCCACAATCTGGCAAAACAGATAAATCCATAGTAAAATATAAGCTTCATAATAAAATAAATTACTCAAATCGTAACCGTGACTAAACACTTATATTACAGTAACGCTTACTTAATACAATTTGAAGCAATTGCTCAAGAATATCTCACCTACCAGGGACAGCCGGCGGTTATATTAGACCAAAGTGCTTTTTATCCAACGGGTGGTGGCCAACCGCATGACACCGGCAAATTAAACGATGTGTCAGTTGTTGAGGTGGT